>VYKN01000046.1_pt1 | contig 29471 bp, 23 predicted proteins | sample 5114581 | NCBI WGS metagenome assembly VYKN01 (sample SAMN12291810, study PRJNA351875) | freshwater metagenome | isolation source: freshwater lake | place: USA: Michigan, Baker Lake | collected 2011-08-08
AACGGTATTCCACGAGGCGGCACCCCCGTTCCATCCCCCGTTTGATCCATCGACATTTATTTTCACCAGACTGTTGCCTGTGCCTTGTACGTTTCGGAAATCGGTGATCTTCCAGGCCACGTTTTCATCCACGGTATTGCAAGCTGAACCAGCCGTTGTTCCAGTGATGTAAAAGTCGATACTGGTCGGAGCTGCCACTGCTTTGTTGGTGATGTAGTTGGAGGTGGCAAGTGTTGTACCACATAACCCATTATAGGTTATAATACAGGTAACAACCTCATTATTTGCCAGCGATGTATTACTATACAAATTGCTAGTTCCCGATTGCTTAAGATTAGCTGGGATAATTGCTCCGACATACCAATCATAAGTTGGACTGACTCCCGGATTTAATGCTGTAGCTGTGAACGATCCCGTGTTGAGATTAGAGACAATTGCATTGCTGATGGTTCCACCCGTTGTATTGATGGAAACATCTACGAGGAGTGGCAAGGTAGGGGCTGTAGCACTGATGTACCGCAGCACGTTGTTCTGGTAGTACTTGACTACGTTGGCCTCTACAGCGATCTTGAACACATCGTTGGCAGCGTAGGCGGCTTGGAAAAGGGTTCCGCTGCTCGACTGTCGTACTTCCCACTGGGCATCATTGCGCAAGTAGATGGCATATTGAATAGACGTCCAGTTGGCGTCTGTGTTGGTGTTGCTCAGACCGGCCATGCGTAGGGTATTGGTTTCGGTTGCGGTGAACTGAAAGTACCCGTTGTTGGCAACGGTATTCCACGAGGCGGCACCCCCGCTCCAGCCCCCGTTTGATCCATCGACATTTATTTTCACCAGACTGTTGCCTGTGCCTTGTACATTGCGGAAATCAGTGATCTTCCAGGCTACATTTTCATCGGTAGTGTTACAAGCAGAAGCCGCAGGCGTTCCCTGAATGTAAAATTCAAAATTAGTTGCGCCAGCTAATGAAATGGTATAATAGGCACTTTGACTACATTCCAGTGCAACTCGATCAGCTGAAGATAATGCACTTGGAAAAACGGTAAGTTCTGATAATGAACCGTTGATAAAATATTGGTTCCCATCATAGCTACCAATCCACATGGACGCAGCATTTGTGACTGAAGAACTGAATGCTCCACTCGAGAGCGAATTCACTCCATTTTTCCAGATATCCCCTTGGGCACCATTTCTTCTGAACGTTGCAATGGAATAGCTTGGCCATATTAATGGAGTTGCTATTCTTCCTCCGGCTCCAATATTTCCGATGTCAAAATAGGTGTTCCCATCACTCCATGAGGCATGAATGTTATATCGATTTCCTCCACCATCAGCATTCGATAAAATTGATGACTGAACCGTTGCATTTTGAAAAACGAAATTACTCGTTGTTATTGTGCCACCAGTGGTTGCCTGTACGGCCGTCATCGAACTGAGAAATGTTTGCCCTCCAGAGAAAATCATAGTAGGTCTTCCATTTTGGGTATCTACTACACCAGCATTAACAATGCGCGGCTGTCTGGCTTGTGTCGCTTGAACGGCATTTCGGCTAAACCCACTTTGATCATACCATATAGACACGAATCCGTTTCCAGCACCAACAAAGCTTAACAAGGCTGCCTGATCTAAATCGCCGCCCACAGTGAATCCAATATCTTGTGTGGTATTGTCGCTGCTTCTTCTTACCTGAATTGCAGCGCCTGTATAGGTTGGGCTTAATCTTCTCAACGAATACGAAGCTGCGGTGGCAGGAGTTAACCCCACGATGGAATTTAAAATAGGTACTGAAATAGGATAGTTAATGCTCGATGAGCCGCAGGTGTTGCTCACTGTAAGAACGCCCGTGTAGGTTGTACCAGCTGCCGCTGATGGCCCAATCGCAATAGCAATAGGTGTTGCCGGCAATGCAGCGTTGCTAACATTTGCAAATCCCGCACTGATCGCAGCCGGGCTCCACGTTATGCTGTAGGTGGTTGGGCTTCCCGTAGTTGCGCTGTACGAAAGATTTGCTGTGGCAGATCCAAGCTGAATCGGGGAGATTGAACCTAAAGTAATAGTAGGAGCAACATAGAAACTATTTTGATTACACTCAATAGTTTGTCTTTCTGTGGTTGGCAACGTACTGGAAAAAATAACATATTCGGATATATTTCCATTAAAAGCTCCATAGGTGCCTGAACCAATTTGAGTAGAGGCAAAAACGGTTGGTCTGGGACTTGCTAGACCAGTTCTGACTAATGTAGAATTTAAATAGATGGAAGGAGTTTTACTGGCATATATTACATCGATCACGCTTAGCCCACTCACCGCTCCGGAATAAACTGCCGTTGGGGGCATGTAACTATTCCCATGTTCATAATTTGAAATACCATTTGTGCCAACGGAAAGGCCTTGCCCACCATTCGTACCGCTTTGGGTGGCACCTAACAAATAATTTTGTCCTGATGTGCCAGATGTATTTGAATTTGAATTTGATTCAGCATCGATCTGATGTGTGGTGGAGGGTCTTGCAACAATGAAGATGGAAAAATTATTGCTTGAAGAATTAGTGAAAGTTAACTGGTCATCGATGCCATCTGTGGATAAAGATGGCTTTCCGTTAGCCACATCAATAACGCCGGCATTGACGATTCGCGGTTGAAGGGTAGACGTAGGTTGAGAGGCATCCCTGCCAAAGCCACTTTGATCATACCAGATGGCCACAGTACCGGAATTGGCTCCAATCCAAGTTCCCAATGTGGTTGCGGTTACGGGCCCACCCCCAGCTGCACTTACTTGAGACGAAAGAGATACAGTTCCCGATCCATCAAAATAAACATCTCGCAGTTCATTATCTGAGCTTCTCCGTATTCGAAAAACGGGACCCGTGTAGGAAGAGCTTAGCTGCCGTATACTAAGTGCAACAGCAGATGGCGTTGCAGCAGTTAAACCTAGATTGTCAAGTGTATTTTGAGCATAGGATTTACCTAAGCCAAAAAAAAGGACAATACTGATTACGAACAGAGTTGGGGAGGTTCTCATAAGTTCATTAGCCTTAAACCTTCAAATATAGCAAAATTTAGCTGGTTGATTTGATAACTGGGCTTTACCTGGCTAGGGGTGTTCATAGGGAAAAGACGCTATAAAAACGTTGCTGGCGATAATAAAACCAATTCGTCGCTCTTGGAAAACAATTAATTGTTCACCGCAAAAAAGTCCATCTGTTATCCCACCTCAAAGTAAAGTGCATAGTGCTTTTTACAGTTGGGGTTAAAGGACGCATGGCAGCTTGGGCAAGTGTTGTTACATGCCATGTATTCGGCAATGGTTAACTCATATCCGCACGCACCACAGAGAATCGCCTTTGTGGTGCGTTCGCCGATGGACCACTGCTCTGCTGGATGATCCGCCATTTCTTGATGGCACGAAAAACAGGGGTAGTACGTGCGGCAGCATTTGAATTGAATGGCGATGATGTCGAGCTGTGAGTGGTAGTGAGCACACCGCGTTTCGGGGTCAACGGATTTGCCTTTCACCACCATTCCGCCAATGATTCTTTCGCTCAAGAGAGTTTCAGGTGAGTTGGTGCCGAGTGCCGCATGTTCATCTTTCATCGCTGCTATTCCTTCACTATTTGGTAAGTAAAAAATAATGTTCAGGTGTAGCAAATATACATCATCTCCAGTCTTGTTGTGAACAGATTGCGATGGTAGGTGTTGCAAGACGGCTTTGGCAAAAGTAGGCGGTGCGCAGTAGGCAAAGTGTAATGTTGCAAGATGTTTTTTTCTGCACGAAAAAAGAAAGAACAATTGACAGTTGACAAATTCGCAATTGACAACACGTCGTGTTTCGAAACACGACTTTTAAAAGAGGCCGGTGTTGCGTTGCCTTATAGCCGTCTGACACCGGACGCTGCTTCACAACACACTCTTGTCTCGCATTGTCTCCTGATAAGGGACGGTGCTTATGCGGTTCCACTTTTCGGAACATTTACTTTGCGCGGCATGAGGTATCGTTTAGAATAAAATTTCACATCCATGTGGATTGCAGAATTAATAGCTGACTATATTGAGTAAAGGTGTCGGACGGCATGTTGCGTAGTCTTATAGCCGTCTGACACCGGACGCAGCTTCGTAACTCGAATCCCTACTACCTACTTCTCCCTCATTAAGTTTCACGAGTCTAGAATTTATTATCCAGCGACCAGCAACTTTGAAACCAGTACGCCTCGCTCGCAACACCCCCGCAACCAGCAACACTCTTATTTTCACACCAACTATAGTTCAGACAATTATCACAAAATGTTCTCATGGTGCTGCATTTAATTCTTAAATTTGTGAGGTGCCTGACTTTTTTTGGTTTATGAAATATTCGTTGCTTACAATTGTATCATTTGTTTTTTTATTATCAGCCTGTAAGGATGAAACAGATCTTGTAATCACCGGTTTTAGCCCTCTTGCAGGCAGGCTAGGTAGTACTGTTGTTATCTATGGTAATAATTTTTCTTCCAATAACAATGATAACGTAGTGTTATTTAATGGGGTCCCGGCTACAGTATCATCGGCCTCAAAAACAATTCTTTCGGTGATAGTTCCTAATAGCGCTACGAAAGGAAGGATAACCGTTAGGAAACAAAATGAAACTGCAACAAGCGCGACAGATTTTGTTGTCATTTTATCGCCTATTATTCGTGATTTTAACCCTAAAAAAGGTGCACCAGGCACATTGGTAGAAATCCAGGGAGAGGGGTTTTCTTCGGTTCTTAGTGAAATTACCGTTTCTTTTGGCGGCACGAAAGCAGTTATTAAAGAGGCCAACGAGAACTCACTTAAGGTTTATGTTCCTTCTGGTGCTGTTTCACAAATTATATATGTGTCTATGAGCAGGCAAACTTATTATGGATCTGCAAATACTGGAATATTTTTTCAAGTGCTTTCACCGCTTTACGTTAGCAGAGTACAACCTGTAGCTGGGTATGCTGGCTCTAGCGTATCGCTTTTTGGTGATGGATTTGATGATGTTGTGAACGGAAATAAGGTAACGTTAAATGGAATTAATTGCGTAGTCAATAGTGCGTCCTCCACTCGTTTGGATATAACAATACCAGAGGGTGCCAGTACAGGTCCGATAAATGTAATGGCGAATAACTCCTCTGCGATGAGCCCTCCATTTATTTTCCTAAATTCTAACGTCACTACTATTGCCGGTGGTAATAAGGGGGATGGATCTTTGTTCAACCTTCCTAGTGATGTTGCGATCGATTCATTTGGTAATATAATTGTATCCGATTGCGGAAATCATAAAATTAAGAAGATAAGCCCAGATGGAACAGTAACAACAATTGCAGGTAGTGTAGAAGGAGATGGTGATAAGTTTTCTTTTCCTGGTAGCATTGCCATTGATAGTGAAGGAAATATTTACGTAGCAGATTCAGGAAATCACAAAATAAAAAAAATTAAACCCAATGGTGAAGTAGTTACAATTGCAGGAAGTGTCAAAGGGAATGGTGATTTGTTCGATACACCCTCTGATATAGCATTGGATTCGCTCGGAAATATATTTGTGGCGGATACTTATAACTATGTCATCAAAAAAATTTCTCCCGATGGCAAAATAACAGCATTAACGGGCCCTGATTCCAATACTTTATTCAATTTCAGACCAATGGGGATTGCGCTCTCTAACACAGGTACTATTTTGTTTACTGAATATTTTGCTAGTAGTGTGTATTATATTAAAATTAACGAAACACCTCTTAAGGTACGGAGCATATCAGCTAACACTGGGTTTGAACTTTCAACTCTACCTTTTGGAATAGTGTATAAATTGAATGAAATATACATTACTGATGCAAACTATAATTCAGTTAAAAAGATTTCGAATAACAGAGTAACATGGCTTGCCGGAAGTATTAGTGGAGATGATTATAATTTCAACCGACCCAATGGAATTGATGTTGATAAGTTTGGAAACGTGTACGTTGCAGATCAATATAATCATAAGATTAAAAAAATAGCATTCAAATAGAATTAGAAGTAGCTAAGTGTTTATACTCACATCGTCTCTTGATAAAGAACGCTGCATACTTATCCAGCTTTTCGTACTTTCCTCAACTCGAACAGTGAGGTGTCGGACGGCATGCTGCGTAGCCTTATAGCTGTCTGACACCGGACGCTATTTCACAACACACTCTGTCCTTCCGAGGCACGAGGAATCTTTTGTAACGCTGGCAGTATAAAGATCCAGACTAAGCAATCCCGCTTCAGGTTTTGGAATCCAATATCCAATATTGATTATCGCGTTTCGCAACCCAAATTACTCTGCCGACGCAGCATCTCCTTTTTTATAGAGTTGGCGGATGACCACTTTTTGCAATACCCGTTTGATGATCAGCGTAGCGAGTGAGCTTGCCTGATTTTCGTGAGGGTGTTCGTGCAAGTATTTTTTTAGTTGCCCTTCGCTCAGGTCAATGCGGTACAATAATGTCATGATCGGTGTTCCCCCTTTACTTTCTGCACGGTGAAGTTCGCTCACAAGCCGGGCGTGAATACGGGAATAGTCGGGAGGTAAGTTCTGGATAAAGTCAGACGGGAAATTACTTTGTTCAAAGTCTTTACTGAGCTGTGCTTTGAAGGCCTCGAATAGATCGCTGCTGCTAAATTGTTCATCTGCCAGCACCAGGTTTTCCATTTTTCAAAGGTAGGTATTCTTTTACTTTGGCAACGCGTGTTTTAAACCCGCCTTTTGAAGTAACAAAACGGTAAAATAAACAGCTGTAGTTGCTCTGATGTAACTTTTGTCATTCATGTTTTATTAAAATAGCCGACAATCGTATGAATTATAATCAAACCACGGCTCAACGCTCCATAGTTAAGTATGGATTTGCGTTAATCATCTCCTATGCTGTTACATTATCACTAATCGTGAAGTATGCGGAGGAATATAAATACGTACTTGTAATATTCATTTCAGTGCTTGGTGTGTTGATGGCTATTATTTTGGGAAGGTTCGCAAACAAAAAATCGCAGCAATCCAATTAGGTTTAATTTATTTGCTGCGTAGGAATTCGATTGGGCACCTCTAGATAATCATTTTTTCATTTCTGTAAGAAACAGAACATGACGAAAAAGTGATTTTGGAGGTGCCCTTTTTGTTCGCATTGTCCTAAGCCCATCCTAACATCCTCCCCATCCTGATTCAGACAGAGTGGTGCTTCTACCCTAACCTTTGCTCTTAGTTTTCTTAATCTCTATTTTAGCGTTTCGTGAGTATCTTTGTTTGAGATTACGTATCGCGTACACCTTTTATAAAAAGATAATTGACCGAGTCGTCCTCAGCGTATCCGGCACGCGATGCGCTAACCCGAGGCAACGAGAAACAGTAGACAATAAAAAGATGAACTTCACCAAAGAAACGAAGATAGGAGTGATTGGACTGGGTTCAATGGGACAACCTATTGCAGACAACATTATAAAAGCTGGCTTCCATGTGGTGGTTTCCACTAGATCCAAGAAAACCATTGAGTACTTTAAAAACAAAGCAATGATTGCCAAATCACCTGTAGATGTCATAAAAGAAGCAGACACAATTCTTTTTGTGTTGCCAACCGATACGGAAATAAAAGAAATTGTAGCAGCCGCAAACAAGGCACTCAGCCGCAAGACGCTGGTTAATTTAAGTACCATCTCTCCAAAAAGTTCAATTGAACTTAGCAAGATGGCAAAGAAGTTTGGTGGAAAATATGTTGAATGTCTTATATCTGGCTCACGAAAACCCGCCATAGACGGAACACTTCTGCTTCTTACAGCAGGTGACAATGAAAAACTAACATCATTGACAAGCTTGTTCAGTACCTTTAGCAGAAAGACCGTTTATTGTGGAAAAATTCCAAATGCATCAAAGATGAAGTTGGCAAACAATTTACTGTTGATAACCATGTTCAACGGACTGATGGAAGCGGTAAATTTTGCGGAACACATTGGACTTAGCATGAAGGAATATTTAGAAATGATTGATTCAGGACCAATGGCCAACCTGGTGTTCAAATCAAAATATCAAAAAATACTCGACAAGGAGTACAGCCCGCAAGCACCTCTGCGCCTTGTTTACAAGGACACTCGCTTAATCTGTGACTTGGCTAAAGAACACGAGGCTTCGTTACCGCTCTTTACTCATCATAGAAGGCTTTTGAAAAAAGCATTCGATGGCGGACTGGGCGACCTTGATATTATATCGATCGTAAAGGAATTAAAAAAGAGATAGATGATGCGATGCTAACTACACCCGCTCATTAATCCTGTCCATCCTAAAATCCTACCAATCCTGTGACTGTATTAACCTTAAAATTTCGAATAGGTTAAATAGGATAATGTAGGTGCTGCGGAGCCCGAGAAGTGACTATGTAAAAAATAAGTTAATGGTTTTTGGGTTGAAATCGGGAGAATGTTTAACAATTTGAATTCGGTTTTATTTTAGCTCAAGTTCAATTGTTGTTTTAAATTTTTCTTCCTTGTTTTGATTTACTTCATTTGAAGTTCGAAATAATATGAAAAAGTTTAGTTTCGTTTTATTCCTTTTTCTAACACTACTTATTCGTGCAAATGCGCAAACGCAAAATGCAACAGTCTATTTATTCAGATATGTAGATCGCGACCCATATGTACTCTACTATACTTATATGGATAAAACCCTTTTATGTAAACTGGGAGACGGTGAATATTCTGTACATGAGGTCGTACCCGGTGAGCATAAATTTCATGTGCAGTATAAAGGTAAAATCAAATCCACACCCGAAGAGGAACTTCTGATAAATATGGAGCCCGGAAAAACATATTTTATTTCAGTCAATATTTCCACTAGAGCCTTTGCAAAAGGCAGATTTTATTGTGAGCAATTAAGCGAACAGGAGGGAAGGAAAAGAGCAGAAACTTATTTTCGCAGAACCAAATGCTTTTAGATGCACTGTTTGGGGCGTTAGTAGAAAGTGATGAGTTAAAAGGTTTTTGAATTAATAGAGAGGTTAGAAAAATACAAACTTGTATGAAAAGAACACTTATTGTTTTGCCACTGGTCATGATTTTTACCACCTGCCACGTAAAAGCACAAGAATCTGAGCGGCCATTAATTGCAAAGTTTTTAATTGAAGGTGGTTTTGAGTTTGGCGGAGATGAAATTCTTCAGGTTATCTTTACCAATGGAGGCACTCAAACCATGCGGGCTGGTCAAGGCGGTTACATTGCATTTGGAGGACAGCTACAATTTTCAAAAGTTAAGCAGTTGATGCTGCGAGCTTCCATTGGAATAAAGTATAACACGACAGCGGCAGATAATGCAGACATTCGGTTAACCCGACTGCCCGTAAGCATTACACCGTTTTGGAATATCAATGATGATTTCAGACTGGGGGTGGGTGTTACCACCCATATTAACCCAAGCCTGCATGGCGATGGCTTTGTTCCGGATATGTCGTATACGAGTACGTCAGGTCCTCGATTTGAGTTTGGTTATCGGTGGATTGCCTTAACCTATACGGCCATCAGTTATAAAACCGTTTCAGGTATGTCTTTCTCTGCAAATTCTATCGGGGTATCACTGTCCTTCGCTTTTCCCAAGAAGTAATGCCCTTGTTAAAACAGAGTCTCGGGTACAGGAACGCTGCGTCCCACTAACCTTCTCACTCCACAAAACAATCCTGCCAATCCTGATTCTGATATAAAATCGCCTTTCTCGTAACACGAACCCCCAATGACGAATGACCATTGACTAATCCCAAATAGAGTAGTTTTCTCTACATATCCCGGTTGTCTAATTCCTACAAACCTCGATTGGGAAGCTATTGAAAGGTTTCACAAATTGGCTTAAAAAATGGTAGTCGTTCTTTACCAATATGATTGCGTAATAGGGGTAAGTCTTTGAAACTAAACTTGTCCATTCACGAGAGTGGGTATATTATTTATGATAGAAAACCAGCCTAATGAAATAACGCTCATTTTTCATTCCGATAAGGATAAAGACAAAAAGATGAGGGCTTTTGTTGAAACCATTTCAACCTACAAAGTAAAAACGCTTGATTTAAAAAGAGAAACTCTTACTCAAACTCAATTGGCCGAAATTGCCAATAAAATGAAAGTAGAGATAAAGGATCTGATGGATCAGTCGTACATGGACACGATTAAAGGAGAGACAAAAGAGGGAGAGCAGTCGATGAGCCCGAATGACATGTTGACGCTCATCACTAAAAATTTTCTATTGCTGGAAACTCCCATTCTGATTATAGGAAAAGATGCTTATCACTATCATTCGGCCTACACCATCTTGGAGCAACAATTTAATATTACAGGCGTAGCATCTAACCTATCCGCCAATATTGAAGAGAAAAAATAACCCTCTTTCACATCTCACTAAGCAAGTAGGGCATTTTACAACACGTCACGCAACACAAAGTCCACAATTCGCAATACGCCACCACTAGCAACCAGTAAACTTTTTCTCTCGCATCGTCTCCTGCTAAGGGACGATACAGAATAACCATCCCTATGAATTGAGTGAGTAAAGGTGTCGGCATGCTGCCTAGCCTCATAGCCGTCTGACACCGACTTCCATACAATACAGACACTTTATTTTGGCTCACTGGCAGATAAGCGCGAGATTTGTTAAAAGAAAATGAGAATAGATAAACGGAAACATGCAAGGTTTAATGGAATGATCCCTTACTTACCTGAAAATAGAAAGCCGTTACTAGCCAACAAAATAGACAGTTATTAAATGAATAAAGCATCACTCATTAACTTCTTAAAAACAAACATTCCAAATGTTCCAATTGACGAACAATCCTTACAAATTATTATCAACCAATTCGAGGAAAAAGAACTGCAAAAAGATGACTATTTATTAGAAGAAGGAAAAGTGAGTGACTACTATTTTCTTTCGGAAGGCTTTTTAAGAGTATTTACATTTGATACGGAAGGCAATGAAGTAACAACTTATTTTTATTCACCAAACAGAATCGTTTTTGATGCGGCATCATTTTTCATGAAACTGCCTTCCACTGAAAACATTCAGGCGATGACACCCTGCAAGATGTACGCAACCAATTTTGAAAAACTAAACCAGCTGTTTCATTCTGTTGCAGGGTTCAGAGAGTTTGGTAGGCAAATGATTGTGCAAGAGTTTGTTGCCTATAAGCAACGTACATTGGCGATGATCAATCAAAGTGCAGAAAAACGCTATCTGAAACTCATGGAATCGAACAAAGATGTTTTTCAACATGCGCATCTCAGCCAAATTGCTTCCTATCTTGGTATTAGTGAGAGAACCTTGAACAGAATTCGGCAGAATTTTACAAAAAAATAACCCTTCCTTTTTTTACGCCATTTGTCGTATAGAATAAAATTTAGTTACGGTTACTTTGGGGTAACAAATTTTATTTTATCTAAATGGAAAATATACCTTTCTATGTGTATGCCGCTTTTGGGCTAACACTCCTCACATCTATTTACTTGTTTTACAAGGCAACACCCAAGTCAAAAGGATTTGTCATTCTCGTCGCCGTTTGGGTGGCAGTTCAATCTATTATGGGCATCAGTGGTTTTTACACCGTTACAGACTCTATGCCACCCCGATTTCAATTCTTGTTACTGCCGCCTCTGGTATTTACGATTGTGCAATTGAGCACCAGAAGAGGCCATGCATTTATGGATAGCCTTAATTTGAAAGTTCTCACGATCATTCACACGGCAAGAATTCCGGTAGAAATCGTTTTGTATTGGCTTTCGATCCGTAAAGCAATACCTGAACTGATGACGTTTGAAGGAAGAAATTTTGATATCATAGCCGGCTTAACCGCACCTATCATTTACTACTTTATTTTTGTCAGGAAAATAGGGGGTAGGTTAATGCTTATTGTTTGGAATCTGCTAGGCATTGTGCTTTTACTAAACATTATTATCAATGGAATACTTTCTGCACCCACACCTTTCCAACAATTTGCATTTGAGCAACCCAACATAGCGGTGCTTCATTTTCCATTTCTTCTTCTGCCGGCGTGCATTGTACCACTCATGCTGTTCTCACATATATCAAGTATCAGGCTGCTTCTATTAAATAAATCAACAATCAACTAAGCTCGATAGAAATGAAACCAAAAATACTAATCACCTTGGCTACAGGTAAAACGGGCTATTCCACTACAGTGCGACTATTACAAGAAGGGTATCAGGTAAGGATTTATGTCCGTTCAAAAAATCGAAGAGCGGTAGAGTTACAAAAGTTAGGGGCCGAGATAGCCTTGGGCGATTTCAGCGATATACAACAATGGCGAAGGGCATTGGAGGGTATTCAAAATGTCTATTACTGCTATCCCTATCAATCAGGAATGGCAAAAGATGTATCACTATTCATAGCAGCCGCCAAAGAAGCCAATATTCATTCAGTGGTTTTTATGGGGCAGCGCATCGCAGAATTTGCAGACACTGGCAGTGCGATGACGAATGATGTAAGAACGAGCTATGAGCAACTGAAGAATTCAGGACTAAACGTGGTGTATTTTGCACCGGGCTACTTTGCCGACAATGTATTTGTCATAACAGAATTTGTGTTACAGTTAGGCATCATGCCAAATCCATTTGGCAACGGAAAAAATCCATGGATTTCCATTGAAGATATGGCGCAATGCATCGTTGCCTTAGTAAAAAATCCAGAACCTTATTTTGGACAAAAACTCTTTCCAACAGGCGATCAGTCCATTTCACCGAATGAAATGGTGAACATCTTCTCAAAGGTTCGTGGCAAAAAAGTAGTGAAAGTAAATATTCCGGATTGGCTTTACTTCAAAGCAGGTATTATGAGTGGAAACGACTTCGGGTTCGACAGGTTTGCCATTGTGCAATCCACATTTTACAATCGGCAAATGCAGATGAACCGTTTTGATATAGAACCGACTGACATTGTTAAAAAGTTGACCGGTCATGAGCCGGAAGACTTTGAAACAATTACCAGACAGTATTTTGAAAGCTCGCCATTTAAGCTCAGGACATTTTCTGCATGGCTGAATGCATTAATAAAATTTAATCGCATGCCATTTACCAAAGTACCTTCGCAAAGAGAAATAGACGAAATAAACAAGTAGAAATTTCCGATCAAAGCCCTCTGGCCATTCTGACTTCAGAATTCCAACTTCTGACCCCCGTCTCGCATTGTCTCCTGCTAAGGGACGATGCCGAGAGTAACTATCCCAATGAATTGAGTGAGTAAAGGTGTCGGCATACTTCATAGCTTCATAACCGTCTGACACCGACCTCTACTGTCTAGCAACTACTGTCTACTATCTCCTTCTCATGGAGTTTCACAAATCCAGCCTCGAGTATCCATTCCGAATTCTGACTGCCGACTTCTGACTGCCGACTTCTGAATTCTTTTAACCCAATCGTTTCGAAACTCTAACGAAACCAAACCAAACAAAACTAATTTACCTCCGTTTGTGTTTATTCGATTTACTAGTCCCATTTTTATCTATTAACCACTTGATTTTTTGAAACGCAACGAGATAGTTTTAGTCGCCTTGATGGCACTGCTGAACTTTACCCACATTTTAGATTTTATGATCATGATGCCGCTGGGCAATATTTTAATGCCACAGTGGAATTTGAACAGCTCTCAATTCTCCATCATCGTGTCGAGTTATTCGCTGGCAGCCTTTGTCAGCAGCTTTGCCGCCATCTTTTTTGCCGATAAATTCGATCGCAAAAATGTATTGCTCGTTGCTTATTTTGGATTTCTGGCTGGCACGGTGGGCTGTGCCTTTGCAATCGATGGCACGACGATGATACTGGCCAGAGCGGTAACCGGCATTTTCGGCGGACTGATCAGCGCACAGGTGTTGAGCATCATTGCCGATATTATTCCCTACGAGCGCAGAGGTCAGGCCATGGGCATGTTGATGGGAGGCTTTGCGTTAGCATCGGTGGTGGGCGTTCCGTTTGGATTGTACCTAGCCAACCAATTTAATTGGTACTTCCCCTTTCTGGTGGTAGCCGGTTTGGGCGTTTTATTGTTTCCGCTCTTGCTGCGATACGTACCCAATGTAAGAGGACACATGGCCAATCCTATTCCGCTGAAAGGCAGAATTGAAAGTTTCGTTCACATCTTTTCAGACCGCACACAAATGACAGCGCTGGTGTTTAGCTTCATTTTAATCATGGGCCATTTTCTGATCATTCCACTTTTTAATCCCTACATGGTGTATAATGTAGGCGTGCCACAAGCAGATACTCCGTTGATTTATTTATTTGGTGGTATCAGCTCATTGATCACCGCGCAGTTTGTCGGCAAGTTGTCGGATAAGTATGGCAAGCGTCAGGTGTTTGTGATCGCAGCAGCGGCTTCACTGATTCTTATTTTAATGCTCACGAATATGCCGAGAATTCCGGTGTATCTGGTGCTGATTATTTTTTCAGTTTGGTTTAGTGCGGCCACCGGCAGAACCGTGCCAGGCCAAGCCATGACCACACAGGCAGTATCGGCTAAAACACGTGGCAGCTTTATGAGTTTAAATTCATGCATGCAGTCGTTGGGTACTGGCTTTGCGGGCTTGCTCAGTGGCTGGCTTACGTTCAGTGACGCCAACTTTGCCATTCATCATTACGATTACCTCGGTTATTTGAGCGCCATCCTGATTCTGATTTGCATCGCACTCGCTTTCCGCCTCGACAAGTTACTGGTAGTGAATGGGCTGAAGTGATTCACGCTACCAACCACCGGAAACTTGTAACCTGCAACTTGTATTCTCCTCTGCATTGTCCTTCCTAGGCACGAGGAATCTTCTCGACTTAGCTCAGCATCGGTTAAAGGTGTCGGAGGGCATGTTGCTTAGACCTATAGCCGTCTGACACCGGTTCGTGTTTCGCAACACTCACCACCACCAGAAACTTGCAACCAGTAACACCTCACATCTCGTTCCAACTAAAACTATTTTTACTAAAGCATTTCACCCATCGCCCGCGTTTTGCCTACTTTCAATTGCCTATTGTAAGCTACACACGAAAGCGTTTCAAATGAAGTCCGAGTTACCTCTCGCGTCAGTATAAAAGATTTTCCCACTTTCTTGTTATTAAAACTCTACGCGGTTTTGTAGAGATTTTACGACAAGATTTTTTTTGAAGGAGTGGGAGGGAAGAGCGAAATTTAGGGGTACGTAAAGCACTCAAATGGCTAAGAAAGAGATTTCGGAAATAACGCGGTAGAGAGGAGAGGTCGTGATGACCTTAGATAGGGAGAGAATCTGAATTTGCCCCTATACTTTTTTACCTGTAGCGCTTGCAGCAACTGTTCCAAAATACATTTCGGAATAGGTATGCGTAAACACAGCACCCAAAAATAATATCATAGAAGAATAAGAAGTCCATAAAAGGATAAGGATAATGGAGCCGGCCGCTCCGTAACCTGAACCCGGCTCGGCTTTACCGAAATAGAACGCGAGTGCAGTTTTGCCAATTGTAAACAGAATACCCGTTATCAATGCGCCTATCCAAACCTGCCGCCAATTTATTTTTGCATCGGGTAAAAACTTAAACATCAATGCAAATAAAAAACTAATCGTACCTAACGATACGATGAAGTTGACAATTTGGAAAAGAACCAAAAGAAGATTTGACGAATCGGCATGAAGCAGTTCGCTGGCAGCAGATAAAACAGTGGATATCACTAAAAATACCATTAAAAGAAATGCCGTAGAAAGTAGTAACCCGAATGAGAAAATCCGGTTGCGCAGAAATTTCCATCTACCATTTTGCGGTGCGGCTTCCACTTTCCAAATCATGTTCAATATTTTTTGAAGTTCAACAAATACTCCTATTAGACCGAGCAGCATGGTAAAGATACCGATGATGGTAGCCAGCACAGATGTTTTTGATTCCATAGCTTTGGCAAGCATTATTTTTATCTGGTCGGCCGTTTCTACGCCCATAGTATCTTTTATCTGACCGTATATTTTTCCGTCTATCGCATCCGCACCAAAAGCAAATCCCGCAACTGTGATGATGATAACCAATAAAGCCGGTAGACTGAAAATGGCATAATAGGCAATCACAGCGCTTTGTCGGAAAGGCTCCATCTTCCACCAATTGCTTACGGTGGCTTTAATAAGCTTCCCTATTTTCAATGCCATGTCTTTCACTTTTTCTTCTCCTTTCTAATTTCCTTTTTCTTTTCTTCTTTGCGGATGGCACTATTTTCTTTTCGTTCTTTGATTTTATCATCACGTTTTTCGCGCGCAGTTCGGGTGTCTTTAGAGCCAATCGAGTTGATATTATTTCATAATTGAGAGAGGGAATGAGGGCAGTATAAAACCATTTTTGAGCAATTCATAAATGATGGTTATGATATTGGTTTTGGGATCATCAAATATTCCGCCCAAAGGTATTTTGATTGCCAACTGATCTTCTTTTTTGTTTTTAAAAAACACAAATTGGTACACAAAAAACCCTATTAGCTAACCAATACCAAGAATTTTTGCGATAGTAAACTTTTATGGTAATTCATCGGCACAAAAGTGAGTTGCAAAGGACAGAACAACACTACATAATTTCTGAGATGAGTTACATCATTCACATATTGGATCGTGAGCAGTCACTTGCCTTTGTTGAAGTATTTCAAAACCAACCTCATAACAGATTACATCCCCCTCTCTTTTGGAGTGGGGCAAACCCTATCGATTCGCCACGCAAAGCGCGTAGGGGTGAAGTCACATAACAAATCACATTTCGGACTTCTATTTTAGAGAGCATGTTTTTCCCTCGCCCTCGAGGAAGTTGAGTTTCGTTTAGTGATGACATTTGATAGTGTAAGGGAGAACCAAAGCGAGTTTCCTTTCATCCACCTCTTGAATGTCCTTCACCACCAAACCCAGATTACATACTCCTCTCTTTTGGAGAGAGGATTAACGAAGCGTGTCGCTACACTGATCGTGACGGGGTGAGGTTTACAAAATGAATCACGATTCAGAATTTCTATTTAAAAGCAGAGAGTAACGCGCAAGTGAGGGGCGCTATTTTTGACTAGCAGATTTGGATTCGTTGCTTAACACGCCCGGGATCATGGCTGTAAAGGTTGTTTTGTGATCGATCACCGAATTGACGAGAAGGGATCCATTCAAGGATTCGATTTGTGATTTAATAAGGTAAAGGCCAAGGCCCCTTCCTTCCACGTGTGTATGAAATCTTTTAAAGAGTTTGAAAAGCGAATCCTTATGTTTCTCAACATCTATCCCAAGCCCGTTGTCGGTAACTTCTATGTAGCAATCGTTTTCATGAAGTTGTAACGAAGCTGTAATAACTAATGTACGACTATCCGAGCGATACTTAATAGCATTGCTTAGGAGGTTGTAAAATAAGCTTTGGATGAAGGCCTTAATGGTAAATATTTTTGGCGCTGAGGCAAAATCATACGTAATCTGAAAATCATCTTGGATTACACCTTCCAAAAGAGAGCAACTTTTTTTCCATTCGTCTTCCAGATCAACCCATTCTTTCAAGTTATGTAAATCATTTCTTACATCCAGTAACTTGCTTAAATCCCTCAATATGCTATCCAGATCTTGACTGGCCTTGTGTACATAATCCATCATGATATCATGTTCGGATGTGTCCTTCGATAGGCGATAGATATTTGTAAGGCCAATCATTCTGGCAACCGGCCCTCGAAGATTGTGAGAAACACTGTATGAAAATTGGAGCAGTTCGTCATTTTGTTTAATTAATTCCTGGTTTGCTTTTTGAAGTTCCATCGTTTTTTCGGCCACATTGCTCTCCAGATTTTTATTGAGTTGATTAATGTAATTGGCTTGCGTTTGTAATTTCTCCTTTTGCTGATTGATGGCCAGATTGAGTCGCTTCACTCTAAAATAGAATCGAGCGTAAACAAAAGCCAAAGCACTTAGGACCACAATTAAAGTAAGCCCCAACAGAATAAAATAAAATTGTTGATTTAATCTTGTCTCTTGCAGCAAAAGCCGCTCGTGAGTCAGTACTCTTTCCTGAGCCAGTATTTGTATTTCGCGTTCTTTTTCCAGTACCTCCTGAAATCGTTGAAGGCTTCCAAATTTTTGCCCAACTGCAGTACGATGCAATGAATCGCCCAGCGCGAGCTCTAATTGAGCGTAATGAAGAGCTTGTTGATAGTTTTTTTGTGTTTTGAAAAGATTTGTTTTTCCTTCGTAAATAATAGCTAAGGGTGCTCTCGCCTTGATACGAATTGCCGTTTTCTCACTGGCGTCAAAGTAACTCAAGGCCTTTTGAAACTGACCGAGTTTAACATATACATTACCCAGCCCGCAAAGCGACCATACCATTCCAAGTTGATAATTTGATAATTCTGCAGGGCGCAAACTTTTAGTATAATTTTCTAAAGAGGCGGCATAATTTTCTTTTTTAAGTTCCATAAAACCGATAGCCTCATAGATTTGGCTTATTCTTGTATTGTCTTTAAGTTTTAACGCAATTGAATAAGATCTATCAAAGCATGTTTTAGCTTGATCAAACTCCGCCATCATGGAAAAAATAAATCCTCGAAGCAACTGAGCATCTGCTTCATACCTGATCACACTATTTTTTTCGGCCCATAATAAAGTTTTATTGGCAAGTTTCATGGCCTGAGTTCGGTCTCCCAGGCGAAAGTCTGCCCAGCCTATTTGCAGATTTATGTCTGCAATTTCAATATCATGCCCTTTTGATTGAGCTACCTTCAAAGCGTCTTCAAAGCATTTTAAAGCGATTTCATATTCACCCCGATCATTAAAAAACTTTCCTAGATCAGATTGCACTACCACATATTGTGGAAGAAGCGATTTGCTCGAGAAATAACTAATTGCCGAATCAAAGAGAACCAGTGCCTCTTCAATACGGTTTTCTTGAAGAAGGATAAGGGCTTTTTGATGTCGCCAATCATTCAGATTCTCCTGATCATCCGGATTGGTTACTAGTAACCTATTGGCTTTAGTTAGATTTTGCTCAGCCTCAACATAATCTCTTTCCCGTATGTTTACTCTGGCCAGCATCACTAAGGCTTCCGTGATGAGTGTTTTATTCTTCATCTTTTCTCGGATTTGAAGAGACCGAACTAAATATTTTTTCTCCATATCCAACGATGACCTCAATCCATATAAAATACTCATGTTTCTATAGAGTTTGGATAGGTTCGTAGCATTGGAACTATCCTTCAGAATCTCGTACGATTTAGTATAATAGATTAGCGCAGAATCCATTTGGCCAAGATTCATGAAACTGTTTCCAAGCTGCAACAGCGTGTATCCTTGATTTGCCCTGTCATTGGCTTTTACTGCCAAATTCAAACCCTTCATTAGATTTCCACGTCCGTCAGAATACTCGCCGGAAAGGTATTCGTATACCCCTTTATATGTATAGGCTTGCCCAACCCCTTTCAGATAGTTTAAATCATTTCCGAGTGAAATTGCCTGGTCGCAGTAATTCATGGCCTTTTCGTTGTCCTGAGACAGATATTCAAATGTCAGTTGGTTAAGGATATTGACTCTTTCTATCCCTTTACTTTTCTCAAGTTTCTTGGAAAGGCTGTCGACAATGCTAGTTTGGGCACATAATTTAGCGGAAAACAGTACTATAAAGAAAGCTAGGAACTTGAGAGGTGGCATATGTTTTTGAACGAAGCAAAAGTACAAAAATACCTTCGGCGAGAGTTGCCACATAAGTCCATTAAATGGTACATGTAAGAATTTCTTTCCTTCTGGCAATTGATATGGTTTCAATCACAATCTTACGTTTTTGAATTCACCATGTGACCGCCTAAAATAGAGAAGCGAATAAACCAAACGAGTCGCCACACCAAACGCCTTGGGTGAGGTTATAAAGAAGAGTCTTTTCACGAACTGCCAATCATTCAAATCACATAAATCACAGTACAGACTTTTATTTTAGAGAGCACGGAAGTAACTTCCGCACGAGCGAAGTGCAACACGCTAACACAAATACAAAGAACTATTTATAATTAAAAAAATACAACAATGTTGGTACCGAGTACAAAATGGAAAGAACAAATTTTGAAAGACGAGGCCAAACTTCATTCCGAGCATTTGTTAGCGTTTGACGAAATCAGAAAAATAAAAGATGCCAAGTATGGAAAGGGCCGTCAGCTACACCGTAAGGGTCTTCTTGGTTTGCAGGGGCAAGTTGAAGTTCTCCCCGATTTGCCTGACTATGCAAAGCATGGTTTGTTTGCAGCTCCTGCCACTTACAATGTGTGGATTAGATTGTCAAATGGAAGCATGGATCGTGCAGCTGACCGCAAGCCCGACATTCGAGGCTTTGCCATTAAAGTACTTGGTGTGAATGGAACTTCGGCACTAGGGTCTGGCAATACGGATTGTCAGGATTTTTTGATGATCCAGAAATCTGCTTTTGGTTTTGCCAATAGCATAGCCTTCGTAGGTTTTGTGCACAGCGCAGCACGCGGTCTCGGCTCCCTGCTTAAATATCTCTATTCAACCTATGGTTTGGTAGGGGGCTTTCGCAAGCTTAAAGCGATGGCCACGGCCCTTAACATGCCATTTTCCGGTTTCGCTACAGAGAAATTCTACACTGCAGCTCCGTTGGCGTGCGGCCCTTTTGCAACTCGCGTGCGTATGTTGCCGGCCCGAAGTGATGTGAACACCAACGCCAGTGAAAATTGGGGCAAAGACTTTCTTTCACACCTATCGAAAGGACCATTACGCTTCGAACTGCAGTTACAGTTTTTTGTAGACGAGCAAGCTACTCCAATTGAAGATGCTACAAATGAATGGCCGGAAGAGATCGCTCCGTTTGTCACAGTAGCTGTGTTAACCATACCTCCACAAGATGCAGAGAGTGCCGAAGGCTTAAAACTCGCTGCGGATATTGAGGCGGCAGCGTTTGATCCGTGGGGCGCTTTGATGGAGCATCGCCCGTTGGGCGAGGTAATGCGTGCACGCAAGGTGGTTTATTTTCAAAGTCAGGCCGGGCGTAAAGTTTGACACTCCAGCAGTAACATAAATTAGTCAGTTTCTGAAACAAGAGACACAGTATTAGTCCTATATTCACTGCATTGTTCCTACGATTATGAAGCAGATAGTTTTTGGAGTACTGATCTTTCTTACCTTTTGTTCATTTGGAAAACCACCGGAGAAGTTCCGCGTTGCTGTAGCCGGACTCACCCACACACATGTTCACTGGATCTTGAACAGGGCGGGGGATGGAGACTTTAAACTTGTCGGGATTGCAGAGCCGAACAAAGCCCTGGCAGAACGATACCTGAAGCAGTACAACCTGCCCATGTCGCTTTGGTTCAGTTCTCTCGATGAAATGCTGTCGAAAACAAAACCCGAAGGGGTGACAGCGTTTGGTTCCATCTATGAACACCTCGAAGTAGTGCGGAAATGTGCGCCGCTTGGCATTCATGTGATGGTTGAGAAACCATTGGCGGTGAGTCTCGAACACGCCCGCGAAATTCAAAAGATTGCCCGGCAACATCAGATTCAGGTGATCACAAACTATGAAACAACATGGTATGGAAGTCATCGCGATATGATGGCGAAGCTTGAGAACACCGGGCCGGTCAGGCGCATCGTTGTTCATGATGGTCACCAGGGGCCAAAAGAAATTGGCGTAAACGAAGAGTTTCTTTCATGGCTTACCGATCCGAAACTCAACGGTGGTGGAGCGGTCATTGATTTTGGCTGTTATGGCGCAAACCTAATTACATGGTTACTTCAGGGCGAACGTCCTTCGTCCGTTTACGCAGTAATCCGGCAGCTTAAGCCGGATGTCTATCCGCACGTTGATGATGACGCTACAATAGTGCTCACCTACGCCAATACACAAGCCATTGTACAGGCATCGTGGAACTGGCCATTCAGTAGGAAGGACATTGAAGTGTACACCCGCAGCGCATATGGCATGGCCGACAAAAATGGATCGCATGTTCGGCTCCAGGAAAACCAGCCCGAAGTATTCACTCCGCCAACTGCGTTGGAGTCACCACGTCATGATCCGTTTATCTTTTTCGAAGCCGTGGTGCATAAGAAGCTGACCCTTTCGCCATGGGAACCATCGGCTTTGGAAAACAATATGTTGGTGATGGAAATTCTTGATGCTGCGTTGCGATCGCAAAAGTCCGGCAAGGCCGTGAGCCTCAAACCGTGATGGTGCGGAATGAAATAGTAATCACGATAGACGCTTTTCCGTTGTTGGTGTTCTTAACCAAAAACGCAATGAATCCTCTGTTCGACATGTTCCGTTAGGGCATGTGAACGGTAGATAATGCAGGTCTGCAACCTGCATATAAAGTTTAAGGCATCACAAATGCCTGTTATCTGGCGTTCGCCATGCGCTGCGCTAACATCGCGAACAGCGATGCTTGATGTTCCTCCGCAAAAACAAAATCTCGTTCCCCTCTCTTTTGGAGAGGGGTAAATCCAAAAGTATCGCAACAGAGTGCTTGTCGGGGTGAGGTGAAGAGGAAGGCACTACTTATTTTGTTATCATTGAATTTCCGGTGAAATTAAAGTAGAAAAGCAAGCGCTTTAGTGATTTCATGTGAGCGCTCTTTTTTTAAATGAGTTCGACGATTACAAACCTATAAAACAATGTTAACTTTGTGGGAAAGCAACATGTAAAATAGTGAGCTATGAAAATAAATGTTAGCCTGATTAGCATTTTAGTACTTTTCGTTTTCGAACAATCAATTGCTCAAACACAAATAGATTATCCGCATTGCAATTGCATAGAAAAGGTGAGTTATCAGGAGGGTAATCCCGAGAAGATAGAAGGCACTTATGAGTTAGTCTGTAAGAGTAAACAGATCATTGCTGGACAATATGCAAATGGTTTGAAATCTGGAAAATGGACGACCAAAACACCCAAGGGTATCATTATTAAGAAAGCAGAATATGCAGACGGCAAGCTTCATGGCAACTATGAATTGTTTTATTATGACGGCACGCAAAAGCTAACGGCTAGTTTTGTGAACGGCAAGGAAGATGGCCTCTGGCAATACTTTAATGATAAGGGTAAGATTATTAAATCAGGAAGCTATCAACTTGGGAAACCTGTTGGTGTTTGGGTGATCTCAGATAAAGCAGGAAAAAAGACACTCGCCACTTACAATCTAAATACGGATTCTTTTACAAACTTGCAGGTGCCTTCATATTATAAACAAGGCGGTATCGAGCGGGATGATCAAAGCGGTGAGTGGTATATTAAATATGGTGTAGACGCCAACCCTCAATCGGCCGTACAGCCTTTAGGCGGATACGATTTATCGCGTAATTTATTTTTTAAGTATTTGCCAATACCATCTACGGTTATGGATACGTACACAAATTTTGATTTTAGTGTTCGGCTGCAGGTAGAAGAAAATACAGTTAAAAGCGTACAAGCAAAACTATCAGGTGATTTTGTGTTTAAACATGGCCTGCCATCTTACCCGTTTATAGTTTCAACCAATCCACCTGGAAAACTCAAGAGAGTGGAACACAGTAAGCGTACGATCCTTCAATTACAAGAAGATATTGAAGATGCCATTCGTGCCATGGGACCATGGATTGGAAATAGCACGATAGATATTCAGGTTCCTTACGTGCTCAACGACGTTTCAAGGCAGTAATTTTCCATAGCGTCCCCCTCTCTTGTAACAGCAGACCAAACGCTTCACAACACAGCAGGTGTCGGGGTGAGGTTAACGGTATCGCCTTCAGCGAGAGATGATACTTTACAGTCACCAAGTAAAGGTGTCTGACGGCATTTTGCTTGTACATAGAGCCGTCGTGACACCAGACGCGATCACGTCCCCATCTCTTTTGGAGAGGGGTAAATCAATACGTCTCTTAACAAAGAGCGTTTCGGGGTGAGGTCACACGAGAGTAAATTTTTGTTAGAAAAACAGTATAAAAAAAACGTATAGCCAGCCTTCAGTTTAAAAAAATATCGCAACAATTTTTGCCGCAGGTATCTGCCATAACGGTGTTTCTGATACATGAAAAGTAGAAACATGGACAAGTATAAAAAAGCCCAACGCGACAAAGTAAGGTGAATATCTCTTTTGGTTGTACCAATCGAAGAGAAGTAAGATCGCTAACAATACATCGGTAAAGAGATACGAAAACAACAGCTGGTTAAATTCGAGGCCTGTCCAACTGAAGTCTATACGAACGATGGCGGGTGCCAGCACAACAAAAGAGGCGGCAATCATATAGCGCATATGAAGGTGCGCTTTGTTTTTATAAAATATAGCCATACAATAAAAAAGTGAAAACAAAAACATGTGCGAAAAAGGAAGAAACAAGCTTTTGAGATTGCTGGCCATCGGCACCTGTCCCTCGCGTTGAAAAAACATGTAACGTGCTAAGGCAAGTGTAGTGTAAACAATGATGGGTGCGAGTAGGTACGACAATTTGCCCAACAGTCTATGCACGGCTATTTTTTTTGTGCGAATCAAAATAGGCTGAGCGATGGTTAAAAAACACCAAAGCAATAGTGCGCCCGTGTGAAGGTGAACGACAGAACCAACATTCTCAAATGCCGGGAACAAACCGAAGTACGTGCGGTAAAAGCCGATGATTACAATGATAAAAATGATGGCAGATAGATACGCAAGATTGCGATATGATTTTTCCATTGGTTCGTGGAAGATTATTTTCCGAAGATACTATTGTAATTCGTATTTCAGTAACATGTCGAAAATGAGGTGTAGTAAAAATGGCCTGCGGGGACATAGGTTATAGGAAATGCGATGTAGTAAAAAATGACCTGTGACGACACAGGCCATGGGTAGTCTAGGTCCGGCAATATTCCCCTTCACATCCCCTCTCTTTTGGAGAGGGGCAAATCCAATCGTCTCTCTACAAAGATCAAGTCGGGGTGAGGTGACAAGCCAATTTTATTATTCACTTCTCAACAACCGCACTTCTTCAAGCAAAGGTGTCTGACGGCAAGTTGCTTGCTCATAGAGCTGTCGTGACACCGGGCTCCATCATATCCCCCTCTCTTGTGGAGAGGGGCAGACCAACGCTTCGCTACAGAGCACATGTCGGGGTGAGGTGACAAACCATCTTTAAATTTACCACTCTCGTGACACCGGGCGCTCTTACTTCGTTTCCCATCAAGCCCTAAAATTTAGTGCCTGCATAGTGGCATAGACCTAACTTAATTTTAAATTACACATCAGAAACCCATCACCTCATTCCTATGGAAACAAAAAAACTTTGGCTTGCCTCCATCCTGATCGGATGCACAATAATCAACTCTTGGTCGCAACAAAATTACCCGAGCACTCCACCCGCAGTATCGCCCATGCCCATGAAGCCGGAGATGACGGAGATATGGGAGCCCGAAGTAAAGGTGATTACCCCCGGTAAAAAACTAGGAGACGCCCCCTCAGATGCAATCATCTTGTTTGATGGAAAGAACCTGGATCAGTGGGTGAGCCAAAAAGATGCCACCAAGCCGGCTCCGTGGAAGATCGTGAATAAAGAGTACATCGAAGTCGTGCCGGGCTCCGACGGCATTCAGACAAAAATGAAATTCGGCGACTGCCAGCTGCACATAGAATTCAGTGCCCCCGACTCGGTGTTTAGTGCCGGCCAGGGAAGGGGAAACAGTGGGGTCTTTTTCCAAAACAGATATGAATTACAGGTGTTGGATTCGTACAATAACCGCACTTACCGCAACGGACAAGCCGGTAGCATTTACAAAGACCACGCGCCGTTGGTCAATGCCATGCGCAGTCCATTGGAATGGAACACCTACGATGTGATTTATACGGCACCTCGTTTTAAAGCAGATGGCAGTTTAGATGCACCTGCCCGCATGACGGTGTTACACAATGGCGTTGTTGTTCAAAATAATGCAACGATCAACGGAATCACCTACTACATCGGACTTCATAATTACCCTTCTGCACATGGAGAAGATGTTATTTCACTTCAAGACCACGGCAACAAGACTCAATTCAGAAACATCTGGATACGGAAGCTTTGAGTTGAACCAGGTTGACAAATACACAATTAACAGTTGACAAAGCTTGGGCTTTTGTATTTCATGGCACTTTTAAATCTTGTAAATCTAAAAATGAACGTGCGCACCATTCTTACCATTCTCTTGTTGCTTGGAATGTACAAGGCGCATGCACAAGACACACTCAACTTCGTTTATTCTAAGTCGGTAGTTAATGCAAATCCCGGGAATGTGTTTACCCAGGGTCAAACGAAGTATTTTTATTCACAATCAAAAAAAGTGTCTGGCAACTGGGTTCACTTTATTGAGCACGACACCATCCAGTATGAACTGAGGCTGCCCGGCGCGGACAGAAAGTTGTTTCGCAAAGAAGAATATATCACAAATATCGAACACATCATCTTGCTCATTGGCGATGTTGAATATCGGTATACGATCAATAATACAAAGTACATACTCAAAAAGGTAAAAGGCGGCTGGGCGTGTTTCTCAGGTGAGGAGCGAATAGCAATATTTCGCTTCTTCAAGAAACACAAAGAGCAGATCGTGCAACTCATTACAAAAGATCATACTACACTGCAGGAGCATTGGCTTGTTGCCTCCCTTTATTGTGCCAATGACTTAATCAAAAACAAAACAACCCGATTTGGCGACATGATGCGTACCCAAGCTATAATGGGTTTGCACCGATAAAGAAATTGTCTGGGTCTTCAAATACATCCTCAAGACCGGGCTGTTTCACAAAAAAATTCCTTTCGTGAACTCACCCGGTTACACACCTCTGGTGAAAGTGGAAGATAAACAGTAGTTGACCAGTTGACACATCACCAATTGACAGTTGACAAAACTCAGGCTTTGGTTTACTCCCGTCCGACTCCTGACTTCTATAAAATCCGGTAACTTCCAACTGGTTTTGCACCACCAGATATTTCGAATAAAAAATAGAAAAACAGGGTTACAAAACGGAGAATGGTGCTTATATATGCAAACCAGTGTGAAGCCTTACCATGTCTTTCAATCATCTGCGAATCATCTATCAAATTCAACCTGAATAAAGTGTAAGGTACTGAAACCCTTGAAAACTAAACTCACTCGTAAATTCCCCGATCTATGATACACAATTTTTCCCGCATCCTTATCTGGATTTTTTTAGGCACCCTTGTTTCATGTTCAACCAATGACCCCACACCCGGAGCAGATGGATTGATCAGTTTGGTAAAGATTAGCAGCGAAAGTCCCGGGCAGAATTGTGTTGCCGGTGGAACAAAAATAGATACCGGTATCGATAAGAATAGAAACAAGTCCTTGGATGCAGATGAGATTCAAAGTACGGCTTACATATGCAATGGAAGCAGCGGCATAAACAATTTGATCAAAATTACTGATGAGCTGGCAGGTGCCAACTGCGCCAACGGTGGATACAAAATTGACTCAGGCCTGGACCTCAACAAAGATGGAACCTTAGGCGGCAGCGAAGTAACTAAATCTGTTTATCTGTGCAATGGAAACGACGGTTTGAACAACCTCATGCATGTGACGGTCGAACCAGCAGGTAATAATTGTGCAAATGGGGGTTACAAGATTCAATCTGGTCTTGATCTGAATAAAGACGGATTGTTAAATGAAAGCGAAATTACCAACACAGTATACCAATGTAACAGTATTGGCAAATACCAAATTGGACAGCGTTATGGAGGAGGGATTATTTTTTATATCGACAATACACAAGAACACGGACTTATTGCTGCAGAAAGCGACCTACCAAGTATTGAATGGGGTCCATCAAATTTTGCTACCGATGCCAAGGGGATTGCCATCGGCACAGGTAAATCGAATACAACGATGATTACAACAGCGCAAGGCCTTGGTAATTATGCAGCCAAAACATGTGACGATCTGATAGTAAACGGATACAGCGATTGGTATTTACCCAGCCGTGATGAATTAAATGAATTGTATTTTCAAAAGGCAGTGGTAGGTGGTTTTGCAACGGTACACTATTGGAGTTCTTCGGAAACAGATGCTCAGCGTGTTTGGGCACAATTCTTCACCGACGGATCTCAGAGTTCTGCTTTTGGAAAATCCAATCAATTGTCAGTTCGCCCGATCAGAGCTTTCTGATGTTTTGTTGGTTTATGAGTTGAAGAATAGTAGGTTAGTTGTTGGAGGGAATTGATCGGCTTCGGTTTGCACGCCTTTTATAAAAGTAGGCAACGTGCAGTGCGCACGAGGCAGTAAATGACCAGTTGACACATCACCAATTGACAGTTGACAAAACTTAGGCTTCGGTTTACTCCCGTCCGACTCCTGACTTCCAACTTTTGAATTCTTTATTAAGCAACCCCGTACCATCATCTCTGTTTTCTGTGTATCTTTCCTCTACCTAAAATTTACCTATGGAAAAGATAATAACCCTCGCGCTGATTCTGTGTGCCTCGCTCAGTATCGCACAGCCACTGGTCACTGGCAATCCCAAAGAAAATGGATTTTCTGCCGAGCGTCTGACTAGAATCGATCAGCTCTGCAACGACTACGTTTCTAAAAACTATATCCCCGGTGCCGTGGTGCTCATCGTGCGCAATGGCAAAGTGGTGTACCACAAGGCCTACGGATATAGCGATGTGGAAGCAAAGACTGCTTTGAAGAAAGACGATATCTTCCGCATTGCTTCGCAGACCAAAGCCATCACTAGTCTGGCCGTGATGATGCTCTTCGAAGAGGGTAAATTGTTGTTAGATGATCCCATCTCAAAATACATTCCTGAATTCAAGAATCCAAAAGTGTTGAGTGGTCTTAATTGGAGCGACACTACATATGCCACTACTCCTGCTAAAAGCGAAATCACGATTCGTCAACTTTTGACGCACACATCGGGTTTAGATTATGCAGAAATAGGAAGTCAGGATTTTAAAGCCATCTATGCCAAATCAAAGATACCGAGCGGCATTGGCATGTATTCTGCCAATCAACTATTGGCAGACAAAATTAAATTACTCGGCTCGCTTCCGCTAAAGCATCACCCCGGTGAACAATATACGTACGGACTGAACACCGATGTGCTCGGCTATTTGGTGGAAATACTTTCTGGACAATCGCTCGATCAGTTTTTTAAAACACGCATCTTTCAACCGCTGGGCATGAACGACACCTATTTTTATTTGCCAGTTGAAAAATATATTCGGTTAGTAGCATTGCATCAATCCAAATCGGGCGTGCTTAAGAAAGTTGAGGTACCTGCAGGGAAGGGGCTTAATCCGAATTATCCGAATACCGCGGGTACCTATTTCTCCGGTGGTGCCGGGCTCAGTTCGACTATCGAAGACTATGCAAAGTTTTTGCAACTGTTCATCAACAAAGGCGAATACAATGGAGTGCGTATGCTGAGCCGCAAAACCATTGAGTTGATGCTGACGAATCAAACGCAGCCACCCATCACCATGCAGTTTGGGTTGGGCTTTGGGTTGGAGACAGCCACCAACGACTATCAATCGATTTATT
>VYKN01000047.1_pt1 | contig 29194 bp, 25 predicted proteins | sample 5114581 | NCBI WGS metagenome assembly VYKN01 (sample SAMN12291810, study PRJNA351875) | freshwater metagenome | isolation source: freshwater lake | place: USA: Michigan, Baker Lake | collected 2011-08-08
CCACCACTAGCAACCAGTAACTTGTAACCAGTATTCTCTCCTCCATTGTCCTTCCGAGGCACGAGGAATCTTCTCTACTAAAGGCAGTGTTAGGTAGAGGTGTCGGACGGCATGCTGCTTAACCTTATAGCCGTCTGACACCGGCTTCTAATATCTACTGTCTACTATGTACTTTCTACTTTTCCCTCATCAAGTTTCACGAATCGAGTATCCACCAACATCACACGTCTCTCCACATGCCACTACTAGCAACCAGTAACTTGTAACCAGTATTCTCTCCTCCATTGTCCTTCCGAGGCACGAGGAATCTTCTCTACTAAAGAGGTTTAGCCGGTTTCAGCGCTTCTATGCCACCATAGCGCCATGTGATGCATTGATATTAATTTCGATAGGTGCAGTAGATGCTTTAATCGAATTGTGAACTGCAATTGCATGGAAATCAGAATCATCTCAAAAGAATATGTTTAACTTTCACGCGCAATTCAACGAGCAATAGACAATAATCCAACGAAAATCAGAAGTTATGATGCCAAGTAAGCCTACATCTTTTAAGTTATTCATAGTTGAAATCGTCATCGTAGCGATATTTGTTTTAATGGCATCCTTCACACCCGGGGCCGGATACGTAGTCGTTTTTGCATTCATTCTTATCTTGACCCTGGTACTGACGGTATTCGGAATTTATTCAGGACTAAAACACAAAGCGGACGATGATGAACGGAGAAGACATAACAGAATCGGACTCTGGGGAAATTTTGCCGTCTTACTGTTTGTGTTAATTATCATCGTCTATGCTATTTCCTTTATCAAATGAATTCTAGTCAGCTCTTTGACGGCATCAAATGATCCCATCAACCCTATAATCGTCGAATCCTGATTCAGGCAACAATTTTATTTCTGAAGGATAGGGGTAAACCGAACTATAGTTGTCTTATTTAAAATCCCAGGGACATGGCAATGCATTTTTGTGCCGCACCCTATTTAGTAGCTCGTAGAACTAAAAGTCTTGAGACGGCTCGCAAAACCAAAATGCTATGGATCGATTGTAAAATTTATTATAAAAAACATAAAGTAGAATGAACATGAAATGGCCATTAAGAAGTTCTTCACCCAACGGTATGATAATCTCTGCCCCCGCTTGCAGCGGGGTTTTGTTATTTATTTCCGCAATGATCCTATTTAGTTGTGATGAAAGTGTCAATACACCATCAAAAATTCAAGACCTTCATGGTGACTTTAATGGAGATCAGTTTCCCGACAGAGCTTCCGCGTTAGGTGATCGGATGACAGTAGACCTGAATAATAAAAGTGGTGGGTTCGATTCTTTTGTTTGGATCGTAAGTAATGAATGGGGAAGTCCTGGATGGACTGTGGTCGGTGATTTTGATGAGACGGAGATGATGATATCGCATCACCAAGCGGCACCAAATTATATCTAAAAAACTCTTTTCGAACAGGATTTTCCAGTCACCTCTATCTGACAAGTGATCAATACAGTTCCTCAGCGGGATGGACATTTGCATGCGATTATAACGGCGACGGTGTGGATGATATAATTTCAATCGAAAAAGATAAAATCTATATACTACAGCCCAAAATAGTATCAGCGGGAATAATTGATACTTTCTCTACATATTTTCATTTTACCATTGACCAATGGAGTAAGAATCCAAAGGATACATGGATAGAAGATACCAACGGAGATGGCAGAGATGAAATTTTAACGGCAATCGGTGATGCTATTTATATTCGGGAGTGGGATGGGAAGAATTTTCTACTGCGACCCAAAACAAATTGATGAAGAATTGAAAATCTTGATCATTCATTACGACTTTAGACGACATCAGATAAGGATGTTAAGTAAATGCTAAGTACCATTTTTGTTTCTGGCTGCCAAAACTCTCTCGCATACATGTACCTAGCTCCGTAGGAGCATCCTGCATATAGAAATTTATCCAATACGATTTTGGCTCCGTGAGGAGCATCCTATTTCAAGAAAAATCTTCGGTAATGAACCTCAGCTGACTACTACGGAGTCGGAAATAAACTCACTACTTTGTTCTCTAAACTATCTCGGACGGATTCATGAGTATGGTAGAAAGTATGGACTCATTTGATCTTCCCAATAATTTCATATCAATATTTGAATTCTGTCTGCAAAAGCGTAACTATGTTTTTTAGAACCTGATCTCTTTACCCCAATTCAATCATACCGCTGATTTAAAAGTTTATCCTATGAAAAAATGTCTCCTCTATTTTTGTTTACTGGTTAGTACGTCTGAAATTTTTGCGCAAAAAACAGATTCTGAAAGGATTAAGATCACACACCTCCAATATCCCACACAACCACTTGAATCAAACAGCAAGTCATACGATGTGAAAGTTGTAAACCAGAGTGCTTTTCAATTCAATACCGTAGAGCTTACCAACAAGCTACGGATTGAAGGACTTCAGTATGACAAGGAACATCCCGATGTCTTGGTAGTAATTTCCATTGATAAGGTATCTCTTTCAAAGAAAGTAATATCAGAAACTCCCCCCAAAGATCCGAGCACACCCAATGCTACGCCAGCGACCAGTTGGTTTTATAAGGTGGATGCCTCGGTGGAAACATCGATTCGGATTTTGACCACCGATATGAAGTACGAGTATTATCCGCACTCGTTTAATCCAATTCCATTCAGTATTAAGTCAGAACCTTTTTCTAATGAGGCGAATGCAACCAAAGCAATGGCCACCTACAAGCCATCACCAACGGCATTTAATAGCGTAATGAATGAGGCTATTTATACCTTCCTGGATTATGCAAACCTTAATTTTGGCTATCGAAAACTCAAAGAGGCAGTAGCCATCAGCACCATCAAGTCGAAAGATTTTGATTATGCAGACATGGATCAAGCCTTGGCAAAATATAAGTCGGCAATGGAAATATATTCTACTGCTGGGCTGACGGACGAGAGCAAAAAGCAACTCGAAGAAGCGGTGGCCATCTGGGAGAAAAATGCCGGAGAATATCAAGCTAACGATAAGAAGGCCAAGATCAATTCTAAAAACATAACGGAAATATACTTAAACCTGGTGGCAGCAAATATTTGGCTTAATAGATATGATCAGGCACAAAAGTATTTAGACCTTTCTGCCAATGAAAAAGGAAATAATAGCGAGAAAATTCAACTGAATGATTTGATCGTTTCCAGAAAGGTTGGCTATGAACAAAACCTATTGCGCGATCAGAATAAATTAGTGCTCGAAAAGAAAATTTCTAATTTATATGCTGCGCCCGATTTTAAAGTAACGGCACATCCGTATCGCATTAAATACGAAATCTCATCGTTCAGTGGTGGTGGATGGAGAAGAGTGTATGAATACAATACGAATGGGTTACTCACGAAAACCTACGTAGAGCAACTTCAATCCGGCATTTATAAAGCCACGAATCAAATTGATAGCATCATCTATGATCATCAGAATCTGACCATGTCGTTTTACAATATGACAGAAAAAAAGATTACTTCTACACAAAAAATAAAAGATGGAAGAATTATTTCTACAACAGGCGAGATTGGAAATTTCACGATGAGTTATGATAAGAACGGTAAGTTGTTAGCCTACACAAAAACAATCGACAACAAGAAGGAGGCAACCACTTACAAATATGATAATTCCAAAGTCAAAGAAATCGTACAAAAAGACAAAGTGCTCGGCAAAGATAGCACTGTCAATTACAAGGTTAATTTGAACTGGGATGGTGATAAACTAATTAGCACCACCGGCCGGTTCGAGTATAAATACCAGTATGGTGCCAATGGACGTGTGGAGTCACCCAAGTATAAGTATGACGATTTTGGCAACATCATACAAATCACAGAACGTAGGGATGATGGCAGCACAGATAAGAAAATCTTTGAATGGGAGAGTGGAAGTGGGAATGCTTCTTTGTATAAGGCGTATCCGGTGGCGGGTCCTTATTTCAACCCACTGCTGACTCCGCAAGTGTATTAGATAGGCAACTTTTTTCTAAAAGTAATCTTTCCTTAACACCCCTCGAATCTTGCAGATCATGAGTAGTAAATGTTAATATGCAATAGAAGCAATTATGAAATATACAATTTTGACCATTGCAACAATTTTAGCTTTTAACTATGGATCTGTCTATGGGCAAGGTTTAGAAGAGACTAAACAAGCTAATCGAATACCTTTCAAGGGTATTGAGTTGAAAAAAGACACAATTAACAAACTAATAATTATCAGTTACCCAAAGGATTGGCAAAGAGATTTAAAAGTAGAATCACAGCTTTCGCCAAGTTATTATTACAGATGTTTCAAAAAGGGTGAAACTACCATTGCGTACTTTCAATTATACATAATGTATGTGGATAACCCGGATGTGACCAAAGAAGCGCAAGGAATAAATCGAGACTACACAGGAGAAAACGGCTTTGTCGCCAATACCAGTATAGATGGAAGAAAAGCCGCTTATTGCTTTTATAAGCAAAAAAGTAGTGTTATGGAGAATAATTTTACCATCAAACATTTAGTGATAAACGCAGACAATCAAGCATTAGTAACTGTAAAGACGCAATCTCCAGATGATCAAATGAATTCAGAAATTAAGAATTTACTTGAAGACATCGAAAATTCAATAAAGATACTAAAGCAGTAATGTGACGAGTGTGTGTACTTTTTGTTCAGAATGTATTTCGATAAGTATTCACTGACAACCACTAAATAATTGAGGTGTAAGTTTGAGGTTAAAATTGCTCGTATTCTTACGTTAGGCAACATTACAAAACGCAAACAAATGATACCCGTTAAATCTGAAGCAAGTATAAAAAAAGGAAATTGGTTTATTTATTACGATGGAATAAATGTAATTCAAGTGTGGGGCTCAAATTTGAATGGAAAAGAAAAGGTTTTTTTGAATAACCAACTTGTATCAGAAAAAAGAAGCGTTAAAATGCAAAGTAGTCATGACTTTACGGATAAAAACGGTAACCATTATGAAGTTATAATTGAAGTACAAAGTCTCTTGCAAGGAAGTATACGATGTATACTAAAACGAGATAATCATATTCTAAGGACCTTTAAAACTGAATTTATAAAAGGAAAGATTTTTACGTTTAAAAGATTCTCACTAGTAGTAGTAGCATCCGTGATTTTTGGCGTCTTGCAAGGTATCTATGCTTTATCCAATTTAAACTTTATAATATTTATACTTGCAATAGTCATGATAAGCTTTGTTTTTGCAAGTAAAGGGGAAATTAAAATTGAAGAAGTATAAGATTCTCGAATAGCGACCGTATGAAATGGAAAGTCATTCGCAACATCACTTTTTTTGAAGGTGTGGGAGGGAAGAACGAGATTTGTTTAAAGGCAAAAAGAAATACACCTAAGATGCAAGAGGTGCTTGTTATGCCTGAATGGAAATGAAAGTATTGTTGACTAACATATTGATAATTTTAACTTTCACTTTCACTTCACGGGCGCAAGAGATAGTTTGGGATAGCACTTTTGTAGTTGATAAAGTTGAATTCAAAGTTCTTGCTTGTAGAACTGAAACAAAAAATTTTGCTTTGTTGATCAATTCCAAAACGGACACACTGACAATAGAAGGAGTAAATGGAAACATTGAAATCTTAAAGTTTGATAATGATGACTTTTTTGATGTGATTTTCTCCTACATAGGAAATCTCTATATCGCTGATCTGTTTCTCTATGATAATAAAAGCAAAACTTACAAACAGGTTGATGGATTCAGAGAAGTCTCTGATTCTAAAAAACTGACTTCAAATTCTAGGTATTACTATTCATACCACAGGACGGGTTGTGCAGATATGAATTGGATTAGTAATCTATTCTATATTGAAAATTTTAAGGTTTATCAAATTGGAGAGATTTACGGAAAAGGCTGTGAAAATGAAGTGTCGAAAAAAGAAATTGAGATCTCAAAAATCGTAACGCTCGACAAGCAGTTTATAATTGAAAGGCTACCAATAGTCACTATAGAAGCTTATAAAGACTATAAATGGGGCTTCATCAAAGATTATTGGAATAAGAATGTTGAAAAATTTAACAATAAAAACGCACCCTAGCATCATGCTGTCCTCGTCTCAGGCACGGGACTCTACGGGTTACTCTAACATATCCATTTACTTCGCCCAATAATCCTGCAATCCCAAAATCCTACAAATCCTAATTCAGACAGCATCACTTTTTTTGGAGGTGTGGCAGGGAAAAGCGAAATTTGTTAAGAGATAAAAAGAAATATGCGCAAGTTTTAAAGTAAACATGCACAGATGATAATTATCGAAAGCATTTATCGATGGAACGCAAAAAAACAGCAGACATATTGACAATTTTCTGGTTGACAAACTTGGTGTTGGGATTAATGGTGATCTTCACACCTTTGTCTTTAAGGCCGTTTGTACTTCTATATCTACAACTTTCCTTTTTCTGTACGGGACTTAAGCTAATCAATTGGTACGACAAACGAACAAAAGGGACGAGAAGACTGGCAATTTGGTCGTTTATACTTTTTAATACTTCTATTGGTTTCTTCTATATCTTTCTTGACTGGAGAGGTGAATGGAAAACACAGACTGTAGAATATCAAAATTTGCATCTATCAAACCGGACTATAGAATTTCAACTCCAAGACAAAGGTTCACGAGGCTACAACAGAAGACGCGTTGATCGAATAAAAATATTACCTTTCATTGAATAGACAAATGAAATAGGTCACGAGCCAATTGACACCTTGACATGGAAAAAAGTGGACATTAATGTCAACGAAATGGGTTTGAAAGGTGGTTGAAAACGCACCCTAACATTGTGGGTATGCAATAGCAGAGTGACGTGTTGAAATTTCGTTTTGTTTTCTTAATTTCGTTGTGCTTGTGTGACAGGCGCAGTTTCAAAAAAACAATTCAGGCAACAACACATTCTTGCATCTGTGGCAGGGAAAAACGAGATTTGTTTAACGAATCTACACCAAAGCAATATGAAAAAAGAATGACTTCGCTGATTGGAATAGTGATCGCACTATGGATTGCCATTAAAAACCCTACGAAACACATTTCTTCTCACCCTACAATATGATCGGGAATTTTATTGATACCTTTCGGCTCGGATCAAAGAACCTACCAATCGGGGAGAACCTGAAAATGGTAGACACCGATTACGGCAAATTACGGGTGCTCGACAGCTTGGGGCAAAAGCCGGTGATCATCAACGTTCCTGATGGGCCCAACGTGATTGAACATCATGAAAACTTAGTGGCTCAGTTGTCAGCGAACTTTAGGGTAATCTGTTTTGAACTTCCGGGTTTTGGTTTTTCGTATCCAACTTTAACACATGATTACTCGCTAGATACATCCGCAAAAGTCATTCTCCATTTAATGGATGTGTTGAGAGTGGACAGAGCGGCGCTCTCGTTCTCTTGCAGCAATGGATTTTATGCAATCAAGGCGGCACAAATTTCGCCGGAAAGATTTAGTCATTTGTTTGTAGCGCAGACTCCTTCTTTGCACGCCATGAAAAAATGGACAGAAGATACCATTCCAAAAATCTTGACCTATCCAATAGTCGGGCAGTTAACCAATGCTGTATTGAAAGAGAAGTTAGCTAAAAAATGGTATAAAGCAGCTTTGCCAAAAGGCACGGACAAAACTAACTTTCAGAACAAAGCGCTAAGCTCTTTGAAGAACGGAGGTTGTTTTTGTCTGTCTAGCTTGGTGCAGGGATTAGCTCGCGACAAAGATGCTTCTTTGATACAAGTAAAAATTCCTTCTACTCAAATCTGGGGTAAGAAAGATTATTCGCATCGAAGGACTGAGGGTAAATCAATTCTGGAGCACTTGCCAAATTGTGAAATAATTGAGTTCGATAACTGTGGACATTTTCCGGAACTGGAAAACACGGATGACTATGTGAGATTGGTAAATGAACGTTTGAGATAACGGTTAATTAAAATGACAATCGAGGATATAAGAACTATTTGCATGTCATTTCCACATGTAACTGAAGACATAAAATATGGAACAGACTTATGCTATTCCATAGGAAAAAAAATATTTTGTGGAACACGAATAGAAGGTGCTTTTAGAACAGGAATAAAATGCAATGCATCCGATTTTGCTGACTTAATTGAAAGGGAGGGTATTGTACCCATGCCAAGGCTCTCGACAACATATTGGATACGAATTGAAAATGACAAAGCACTAAGCACACGTGAGTGGAACCAGTATATAAAAAAATCGTATGACTTGGTTATCGATACACTACCCAAAAAAGTAAAACAATCTATTATAAAATAGAATGACAGAGTTCAACATTCTGTCCTGAAAGAGCCATCTCCCAACTCATACCGGCAACCCGGAACTTGCAACCAGTAACAACTCACGTCCCGCTATCCTTGGTCCGCGACTAAGGCCACCTCAATTCTCAGCAGACTTGGCATTCTCCTGAACACGATTACAACACATTCCTTCTCACTCACCCCATAATCCTACAATCCTTAAATTCTGCAAATCCTAATTCAGACAAACACGCACTCTACCCATCTCGCAACTCTTACCGGAAACCCGGAACTTGCAACCGGTAACATCTCAGGTCTAAAATCTCACATCTGCCACAAGCCGTATTTACGATCCCCACAAAAAAAGACTCAATTCTATAGGAGAAACTCCTAGGGAATTCCCATAAACGAATTGTTTTTTTATAGCTTTCAATCACCAACTCGTTCTCCACACAAAAATATAACGTTATGAAAACACGTAAAAAATTCCATTCGTACTGGAGTAAACTATGGTTAATTAGTTTACCCATTATTTTTGCCAGCCAAGCATTCGCTTCACAGTTCAACGTCAAATCCTTCCGACCGTGGAGCGGTTATGCAATATCAAATGGCGTTTGGCTCAATGGTGATGTTAATGGCGATGGCAAAGAAGATATCATCCATGCTGTCGATACGCGTGATTACATTCATGTTTGGCTTTCGAATGGGGACGGATCATTTCAAGTAAAAACATTCTCACCGTGGCGTGGCTATGCCATCGTAAACGGCGTATGGATGTGCGGTGATTATAATGGTGATGGAAAGGCCGACATTGTTCATGCTGTAAATGGGAAGGATTACGTCCATACTTGGTTTTCCAATGGGGACGGTACTTTCAACGTAACTACATTCAGGCCCTGGCCGGGATATGGAATTGTAAACGGACAATGGCTAACGGGTGATTTTAATGCAGACGGAAAATCGGATATCGTTCATGCCGTTCAAGGGGCAGACTATATTCATACGTGGTTTTCAAATGGAAACGGAACCTTTAATGTAACCACCTACAGACCATGGAACGGATACGGCATAAGCAACGGAATCTGGGCGACAGGGGATTTCAACGGTGATCGTAAAACGGATTTAATTCATGCCGTCAGAGGAACGGACTATGTACACACGTGGCTTTCTTCCGGAAATGGTACATATACCATGGGAACATTTCGGCCCTGGGCCGGCTATGGCATTCCAACGAATGCCACCGAATTCATGGTTGCAGATTTTGATGGTGACGGAAAAAGCGATGTGGTACATACCGTAGCTGGCAGAGATTATGTTCATACGTGGTTTTCGCAAGGGAACGGTACATTCAGAGTGACCACCTTTCGACCCTGGCCCGGCTATGGAATTGTGAATGGAGTTTGGCGCGTGGGCGATTTTGATGCGGACGGAAAAGCAGACATACTTCACGCCGTGCAAGGCACCGATTATACGCATGTCTGGAATTCAAAAGGAAACGGAAACTATGCCGTATCCACTTTTTCTCCGTGGCGTGGGTATGCAATTCCAAACGGCCAATGGATGATCGCCGATCTGAATGGAGATAGAAAAATGGATGTTGTGCATCGTGTTCAAAATACAGACTATGTCCATCCGTGGCTTTCCACCATGCCCAAAGTCGGGGAATTTTCTGTAGACAGAATTGAAATCTCACAGGCAGTTCAAGATCTCAATCAATCCGTTCCGCTCGTAGCCAATAAAAGAACGCTTGCCAGAGTCTATCTTAATTTCAATTCATCGTCACCGGCGGTGGTGAGGGGGGTGCTCAGAGTGTTTAGCTACGCAACTGGTTCGTGGACATCTCTAAATTCGTTAGCAGCTCTGACAGTAAATCCATCTCAAAATAGAAAGCTAAATCAAAAACGGACTAACCTGATAAGCAGTCTTAATTTTGAACTTCCGGCAGCGCTGCAGTCACAAGGAACATATTATTATCAACTCGTAACCATTACTAATTCGGCAGGCACAGCTCAACCATGCTCCGACTGCTTGACAGCATCGGTCACTGATCAGGTAGAGGCTACCGTGCCAATGCCTGTCAGGGTAATCGGGTTGCGCTACACACAACGATTACCGAACGGAACAACAGCCACTCATCAGCCCAGGCCGTTGGACTTTAACTTAACACGTTCTTGGTTATTGCGTGCATATCCAACCGGCACATTGAATTGGTCTACCACAATAATTAACTCAACGAACGCATGGCCTTTCGCGTGCGGCGATGCGAATACACAAATTGCTGCTATCAGAAATATCGATATCAATGCCGGCACAGATGAAAGAACCCATTACTATGGATTGGTTTCAGATGGTGGCGGTTTTATGAGAGGATGTGCTGCCGGTATTCCGGGATCAGCCGACCCTGCTGTGGTGGCATCCGGTCCAGCTGGGTTTAACGGTTATGCTTGGGATACAGACAATAGTTATGCAGATTGGTATACCGGACATGAATTAGGACATACCTACGGAAGAATGCACCCCGGCTTTTGCGGAGAAACAAATGACGATCGAAGTTATCCTTATCCTCTGGGGCAAATTTCACCGAATGATTCTTCGTTTGTAGGATTGGATATGGGCGATGCAACGTTGGGACCTGTTATGCGAGCGTTGCCGGGAACCGAGTGGCATGATGTGATGACGTACTGTACAAATCAATGGCTTGGAAGTTATACCTACATCGCCATTCTCAATAGACTGAGAGCTGAAAACAACTTGCCAGCCGGTGCTCCTAGTCCTTTTGCACCTATGGCAGGCATGGGAGCTCCGAAATCTTCAGACAATCCGGAGCCACCCACCATTCCAAAGTTTATGGAGATTAAGGCTGCCATGGCCAAGGAACCCGAAATAATTGTGGGTGCTAAGACCATGCCTGCATTGGTGACCATGAAAAAAAAGAAGTTTAAAGCCCCACCTTTTGCGGGCCAATTACAAAAGCCGGTTGACGGAAAAGAATCCGCGGATCAAACACTCAATTTCAAAGCCGAGAAAGAGTATAAAGCAGTCAATGATTTTATCGTCAATTACTTTACAGATGCTTCAACCGTGGGACTTCTCGAAGCTTCCTTCGCACCCCGGCCGGAAGCAATAGCCCAACTTAAATTCACTGAAATAGAAATCGGAGAATTCATTGGCATTACTGCAAAAATTAACCTGACGAAGCAAACGGCCAAACTTCAATCGACCGATCGGTTAACGAAAGCTGTGCCGTCGAAAGAAGCAGAGAGCAATCAGGTTGTCATTCTTCTAAAGGACTCACAGAACAAGTTGCTTTCCTCTTTCCGGGCAGCGGTAAAAATTGATACCGATCTGGAGCCGAAAGATGATCAGACAGGTATTGTTGACTGCATCATCAAGTATATACCCGGCGTGGCTAAAATTGAAATTTTAATTAACGACAAGGTAGCCGACTTCAAACTGGTTAGCGCAAGAAATCCAAAAGAGGTGGCTGCGGCCGCAAAAAATTCCAGAGACAACAAAGGTACTTTCAATCTCGCATGGAAAGCTCAGGACCCGGATGGAGGAACGATTGTATATCACATTCTGGCAAGTTCCGATGGAGGAAAATCCTGGTCTACGATTGAATACAACTCGCTAAAGACAACCTATCAGATTTCGAAGGAACTTTATGGAGATGCAAAAACAGTTCTGATCAGAATTATTGCCAGTGATGGTTTCAACAGCAGTATTATAAAACAAGATACACTCAATTTTGAGTAGACGAAACATTAGGGAAGCACGAGATTTGATTAAATGCAAACAAAATAAAATTGTCTGAATCAGGCAACACAAGATGAAAGGATGAACAAGAAGCAGATTGATGAAATCACAAAACCAAAATCCTGCTAATCCTAAAATCTTACAAATCCTGATTCAGACAATTGCCCGGAATGAGATTTGTTGAGAAATAAAAAGAATAGTTAAATGAAATAGACACAAATTTAAACTGATATGAAAAACGCGATGCTTTTAGGTTTCTTACTTTTCAGTTTCCTTCCAAGTTTATCCCAGAGAAAAACATTGGCTCATGAAATTGCTTATCCAGAAAATGATATACTCTTCAGCGGCTACGTGCGTCAAAGTGTACCAAATGTTCCTGGTGTCAATTTAACAGGTATTACCTTCACACACTGTCCAACCAATCCCGCTCTCAGAACTTCTCTTGTAAAATTAAGAGGTTGGATCAAAAGAAACGGCAATCTAGATGCCGGTGAACATGAAATGAAGTACACTTTTGAGCCTGACATAACTTGGGTAAAAGCTATGGGAATTGACCTTAAAAATATTTTACATGCTGGTAATGCACTTTTATCTTACTATGAGGGAGTGGGTGCTCTAAGTAATGGAACTGGTAATTGCATTGCGGTCAGTCCTGAAATACATGTAGAATTGGTAGGGTGGAATCAAACCGAAGGTTGGGGCCACACTAAGAAAATCGCGGGAGGTCTGCAGCCATGTATTAAACCTCCTGTGCGATGGGAGAGTAGCGAGCAAGCGAGTATTGAACGGTCTACTCAATTATCACAGCCAAAACAAATCATTTTATTCCCATACGATCCATATCAATATGAGGAAAGAACTTATATAGAAATCGAAGGGTCGCTAATTGCTGACAATATCCATTGCGATAAATCCAAAAACGTAGAATACCTAAAAACCGCGAATGCTTGGGGCAAAACTAATAATTGCGAAATAAGAACTCCAAATTTTTGGGATCAAAGTCGTTGGATAGAAATTCACCCACCCAACAAAATGACGACGATTTCACCTCCCTCTGAGCAATATTCTCAATACCTTATTTCGGCAATCGCTCCTTATGAAGCAATTACTCATGAGTTTAATTTTGCCCCCATTACAAGTAGACCTCAGACAGTCTCACCAGATCATATATTGGAAATTGATTATGTTTTAGATGTTATAGTACAGGAAGGTTCGGTAAATTCCCCCAAAATTTCCACAGACCTTAACAATTCAAAATTAAAAGTTCGTTTTGATCAGCACCATGATGGAACGCAAGGACAAGAATGGAAAGACTGCCCACGTTTTTTAGCCGTGTTAACAGTGAAAGGGTGGAAGGAAATACTTGTTAAGGATCCGCCACCAAACTGTGATGTTGAAAAGAAGAAAGTGAAATCTTTAGAGATTGCAATTCGGAACGCACAAAATCAGCTTCAGAATGCTCCACCGAGCGAGAAGGGTAAACTAATGGAAAAGATCACTAAGCTTGAGGATAAATTGTCTGGAGCTCAAGCTGCCCTAACTGAATGTTTGAGCAATTAATATATTTTGCCGTCATCGGTGATGCTGACCAGCAGTTGAAAGCATCAATCGGGAGACAAAAACCACCATTCTATCCGCGCAGAGTCTCCGCTTCGGGGCTCTGTCGCGACAATATAAATGAATTCCTGACATTCTTATCGTAAAATCTCTACACGGTTTTGTAGAGATTTTACGGCAAGACTTTTTTTGGAAGTGTGGGAGTAAGAGAGAGATTTGTTAAGAGACAAATAGAAATAGGTGAGTGAATTGTGCGCAAGCTTTAAGATAACAACCGCTTAATTGGCCGACAGTTTTGTGCTTCTAACTCGCCAACTTTTTGTGGCTGTAAACTGTTGGAGGTAATTGAATTATCAGCAAGTTAATTTTCCTAAATCAGCAAGTTAATTTTCCTAATAAATGTAGATATGAATAAAATAGGTTTAATCTTAATAATATTGATTTCGTTCACCGAAACAAATGCTCAAGACAACATGAGATATAGTTGCCGATATAGTACGACTTCACATCGCTTACTTAGACTTGAGGAAAAGTACTCCAAGTTACTCGCTGTTGAAAAAAATTCATTCTATGACCCAATGTATCAAAAAATAGATTTATTGATTGATAGTGCAAAAATTAGACTAAAAAAAATAATCTCAAAGGATTCAATTATCCCTTATGATATTGCCTTAAAAATATTAGCTACTATTGACTCGATTCTTACTGAACAATATTTTCTAGTTTGTATTAAGGTTGAAAAGTTATCAGACGCTTTGACTTCCAAGAGCAGGAAAGATTTTAAATGTGTAGAATATCTTCAAGGTTACCGTAGTGAATTTGTTAAAATTCACCCAACCTCTAAGTACTATGGAATTGATTGTGATTTAGGTGCATTTCTTTATCTTTCAATTGGTGAAATGCTGAAACTTCCATTGTATGTCGTTGAGGTACCAGGACACAACTTCATAAGATGGCAATTTCCAGATAAAACATACATCAACTGGGACAATAACTCAGGGAAATCATATTCTGATGATGCATTTAGGCAAGGTGATACACCTACCATAAGCAAATCGTTCACACCCAAGGAAGAAAGGTTAAATCATTTTTTGACAAATTTGAGTCAAAATGATATTACGGGATACTATTTATCCATAATTGCGATTGAATTATCTCATCAGGGAAGATACTCAGAAACAGAACAGCTGTATTTGCAAGCAATAGCATACCGACCGTATGATGCTCTTTCTAGCAATAATTTATCTTGGATGTATGTCACAGTCGCTCAATTTAAAAATGCAGAGATTTATCAAAAGGCTTATAAACTATCAGTAAAAGTGGATAGTCTCGCTCCGAAAGAAATAGAATATCGAGACACATATTCTTGTGCATGCGCAGCAATTGGCAAATTTAATGAAGCAATAATTATTGAAAAGAAAGCACGTAATAAGGTAAAACGAATTGAGGGATACAAATTGAAGAAAAGTTGCCTTGACTTAGGAGAAAGAATTTGGTAGTATTTCTATCCCGATGCAATTTAACGATATTTAATCCTAAAATCCTGAAAATTCTGATTCAGACAGATTTTACGACAAGGCTTTTTTTGGAGGTGTGGGAGGGAAGAGTGAGATTTGTTAAATGGCAAAAGAAGTATATCAACTAGGAATGAGTAATTAATGTTAGCTATAAATTAATAAATAAGTATATTCAATAAATGAAAAAAGGGGAATTTGCTTAATTGGTAAAGCTAGGGCACCGATGTGAGCGTGACAGTCTTAAATCATTGCCCGAAATGTAGGTTCGAATCCTACATTCCTCTCTATAAGTGCATGAAACAATCAAAAGCATTTAAGGAGTTTAAAGAAAGAACTCAAGAGATATTCAATTTTGCGGTTCTAATAACTTTGAGTGTTCCAACTCTAAAGCAAAACATAAAACTCTTTGATCGAGGGACGATTAACAGGCTCACTGATCCAGACTACTTTGAGCCTTCAGTAATTTATGAGATAAAACCTGAGACTATTATAGACTTGAAAGAAAAAGGACTTTCAGATGAGAAAATTAAAAAGTTAACCTTACTGATTGGTAATCCATTAAATAACAAGGAGTTTAAACTAAAGGTTATTAGCGCAATCGGTGATGAGGATTATAAGATTCATATACGTACGATAAAGAGACAATCAAAAAACTACGTTGATAACATAACGAACTGTACGACAAATTATCAGACCAAACTTGCAACCTACTTATATTTTTCAACATTTTCTTACTTTGAAGCATTCATAGTTGATATCTCTTTAGAAATAATTAATGGATTTAATAAATTAAACAAGGAAGATTACATTAAGCACTATAAGCCTAATCAGGATATACTAAGTGACATGATTAAGGTAGACAAAGTTTTCGAAGCTAATAAAAAGGACAGATACATAAAATTCTCAAAAAAACTACGAGCGGATGGGTATAGAGATCCTGAAAGACTTGTATTTTCAGCTTTGACAGAAATGTTTAGTATAAAGATGGAGAATATAAAGGCAAACGAAATTCCTGTATTCTTGGAAAAGACTCTTGTTTTTAATTTGACAGAGGCTGAGCAAAGTACTTTTCACTCAATCAGAAATAATAGAAATTCAATCGGTCACGGTGGTAGAGGATTTTCGCCACAATTGAATGATGTAATTAACGCAAACAAATTTTTTAAATCTTTAAGTGAGAGAATAGACAAACATGTTACGTTTTACTTTTTTAATCTGAACAATTATCAAAAGGAGTGATATACGCACTAATTTGTTAGGCGAATGCTGGATAACATCATACTTAAATGGAAAAGGATTGGAAGAAATTAGAGCTTAGAAATGGGCATGGTATAATCACTGTGAGTGTCGAATCATTTGCGGAGTTTATTAGCTATATTGACTATGTGCATATAGCTACCAAAGTAAATAAGCAATATGTTTGGCGTGGCCAGAGAACTGATAGTTGGAAGCTTTTAACTTCTTTAGATAGGTCATTATTTAATGCAATAAATGGGCAAATCCAACACGAATTTGCTTTGCAATATCTCAGAGTTGATGGTCATACAAGAATTCATAGATTGTCGATGTATGAAAATCAACATAGTAAAATGACATCAGCATTTAATGATATTAACCTTGCTGAATACTTAAATGATTTTAAACTTTCGGTAAGGGGAAGAAGAGGGCCTAATCCACCTCCATTAGAGACTGCAAATGATTGGTGGGCACTGGGTCAACATCATGGTCTTAGATCACCATTACTAGATTGGTCTGCTTCACCTTATGTTGCATTTTTCTTCGGATTTGAGGAAGAGACAAAAAGCCAGACTGGGAAGAGAGTAGTATATGGTTTATGGGAAGAGGAGATAAGTACAATTAACAATGACATAACAGAAGAATTCAGAAAGAGAAGATTTAAAAACATAAGAGTTCCAATAATCGAATTTGTCAGGCCCAAATCAAATGAGAATCCCCGATTAGTAGCTCAGAGAGGCTTGTTTACTCGAGCTCCACTTGGAATTGATATTGAAGAATGGTTAAGAATTAGTTTACCCGAAGATTATAATTTTGATGTTCTTTTAAAAATATTAATTCCAGATGATATAAGAATAGAATCATTGCGAGCATTGAATAGAATGAACATTAACCACTTAAGCTTGTTTCCTGATTTAATCGGTGCTTCTAAGTATTGTAATATGACTTTGGATGATAGCGGCTATAAAGGTGGATAATGATTTTACGCCTGTGGTTGTTTTTAGCACCAACTACCTTTACACTCAACCACTGTCTTAGCAGATCATTAAAGCAGAATCAGTGCAATCATATAAATTATACAATTAGCTAATTGCACTATGGATGTTGTCCTAGATTCAAATATATTTCGCAGTGACTTTCTTTTGAGGTCTAAAGACTTTGAAGTATTGCTTGATTACTTAAAGAAAACCAATTCTTCGGTTATCTTACCGCAGGTAGTTCTTGACGAAGTAAAGGAACTTTATAGTCGTGCATTAAAAGAGAGACTTGTAACTTACAATAAGGCAACTTCCAACATAAACTTAACTTTGCCAGACGAATCTAGACACTTAGCAGTTTTAGAACTAGATATCGATTCTGAGGTCTATAAGTACGAATTGTTTCTAAAAAAGAAATTTTCAATTTACGAGCGGGAAATTCTTCCATACGACGATTCTTTTCTGAAAGAAATTTCTAAAAGAGCAATTAAACGCCAAAAACCTTGTGGCGATGATGGACAAGGATTTCGTGACGGTCTAATTTGGCTTACTATTAGGGAGTATTGCCGAACGTGCCACGAAAAGCAAATAACATTTATCAGTAATAACGACAAGGATTTCGGGAACTCCGAAAAAACAGATCTACACGAATCTCTTTCTGAAGAATGTTCACAACTAGGAATTCGGATAAACTACTGCAAAAATGTTAGAGAATTCATTGAAAAGCACTCGGTTAAGGTTGACGTATTTACTTTAGAGTGGGTAGAAAATAACGTTGACTTTACGGTGGTAAACGAAATGATTGAAGATGAAATTAACGGAAATCAACCAAGAACTATTCGCAATTGGCTTAGCAATAAAAGAGATATAGAATCGACAGGAAATTTCAAGGCAATAACGGTAAATACATACGAGTGCAGAGAGTTCTTCGTCTACGAAATGTTCGGAAACAGATACATAATTAATGTTCAATTAGGGTGTGAAGTCGAGATAGAGCACGAATATTATGACAGTTACTTTGGAGATTCCCAGGAAGAATACTATTCGTATTCTAGAAGAGCAAAATTTGGCTATGAGTACTTGAATTTTGACGTATACATTTCGCTGACATATGAAAGAGAAGAAGTTGTGGACATTGAATTAAGTGAATTAGAAATTTAGATGACATACGTTCTTATCGAAACATTACGGTCGCGTAGTAAATACAGATACCATGGAACCCACTCCAGGGCCAAATCCGCAGATGGCTGCGCACACCCCCAGCTATCCGTAGTTTGTGCTAGTCTAAACTGCTGTCCTTAGTTTGCAACTAAGGACTGAAACGAATTAACGCAGCTTCGTTAAGAACCTCCGACAAATACAAAGGACTTGAGCTCAAATTTGACTAAATTTACTATTGGCAAATGAAACAAGAAATCTATGAGTATAAATCCAATCCTACTTACCTTAAACGGTCAAGAATTCGTTGACAAGAATTTATCTGAACTCATAAAGTTCAACAAGGCAATTCTGGACGGTTCCAGCGGTATTCTCTACAACGTGAAAGATGATCAGACCTACGACTATACTGTTGAAATTAAAGACGGACGAATTTTTATTGAATGTCATTATTTTAATTCAAGGCTCTCAATACAACTAATCCCAACCGGGTTTTACTTACGCAATATACAAACTGGTGACATTGTTAAAGAGTATATTAATAAATTCTGCATAGATAATCAGGCGGTTTTCAAAGGAATTCTGGAACACTTGATTAGGACGGGGGACAATGGTCTTTCGAACACAAGAGAAAGCCTTGCAAATGTTATTCAAACAGTTTTCTCCAATGAACAAACATTAAAGGAAAGGCGCGACATTGTTGAGCGGGTCATTGATACAATGATAGAAAATAAAACAGTGGCTGAAGGGGAAAGACAAGGTGAGCGGACCATAGCTTTTACGAAGAATACAAAGTTGCATTTTGAAGCTGAGGCTTATACTTGGAGCCGCAAAAAAGCACAACTGTGAAATGAAACTCCCTAATCGCAAATCAGACCCTATTCTTGCGCGGAAGTTATTTCCGTGCCCTTGCTTTCAATAAATAAAATAGGATAATGATTAATCATGAATATAGAGCCATCACACCAATCGTGTCAGGGTAAGGTTACGCAACAAATCGCAACTCAAATTCGGTCGATTGAAAATTCAAATGACAAATTGGAGCAACAATTCACTTTGAATTCCGACTAAAAACAGTCAACCACCCTGACAAGGAATAATTTGGGAATTGAGTTTGAAATGCGATAAAAGAGAAAATTAATGAAGTCAAAAATCTTATCACTAGCCGAAGTAGCTTGCTTGTCGCTTAGTTATTTGCTGATTGCTAGCGGGCAAGTCTGGCTATATTTTATCAAGTTGAAATATCCTGACTTTTTTGAACGTCTCCGACATGATCCGACAGGGTGGATTCAATCTCATTTGCTTTTGATGGCTGGTGCCATCCTGCTTATACCGGCAACTTATGCACTGTTTAAAATTTCGTCAAAGTCAAAATTAGTTCAAGCTGGCACTGTTTTGAATATAGCAGGCATTAGTATGGTGATAGGCCAGTACGCCATTGATTTTGCATTTATACCAGTGTTACGTATGGCTCAAAACCCGCAGCAGGTTTATGATGGAGTCTTTTCTTTTAAAATCCTAAAACTGATGTTTTACGATTTGCCAGCTTTATCATGGCTCGGGCAGTTGTTAATTGCACTTGGTATAGTCATAAATTGCACAGGTAGACTGCGCATTGTGTTTGGACTTTTCATTGCCGGATTACTGCTATTGTTACTAGGCGAAAAGATTCATCCCATTATACCGAGGGTGAGTTATATATGGCTGGGCGTTTGTGCTACTTGGGCAGGATTGTTAGTTGCTAGAAGCAGGGAGTAACGCGTCTATAAAGAAGGCTTTTCGACATGCCCCCCCTGTTCGACATGTTTCGTTAGGGGTGAGGTTATGCAACTAATCGCAACTCAGACTTTTATTTTATCGAGCACGGAAGTAAATTCCGCGCTAGAGGGATACATTCTCATGATAGCCGCAATAATTATGAAGCCGATTAAACTAACATTTATCTTCATGTTTTTAGCACTACAAGTAAATGCTCAATATCCCTTTGAAAAATATGACTCTTTAACATACAGGCAATTCAATAATTGGAAGAAATATGATTGGACAGAAAAAAAGAAAATTATTCATCAAACATTGTCCATTAGAAGCTTTTATAAGAATCATGACTCTTTAACAATTCAACTAACTTCTTTTACGGATAAATGGGATAGTTCATATATTAGAATTTACAGAAACAAACAGCAAGAACAGCTATTATTTGAACCAATGGCTTTCACCGAATATAATCTTTGGAGTTCATTAATTGTTGCTGATTTTAATGGAGATAGTTTACAAGACTTGAAATTGAATGCCGCTTATATGGGCAATGGATTAGCCTCAATGAATGCTAGAGTGATCTATTTGTTTCAAACAAAGGACGAAAAATTCAAAAAAGTTTCATTCATGGACAAGCTTGAATATGGGAATCGAATGGAAAGAGACTTTAATCGAGATGGAAATTATGAAATAATTACTATGACCTTAAATGGTTACCAAGGACATAACTATTGGACTTTCGATTTATTCAACTACGAAAATGGGAAATTGGTAAATGTTGATGACAAGTTTGATTATCCAATTATGGTTCAATTCTTATTCAAACGTAATTATAAGGTTACTGACAAAATAAGCGGTTCGAGAATGAAAGAATTCAAACTCAAAGAGCTGAAAGACCTTGATGTCAAATAAATTACCCCGCTATCTTTGGTCCCTGATTAAGGATCTCCCCCCTGTTCGACATGTTCCGTTAGGGCATGTCGAACTGTAGATAAAGCAGGTTGCAAACAGTATGAAAAATATTTAACTCCGGCTAGCTGCATAGTTTGAAATGGAAATTCTTGTAAATATCATATCGGTGACATTGCTTGGAGTGCTTTTGCTAAGCCCCGTTTTTGTACTTCGTTATCTCAACCGAACAAACACTAAATACAAGTTCATTTTATACTTGACAATAAGCGTTTTCCTAACAGCATTTATTGTGTTTGTATTTGCCTGGTGGGGGCACGCATCAAACAAACTATTACTAACACATTACGGCTATAACTTTGAAGGCTGGAGTGACAAGGAGCATTATGCTCAGGTTGCGCCCGAAAATTTGGAACGAGTGAAAACTTTAATGACAAGCAGGATGGGAATTGGCTGGCCTTTAAAAACCATGATGGCCTTTGCGATTTATTTCCCTTATGTTTTGATTGTATATGTTGTGGGCTACCTTATTGATAAGAACCGCTCAAGTAAAAAGAAATCGTATTCGACTTCTACCTAAATGTATTTGTTTAAGTATGTGCGCTGACTGTTTTACTAATTTGATTTATAAGTTTGATTCTCAACCGGAGTTTGAAGAATTCGATACTGTCATTCAGAATAAATGTATTACCAACAACTTAACAAAAATAAAAAGAGAAGAAACGAATTCTTTGGTGTCATTTGACTCCTATGAACTTTACAAGTGCAATACGTGCAGTCAAATTTGGATGCTTTCAGTTCCTGATTACGCGTGGAGAGGTTTTTTTCTGACACAAGATGTTGGGCTTGAATATTTAAAAAAACTGCGGCGAGATGAGAATTCCAGAAGCGTAGGTTGCGTCGTTTTGGTTGTCGTCCTTTTGATTTTACTGGTCGTGTATTTTATATTCTAATTCCTCGCAGAGTCTCCGCCTCGGGACTCTGTCGCTAAACGATTATTGAATCTGTTTTTTCATGCATGATTTAAGAATCCGGATCGATACTATGCGTAGGTGAATCAAATTGGTAGTAATATGAAATCTTACGGGTCAAATGAGTACGTTAGATACCCCATTTATGGGGTACTACTGTCTCGCATCGTCTCCTGATAAGGGACGATGCATGGAAATGAGTTGCAAAGATTCTTTATGAATCGAACAAGTAAAGGTGTCGGACGGCACATTACTTAGTCTTATAGCCGTCTGACACCAGTTCCTGTCCCCAGTCACCGCCTCAGGACTCTGTGGCTAAACGATTATTGAATCTGTTTTTTTTTCATGCATGAATTAAGTAGAGTCCGATCAATACTATGCGTAGGTGAATCAAATTTTTCGAAATACGAAATCTTACCTTACAAATGGGTTACGTTAGGTACTACATTTATGGGGTACCGTATTGAATTAACCGGATTAACCCTCTATATTTAATTTGTTTTAGATTCCTATCCAGAATGGCAATATTATTACAACAAATTAAGCCTCACATGATACAGGTACCAATCATAGTTACTTGTTGGCTCCTTTACTTGCTTGGTTTGCTCGCATCTTGCTCTACACCGCAGGTTGGGCAACCGCCCCCTCAGATTATTCTTATCAATACGTTCTACAAATCCGCTAATGGTGTAGACTTGCTAAATCAAAACAACCCAAGTGGTTACAAACAAAAAGATTTAAAAGTAGTTAGTAAAATGGAAGTGAATGGCGTAACCAAAGAAGTGATTTATGAAGATAAGGGAATTGATGTATTTTGGGATGATGTAACGCAATTACATTATTTCGGACTATTGGTGCCTACCAGCTATGGTAAGAAACCATTAGAAACCTATGTAACCCTAAGCGCTACATTGACGGATACGGTTACATATACTTTTCAGAACCAGCAGCGTCCTTACATTCCAGACAAGATTTATTATAACAAGAAATTGGTATGGGATGTGGCTACTGTTCCAAGTAATAGTACTTGGCCACCCATTACAATAATAAAATAGTAAAGTGGTCGGGCAGCATTATAGTTTTTTAAGGCTTTACTAGTTTCTGTGTTATCCGCGTACCATTATTGTCTCGCATCGTCTCCTGATAAGGGACAATGCATGGAAATGAGTTGCAAAGATTCTTTATGAATCGAACAAGTTAAGGTGTCGGACGGCACATTATTGTCTCGCATCGTCTCCTGATAAGGGACGATGCATGGAAATAAGTTGCAAAGCTTCTTTATGAATCGAACAAGTTAAGGTGTCGGACGGCACATTACTCAGTCTTATAGCCGTCGGACACCGGCTCCTGTCCCCAGTCACCGCCTCGGGACTCTGCGGTAAACTCTTTCTCTAAAATTGGTATCCACAAAAAGTAAATTTCAATAGTATCAAAATGCGATACATAATTGAGAATGGGCATCTGTTCGATGATCTAGTGGCAAAAGGTGCCCGCAAAGTCCCGTGCCGGATACTGCGGAGAAAAGGATTGATGTATTTTTACACAGCCACTAACTTCCGCGCTAGAGCGGCTTTTTTTTGGAGGTGTGGGAGGGAAGAGCGAGATTTGTTAAGAGAAGAGTTAGCGGATAGCAGAAATATGCGCAACTTTTAGGGGTATGCGCAAGATTTAAACTAAAGATGCACATATTTTAATGTTAGCACCAATTATTAAAAGTATATGAAAGTAGCATTATTCAGCACACAAGCCTATGATAAGGATTATTTTGAACAGAGCAATGTGAATAAAATTCACAGTTTTACATATTTTGAAACCTCTTTAGATGAATTCACAACTAATTTGACATTAGGATTTGAAGCCGTTTGTGTTTTTGTAAATGATAGGTTGAATAGGAAAACAATTGAACAATTACATCAAAACGGAATTAAGATAATCGCATTACGTTGTGCAGGCTTTAATAATGTTGATCTTGAAGCAGCAAGCGAGATGAATATTAAAGTTGTAAGAGTTCCTTCTTACTCGCCCAACGCAGTTGCAGAACATGCAGTAGCATTAATTCTAACTTTAAATCGAAAAACACACAAAGCTTTTAATAGAGTTAAAGAAAACAACTTTTCATTAGATAGATTAATGGGTTTCGACCTTTATGAAAAAACTGTAGGTGTGATAGGAACTGGAAAAATAGGAGCTATTTTTTGCAAAATTATGTTAGGCTTTGGTTGCAATGTTGTGGCTTATGATGTTCAAAAATCAGATGAGTTAATTAAACAAGGAGTTAGATATTCTTCTTTAGATGATTTACTAGCTAACTCTGATATTGTTTCATTGCATTGTCCATTAATACCTCAAACACTTCATATTTTAAACCGCATTTCTTTAGAAAAGATGAAAAAAGGGTCTATGCTTATAAATACGAGTAGAGGTGGATTAATAAATACAAAAGATGTTATTAAAGAATTAAAAAGAGGACATTTGGGTTATCTTGGTATAGATGTTTACGAACAGGAAGGTGATTTATTTTTTAAAGACCTATCAGAAAGCATTATTCAAGATGATGATATTCTTAGGCTTATGAGTTTCCCAAACGTACTGATTACTGCTCATCAAGGATTTTTTACCAAAGAGGCTTTAACGCAAATTTCAATGACAACATTGAACAATCTTACAAGTTTTGAAAATGGAGAAACACTAAGCAATGAAGTAAAAAATAAATAAAGTATACCTGGTGCTAACATGGTATTACTGTTTCTCATCGTCTCCTGATAAGGGACGATGCATGGAAATGAGTTGCAAAGTTTCTTTATGAATCGAACAAGTAAAGGTGTCGGGGTATCATCTTCCTTTAAACATTTTTTCCCTTCACCTCTCGTTTATATCGAAGCCCTCGCGGTAGGGATGGAAGTGGCACCCCGCTTCCCAATAGCTATCAGGAGCAGGGGCAAGTCTTTAGGCAAGCGGACAAATTCACCCTAACAGAATCATCCGAATTAGGAGCTATATGAGGTCACAATACCACCATTACCTCCCCCTCTCTTGTGGAGAGGGGCTTACTCACATGTATCGCTACACCAAGCGTATCGGGGTGAGGTCAACTCATCACGTTTCGCTATTCTGTATGCTATTATCGAAGCCCTCGCGGCATCTTCCTACGCATTAGCTTCGGAAGACAAAGGGATTGAAGCGGCACCCCGCAGTAGCGTGGCATGTGGGTCGGCACGAGGAGTATAGCGGAAAGCCCGGCCACCGCCCAAAAAATGAATTTAACTTTTATACCCGCATGATTCCACACCACGGTATTTTGCGTGGGGCAATTCATTCCTTTTGTTACATTGCAATACCCTAAACCTGTATGAAGATGAAATACAAAATTGTACTCTTGTGGCTCGTGAGTTTTACGCTTTGCCAGGCGCAGCTATCGCCCGCCAAAATCGATAAACTAAAAGCGGAAGTCGCCGCCGAAGTAGAAAAGAACGCGGTGCTCGGCCAGCAAATCAACGACATGCTCTTCAGCTTCGCTGAACTCGGCTTTCAGGAAAAAGAAACTTTCAACTACCTCACCACCTTGCTGGAGAAGAACGGCTTCACCGTTGAGAAAGGCATCGCGGGTGTGCCCACGGCCTGGATCGCCAAGTGGGGCAACGGCAAGCCCGTGATTGCTCTCGGCTCGGATGTGGACTGCATACCGAAAGCATCGCAGAAGCCCGGCGTGGCCTACCACGACCCGATTGTGGAAGGTGCTCCCGGCCACGGCGAAGGTCATAACTCCGGTCAGGCACTGAACATCATTTCGGCACTGGCCCTGAAGAAGATTATGGAGCGCGACAAGATGCCCGGCACGCTGGTGCTTTGGCCCGGCATTGCCGAAGAGCTGGTGGGCACAAAGGCGTACTATGTCCGTGCGGGCTACTTCAAAGATGTGGACGCGTGCATCTTTACGCACGTGGGCGACAACCTTAAAGTAACGTATGGCGATAATGGAAATAATGGATTGGTATCGGTGAAGTTTAACTTCGAAGGGCAGGCGGCTCACGCTGCCGGTGCTCCGTGGCGCGGACGCAGTGCGCTGGATGCAGTGGAGTTGATGAACATCGGCTGGAACTACCGCCGCGAACACTTGGAGTTGACACACCGCTCGCACTATGTGATTCCCGATGGCGGCGACCAACCCAACGTGGTGCCATCGAAGGCATCGGTGTGGTATTACTTCCGCGAGCGCACATACCCTGCCATCAAAGCCTTGTTTGACAAAGGCATGAAGACAGCCGAAGGCGCAGCGCTGATGACGGACACGAAATTTACCTACGAGATATTAGGCTCGGCATGGCCGGGCCACTTCAACAAGCCGATGGCAGAAGTGATGTACAGCAACATCAAGAAGGTGGGCTTGCCTGCATGGTCGCCCGAAGATCAACTGTTGGCGAAGGCCACACAGTTAGAATTGAAATCACCGAAGACGGAAGGGCTGGCGGTAAAGCTGGACACGATGGGCTTGCCTAGTTCAGTAGGCATGGTGAATGTGATGGGTCGCCAGATGATGTCGATGGGCGGTGGCTCAGATGACATTGCCGATGTATCGTGGACGGTGCCTACGATTGTGTTGAATTATCCTTCGAATATTCCGGGGCTGCCGGGTCACCATTGGTCCAACGCGATTACCATGGCCACACCCATTGCACACAAGGGCATTGTGTATGGTGCCAAAGCGGAAGCGATGACGTTGGTGGATTTGTTCACGAAGCCGGAGTTGCTGAAGAAGGCATGGGACTACTACAAAAACGAGCAGACGAAAGAGCAACAATACACACCTCTGGTAGGAGAGAAGGACAATCCGGCGATTCAGCTGAACACAAAGATCATGCAGGAGTTTGCACCCAAGCTGCAACCGTTTTATTATGATCCGGCAAAATATAAAACGTATCTGGAGCAGTTGAACATCAAATATCCAACGCTGCGCCCCGATCAGGTTGAGGCCGTGAGTAAGTTAAAGAAGTAGAGTAAGAAGTAGACTAAGAAGTACACATGTTTACAGGAATTATTGAGGCGATGGGCGAGGTGGTATCCTTGCAGCAGGAGGGAACGAACACGCGGTTTAACATAGCTTGCGCGATCAGTCACGAGTTAAAGATCGACCAGAGTGTGTCGCACAACGGAGTGTGCCTGACAGTAGAGCGCGTAGGCGCGGGGCAACACAGTGTGGTGGCGATCGATGAAACATTATCGAAGTCTACCTTACGGGATTGGAAGGTAGGCACTCGAGTGAACATCGAGCGCTGCATGGTGGCAAACGGTCGCTTTGACGGGCACATTGTGCAAGGGCATGTGGACCAGACTGGCGTTTGTACGATGATCAAAGAAGAGAACGGCAGCTGGCTGTTTGACTTTGAATACGATGCGTCCATCGGAAACGTGACGGTGGAGAAAGGATCGATTGCGGTGAATGGCGTGAGCCTGACGTGCTTCAACTCGAAGGCGAATGGCTTTCGCGTGGCGATTATTCCGTACACGTATGAGCATACCAGTTTTAATCAACTGAAAGTGGGCGATGCGGTGAATTTGGAGTTTGATATTATTGGCAAGTATGTGAAGCGGTTAGTAGGCGCTTGATTCTATTAACCCGTGCTAGCATTGAGAAGATTCCTCGTTCCTCGGAATGACAGATTGGGTTGGGTACGCGCGCTAGTAACCATTACCCTTGTCTTGCCGAGGCACGAGGCATCTTTGTAATGAGTTGTGAATGTTGTGACGAAGCCCGCAAAGGCATTTCTTAAAATTCCACTGATTCCTTCTCTTGTGGAGAAGGCTAGGATGAGGTATCAATAAGGATTTTAAGAAAGGCCTTCAACCGCTGTTTGTCTTGCCGAGGCACGAGGCATCTTTGGTAAGAGTAGCCTTGAGAAGATTCCTCGTTCCTCGGAATGACAGTGCGGGTTGGGTACGAGTGCTACTCATCATCACTCTTGTCCTGCCGAGGCACGAGGCATCTTTGGTATAAGTTGTGAATGTTGTGACGAAGCATGCAAAGGCATTTCTTAAAATTCCATTGATTCCTTCTCTTGAGGAGAAGGCTAGGATGAGGTATCAAAAAGGATTTTAAGAAAGGCCTTCAACCATTCTTGTCTTGCCGAGGCACGAGGCATCTTTGTAATGAGTTGTGAATGTTGTGACGAAGCCTGCAAAGGCATTTCTTAAAATTCCGATAATTCCTTCTCTTGTGGAGAAGGCTAGGATGAGGTATCAAAAAGGATTTTAAGAAATGACTTTCATTAGTTAGGCGTCAGCTTGCAGCTTGCGGCTTGTAGCTTGCAGCTTACAACCTCGCAGTTCTTTGTAGAATAACGAAATAAAAAACCTAAATAAATCCCCATGTTAGATCAATTAATGAAGTTAGTAGAAGAGAATGCAGGCGATGCGATCATCAACAACCCTGCCATTCCGAATCAACACAACAGCGCAGCCATTCAAGATGTGGCTTCGCAAATCTTCGGAGGCTTGCAAAGCCAGGCATCCGGTGGAAACATACAAGATATTGTTTCGATGTTTCAAAACGGAGGCAGTAGTTCCATTGGGCACAACCCCGTGGTAGCGAATATCATTTCTTCCGTAGCCGGAAACTTCGCCTCGAAGTTTGGAGTATCACCACAAGTGGCACAAGGCATTGCATCGTCTTTGTTACCTACGGTCATGAATCAACTCATCTCTAAGACCAACGACCCGAACGATAGCAGCTTCGACCTAGGCGGCATTCTGAAATCCACTACCGGCAACAGCGGTTTGGATGTAGGAAGCATCTTAGGACAAATGACCGGAGGCGGCAACAACAATCCACTGGGAAATATTGGTGGTATGTTGGGAGGGTTGTTTAAATAAAAAAGTTTAGGCGTCTGACACCTTGGAGGTGTCGTGACGCCCAGGACGAAGCCCGCAAAGGCATTTCTTAAAATTCCGATAATTCCTTCTCTTGTGGAGAAGGTTAGGATGAGGTATCAAAAAAGATTTTAAGAAAGGCCTTCAACCGCTGTTTGTCTTGACGAGGCACGAGGCATCTTTGGTAAGAGTAGTCTT
>VYKN01000048.1_pt1 | contig 28885 bp, 21 predicted proteins | sample 5114581 | NCBI WGS metagenome assembly VYKN01 (sample SAMN12291810, study PRJNA351875) | freshwater metagenome | isolation source: freshwater lake | place: USA: Michigan, Baker Lake | collected 2011-08-08
CTGTTCACACTTACATTAGTTCCTGTATTGTGCAGTATTCTTTTTGATAAGAATGTGAAAGAACGTCATAATCCATTGGTCAATTTCTTCAACCGCATTGTGTCAAAGGGATTTGCATATACATCCACCCATAAAAAGCGAAGCATTTTTGCTGCCTTACTTATCCTTGCTGGTAGTTTATTCTCCTTCAACTTTCTTGGTTCCGAATTTTTACCAACGCTGAATGAAGGGGCTTTGTGGGTAGAGGCTAAATTGCCGATGAGTAGTTCCATCAATGAAACCAACAAATTTGTTTCTGTTTTCCGCGAAAAGCTGAATGAGTTTGATGAAGTAGAATCGGTACTTTCACAAATCGGTCGATCAAACGATGGAACCGATCCTTCCGGATTTTTCTATGTGCAATGCCAAGTAAATCTCAAGCCTAAGAAAAAATGGAATCGAAAGATAAGCACCGATGAGCTGATTGAGGAAATGGATCGAAAACTGAAAGAGTATCCGGGCGTCATCTACAATTACTCACAACCGATTATTGACAACGTAGCGGAGGCTGTAGCAGGTATTAATGCGTCATTGGCAGTTAAGATTTTTGGAGACAATCTAGAGAAGATGAATTCCATGGCCGACTCTGTAGCTCAAATTCTAAAAACAGTACAAGGAGTAAAAGACTTGGGTATTTTACGAAACATCGGGCAGCCTGAACTTAGCATTATATTGGATCAATCCAAGATGGCAGCCTATGGTGTAACTATTGCCGATGCCAGTGCCGTTATTGAAATGGCGATTGGCGGAAAAACTGCTACCAAGTTTTTCGAACAAGAAAAAAAGTTTGATGTGCGTGTACGCTATGCGAGTGATTTCCGGGGTTCGGAGCGTGAAATCAAAGAGTTAAAAGTACCATCGCTAAAGGGTAATAAAGTACCTCTAAAGGAAATATCTACAATCAAAACCGTTACAGGTCCCGCCTTTATTTATCGGGATAACAATAAGCGATTTATCGCGATCAAATTCTCTATTCGCGAACGTGACTTGGGTAGTACCATTGCAGAAGCGCAGGAAAAAGTAAACGCCCAGTTAACCTTACCAAAAGGTTACAGCGTGACTTGGAACGGCGAATTCGAAAATCAAGTAAGAGCACAAAAGCGCTTGCAAGAAGTAGTTCCGGTATGTATCGTACTTATATTTTTCTTGCTCTTCATTGCATTTGGAAACGCAAAAGATGCCGGGCTAGTGCTTGTAAATGTTCCTTTCGCGATGATTGGTGGTATACTTGCCTTACACATTACAGGCACCATTTTTAGTATTTCAGCAGGCATTGGTTTTATTGCCTTATTTGGAATTTGCATTCAGAATGGAGTAATCCTCATATCCGTATTTAAAAAGAATATCTTCGAAGGCCTTCCTATGAAACTGGCTTTGTCCCGAGGAGTAGAGGAGCGCACTCGTCCTGTAATCATGACTGCGTTGATGGCTGCCATTGGTCTTTTACCAGCAGCAATTTCAACTGGTATTGGTTCTGAAACTCAAAAGCCATTAGCGATTGTTGTGATCGGAGGTTTGGTAAGTGCAACCATACTAACCTTACTTGTTTTTCCTTTAGTATTTGAATGGGGTTATCGCAAAAGTTTGTCGGTAGCTGTTAAAGAAGACATTGATAAAAAAGATTATGAAGACTTTGGACATTAAGACAATAATGGGTGCCGTCATTCTAATGATTAGCACTTTAGCTATCAACGCACAAGATCGCGATAGCTTAACTGAAAAAACTGTTTGGGATAAGAAATTTCTGATTGGAGCCACCTTCAATAATGGAATAGTAACCTTTAGTGGCAATGCGCTGGCGCAAGAATATTTTCTTCGCCCCAGCATTGGTGGTGCTCTCAAAGCAGAGTATTACTTCACTCCAAATATCGGCCTTACGGCCGGGCTTGGTTTTCAAGTAAAAGGTGCCGGAATGATTACTCCAGATAAGGTAAAAGGTTTAGGCAATGCAGATAGTACCTTTCGCGCACGAATCAAAATGTATAATCTGGAAATTCCGATTGCCATCGTTTTCCGTGGGTTTGAAGTGATTAAAGGAACTCGGCTACATGCCGAACTCGGTATATCTCCTTCCAAAATCTTAAACTCTGAATATGTTTTTTTGAGTGTGGAAGATGGATTTCACTTAATTGAAGATCACAGCAATCGTTATTATAAGTCAGATTTATTCATCAATACGAGTATAGGTATTGATATTAATGCAGCTACGTCATGTATATTTCAAGTGCACCTGTATGGAAACTGGGGAACACAAAATGTATACGAAGGCAGCGCATTCCCCAACAAGGATGGTCGCAATAATCTGTATGGAATCAAATTAGGTTGGTTGTTTTAATTTCTGAAATTAAATTATTCTAAGTGCCGTTCCCGTTGCCTATCCAAAGCTCAACACCTAGTATTTTTTTTAAAACGGTTAGTGTGTTTGTCTCGCTGCTTTGGTTCGGCATAGAAAGTAGTTTTGCTCAAGAGAACCTCACCGAAATGACTGTAGATCGACCAGGGTTTGCCGAAACTCCATATACAGTCTTGCCTAAAAAATGGCAAATCGAAACAGGCTTTGACTATTTTAACAGGTATGATAGCAAGCTTTTTAACTTACCTACCGTGCTGGTTCGAACCGGCTTATCTCGCTCAGCGGAATTACGTGTAACTATACGCGAGGCTGCGGAGGAAACTCCTGAAATGACAGGCATTGGATTGGCTCCTATTTCTATTGGTATCAAAAAGCACGTACTAAAAAAAAAGAAGTTTATTCCTGAAATGGATGTGCTGGCCGGAATTGTTGTGCCTGTAGTTTCATCTCCTCAATTCTCCAGCAAAACCGGTACTGAATTTTTGCTTCTGTTCGAAAATGATTTTGGCAAGAAAACAGCCATCAATTACAACATCGGCTTTACATGGGATAGCAGTCGTGGTGAACATGTTTTTACCGCTGACTTCTGTTATAACTACTTGCCCACCGATCGTCTAGGGTTGTTTGTAGAGTATTTCGGATTTGGACCTCAAAGTTTACCGGCAGAAAATGGTTTCGATGCGGGTGTTACCTATCTCTTGAAATCAAATCTGCAAGCAGATTTATCCGGTGGATTTAGTTTGGTCAATGCCCGCGACAATGTATTCGTTTCGGTGGGCATCACTATCCGTATTTAAAATCATCAGATATCGGCCTTTTTTAATTTCAGGTAACTGAAATAATTGAATAAGAATGCCCATCCCAAAGCAATCAGCACCGCGGTAATACTTACCGTATCCTGAATTTCTTGAAACGCATAGCGAGGAAATGGAAGTGGTACCAGATTAGAAATTGATTCTAACGGAAAGAATTGTTCTAACCAGCCAATGCTTGGCTTCATACTCTCCCGAAACAGATTGAGTCGGATAATCGCTTCAATCATGTGCGATAGCATCAATAGCACAATGGTTAGTCCAGATCGTTGAACCAGCACACCCAATAGCAATGCATACGACAGGAAAGCAAAAACTTCCAAAAAATAGGCAAACAAGAATTCAGAACCTGTAAGAATATCCATCGTAGAAAGCTCCGGTGTATAAATCAATCCGGTAACGGCAATGATGAGTAAAAGCATTCCTACACTCATCACACTGAGCAAAACATTAGTTAGCACTTTGGAAAGAACAAACTCAAAACGGCTCATGCCATCAATGATGTTTTGGCGCAATGTGCGGTACTGATATTCGTTGGTGATGGAAATCACAACCATGATGGCCAAGACCAATTTAAACAAGCCGCTTACCCAAATCAGGTTTTGCCAGATGTCTGGAAAATGATAGAGTGGAATTCGGTTTACATTCAACGACGATCCGAAGTCTTCAAATTTGCTGGCAATCCATTTCAGAATTTCCATGCCACTGGCAGTGGTAAATCCTAACGTAAGAAAATACAACCCGCATATTACCCAGAAGGTGCGATAGCTGGTCATTTTCTTTAAATCAATTTGAAGCAAGTGAAGCATGGTAGTTTTCGATTTAATCTATTTACTTTTTTTGATTGAAGTAGAGCCTTGGTATAGCAGGCTTTTAATGTGCCTCCGCCAGAATTTCCAAAAATTGTTTCTCCAGCGATTTCTTTCGGGTGGTGAGGTGCGAAGTAATGATACCCCGCTCAAACAAAAAGCGATTCAAATCCTGACTGTGATATCCCTCTTTCATCATCACCTGAAAAATACCATTCTCTTTTTTGATCGGGCCACTGCCCACAAATTCCTGCAGCAAAACACCCAGGTCATCGTGATAGGCCATCACCTCTACGGTCTCTTCACCTTTGCCTACGTCATCTACCGGGCCACTGTGCATGAGTTTGCCTTTGCGCAACACCGCAAAATGAGTGCATACTTTCTGTACCTCATCTAACAAATGGCTGGCAAGAATAATGGTCTTGCCATCATCGGCAATGCGCTTGACTATTTCACGTATCTCGGCAATGCCCATCGGGTCCAGGCCATTGGTAGGTTCATCCAATATCAAAATGATGGGATCACTGACCAACGCGGAAGCAATAGCCAGGCGTTGCTTCATACCCAATGAATACGTTCGGTACTTATCATTTTTGCGGGCGGATAAATCAACAATATCCAGCACCTTGGCAATGTTGTTGGGGTTCGCCCCTTTGATCATGGCGTTCAACTCCAGATTTTTTTGCCCGCTGAGGTAGGGATAAAAAATGGGGTGTTCGAGTACGGCTCCAATCTTTTTGCGTGTGAGGTGTGTGGCTGGTTCGCCAAACCAACTGAACGAACCGCTGGTCGGGTTCGTCACTCCCATCAACATGCCCAGTGTAGTTGTTTTACCGCTGCCGTTGGGCCCAAGCATGCCAAATATCTGGCCGCGTTTTACTTCTAAGTTTAATTGATTAACAGCGCAAAGCTTACCGTAGTTTTTGGTGAGCTGGTGTGTGGAAAGAACTACTTCACTCATAGAAGATCATTAATAGATGGACAATTATTGCAGGAAGGTTTGGGGCATCTCTAAAAACCTTCCTTCTATCACCTCAACCCTTTCCCTTCTCCACAGAGAGAAGGGAATAGTGAGTTTTTAGAGATGCCCTTGAATCTATACTTATAGTTAGTTATTTTTTTTCTTGGTTGCCTTCTTCTCCTCCTCTTTGGCCTCTTTAATGGCCTTGTCTATCTCCTTCTTCTTTTCTTCATCACTGATCATAAAATCCTTAACCTTGTTGCCGATATCCGTGCTACTGTCGAGGGTTTTAAAAAGCGATGACACTTTATTTAACGCAACTTTTCCTAATATATCGAGCACATACAAACTGGCTGAATCGCTGGCTAAGATAACAGTACCTTTCACGTTTCCATCTGTTTCGCGCAGCAACACATCAAACTGACGTCCATCAAATCGCCCCGACATTACTTCTTCATATTTCTCTCCCTGATAATTCTTTTTCAATTGCCCGTACTCCTGCTTTTCAAACTTCGACTTAGCCTTGTTGATCATTATAAATCGCATCTTCTCAATGTCTTTGATCAACTCGTCAAATTCTTTGTCGTCCTTTTGATTGAGCATGCGCAAAGTGTTTTTATAAAAGTACAAGGAAAGGCCATCGTATTTCTTGTCGAGTTCTACCGTTGTTTTAGTTTGTGAAAAACCGATGAAAGGAATCAAGCAAAGTAGAAGAAGTGGTTTCATTTGTTTGTGTAGTTTGAGTTGGCACTTACCGAAAATATTGTTCTTGATAAGATAGTGTCCTTAACGGCAAATGATGAAAGAAGATGCCTTTAGTTAAAAAAATAAAATCACCCATGCACTCTACTACAAGCACATGGGTGACTGAATTATGATTGTTAATTTTTCTTTTCCTTCTTCTTATCGTTGCCTTTAATCTTATCCAGATTTTGTAAGCCATCGATGTTTACCGAGCGACCGATTTTTCCCATCTCTTTCAAATCAATTTCACCGAACAATGTCATCAGCAAAAACTCATCATTGCCACCCATAATCATGATTAACTCACTGATCTTTCCGCCCGACTCTTTGGTGTAAAACTTCATGTCTTTATCTTTATCACGCACGGTCATCAACTCTTCAAACTCACCTGTAGGAATCATTGCCAACGCTTCCTTATACAAATCGCGCGAGAGGCGTGTTTCATCTCTCTTCAAAATTTTCAGTCCTTTGATCTTGCTGATGGCGCTGATCATCGCTTTTTCTTCAGGCGTGTTTCCATCCAGGTTAGCCATCATGCTGAACATTTTTCCGCTGATGTTTACCTGACTGAAATTTTCATCATTTTGATACTTTGAAAAAAACTTGGCAATGGCATCGCTCTGTGCTTGTGCGGCTACTGCCATCATTACCATTGCTGCTACTATCATTGACTTTTTCATACGTTCTTTATTTTAAGATTTTTAATTCAATTTTTAAATGTTCTCTTTTTTCTCCTCTACCCTTTTTCCCTGTATTTTTTCTTCCGCCTCGTTGAAGATGTTTATTTTTCCGGCTTCCTTGTGTGCTTTGTTAAAACTATCTGAGATCATCATCAACGCTTTTTTAGTTTCTTCCAATGCCAGCTTCGGATCACTGAAGGTATCTTCCGATTCTACCGGATATGCCTTGCGCACTTCCTCACGAACAAAGTAACCCGCTGCTACCACCACCAATACACCTGCTGCAATGCGAGCGATGTTGAAATACAGTGCCACCGATTTCCCTTTCGGGCGATGCGCCACTATTTTCTTTTTCACCTCCGCTTCAAAATTACTCTGCCCCACACTGAGCTTTTGCTGCTCTTCAAAGTAGCGGAAGAGTTGCGCTGTTTCCTTCATCGATTCGGGCACCTGACCCCGGAAGTACTCCTTCAGCTTTTGCTCTTCCTCCAGCGAAGTATCGCAGTTCCAATACTTCTCCAGCAGGTTGTTCAATTCAAGAGAGTCCATAAGCATTTAATTTTACTAACTTTTCGCGCACCGCATTTCTTGCCCTAAACAAATTCACTTTTACCTGGCTCATGTCCAGTTCCAAAATCTCACAAATCTCATTGTAGCTATACCCTTCTATGTCGCGCAAGTGCATCACTTGCCGTTGCTTGTCGGGTAGGGCCGTCATTAATTGATTAATTTGTACCATACTTTCATCTAGCTCTGTCCGCTCCAGCGGGGTTAAACCTTCCTGTCGAATTTCAAATCCATCTTCCATCGGGTCGGTGATTTTGCGTTGTTTGGATCGCAGCCGATCGAGCGACAGATTTTTGGTGATGCGCATACACCAAGCCTCCATGTTTTCAATCGTGGCCCATTGCTCACGTCCATTCCACACTTTAATCATTACCTCCTGCACCACATCGCGGGCCTCCTCCTGGCTGCCCAACAACCTGAATGCAAAGCGAAAAAGCTTGTTTTTCGTTGGCAATACCCGGGTTTCAAAAGATTCGAAATTCATCGTTTCAATAGCTAGACGGCACGGTTTGGTAGATGTTACAAGATACAGGAAAAATTGTTGAGTAGGTTCTTTTGGGGCGGCCGGGCGGGCTATCCGTTGCAAGTCCTCGGGGTGCGAGGCGCACCCCTGTGGGCTTTCCACTACTATCCCTGCCGCTTGATTCAAAAGTTAATCCTGTAAGTCTAATAACTTAACGGATTCAAATAAATCTCTTATTGATTGACTTATGATTTTTTGTCTTTCAGACTCTAAAATGTTCTCTTCATAGTTCTTAGTAATAGCAATATTGGGTGATGATCCATTTATCGCGTAATCCAGCTTATCAAATTGAACCTCTAACTTCCAAAATAACTTATTTAGTTCTCCATTCTTTAACTGAAATCCATCTAGTTGATTAATCACGATAAATACGTCTTTGGATTCAGCAAAATTAAGCAACTCAACTCCCTTATAAGTTTCACTAGCTTTTTGAAATTCAATCAAATAATCGCCTATTATAAAATTCATTAATTCATCTGAAGTAATTTCTTTCCTTCTTATTCTACTTCCATTAAATGAAAATAGAATTTCCAATGTAGATTTTGTTACTAAGCCTCCAAAATAGTTGTTAACACGAGATGCATGCTCCGTGAATAGCTGATTCAACCCTCTTTCAAAAAGTCCAATCACTTCATTCGGTGATTTTAAAACTCCAACTACTTTTATTCTAGGTCGTTTCCAGATAGATATTTCTTTATCAATGTCATCTACCTCCTCAATACTTTCCCCGCCCGCTGCTTTAATAGCAGTATTCATAGACCAAACTAATTGCCCTCCCACATACTCTACAAACGCTTCAAAATCTCCTACATCCGCTTTGTTCAAAGCATTTAAATAATTCTTCTTATCGGCAGATTTGATAATGACAGGAGGAAACCCATGACGCAACAAAACATAGTTCATCAGCAAGCGGCTGGTCCTTCCATTGCAATCATCAAAGGGATGAATCCGCACAAAATCATAGTGAATCCTTGCTGCCAAATAAAGCGGATGAAGTTCCTTTTCCGTTTCTGCTTTTCTATACCACGCCATCAATTCAGCCATCTTTGCAGGCGTTTCCTCTGGTGATGTGTAATGAAACATCTCACCATTCTGCAACCTAACCGAGTTAGGTTGTTTTTTATACTCTCCCGGTATAATCTCCTTTTTTGTTGGCTGGCCATCCGGTGTTTGGGCGTTGCCCCAATACGGCCGAACGAGAATTACTTTGTTCAGTTCGCGGACATCTGCCTCCGTTAAATCTCTTGAAGAATCTTTTGCATACTCTTGAATAAGCTTAATCGCAACATCATGCGCTTTCATTTCTTCGTATTCGCGCATCTCATGATCACCCGTAGTCTTATCAAAAATCAGAAGCAGCTCAGTCTGACCGTAGGTAAGCGTATTTCCCTCGATGTGATTTGAATTGTAATTCCATTCTAACCTGAATTTTTTCCAAAGTCTTTCTTCATCCTCTTTTTTAAAGGGCTTCCATTCGTTTAATTGTTGCAAAAGAGAATCGACCTGGTTGTATATTTTTGATAAATCTGCCATATCACGCAATAAACAAACTCTAAGTTATCAAGAAATAAGCAAATGTGAGTTTGTTTTCTCAAATTGAGCCAACATCCGTCAAACCAATATGCCCGAACCCGATAAAATCATCGTCTACACCGCCTTCGACAATGTGATTGCGGCCAATATTGCCAAGACAAAACTGGATGCGTATGGTATTCCTTGTTTTCTTACCGAAGAAAACTTTACCGGTTTATATCCACTGAAGAACGATTTGTTTCCTGGTGTGAGGCTTCACATCTTTGAACAAGATGCTGAGCAAGTAAAAAAGATTTTGGCGGAAGATCTTTCAAAGTCGTCTGACACCGGAGAGGTGTCGTGACGCCAGATCATATCCGCTAAAGAACGATTTGTTTCCGGGTGTGCGCCTTCACATCTTTGAACAAGATGCTGAGCAAGTAAAAAAGATTTTGGAGGAAGATTTTTCAAAGGCGTCTGACACCGGAGAGGTGTCGTAACGCCATGCCACTATGAGATTGAGTAGGTGTCAGATATTTGCAAGGTGTCAAGACACCTCACACTACTTCCAAAAACCAAAACCGTATGATTGATACAAAGCTTTGGGTTGATAGATGTTTCCGGCCTTCATCACCAAGTCCACTTTGCGGACGTCGCTGATGTTTTTTAACGGATCGCCATCTATCAAAATCAAATTGGCTTTCTTGCCTGCTTCCACAGATCCCAATTCTTTTTCTTTTCCCGCTACTTGCGCGGAAATCAACGTAGCTGATTTTAAAATATGTGCATTGGGAACGCCAGCCTTCGCATACAATTCCAATTCGCGATGCAACGCAAAGCCGGGAAAGTCATCGGTGCCGGGCATAAACGTAATCTGATTGTCGTATAAAAGTTTCAACATCTTCAACATGTTGTCAAACGATTGCCGGTAGATTAATTCCTTGCCTTTGCGCGTGGGCAGCCCTCCGGCATACAAACTGCGTTTGAACTCCGCAGGAAATTGATTCACGATGGATTCATATCCATTCGCCAATTTGCCTTCATCATTAACAAACATGCTTTCAAAAATGGCGAGTGTCGGATCTACAACTATATTTTTCGATTTCAGCAATTGAATAAACTGCTTCGCAGCGGCTGATTTCAAATCAATATCTTTTGCACGCTCTCCAACTTTAATAAACCGACCCATCGAACGTGTGTCAAGCGTGTCGCCTAAAAAATTTAACATCACCATATTCATGTGAATGATTTGATCGTAGCCATCATTCACCGCGCGCGTGGCTGTCATAAACGATGGAATGTGTCCACACACTTTCATACCACGTGCATGAATTTTTGCCGCCAACGGTTTTACCCAGTCCACAGGAATAGAACTGTACAACTTCACTTGCTGATAACCGTGATCTGCATAATAATCTACAGCCGCCAATCCTTCTTCTAAAGTCTTCACAATTTTTCCGGTGGGTCCTGCATATGGCCCTGCAAAATCAATGAAACCCGACATGATGCTGATCTCGGGACCTAACAATTCGCCACGGTCAACTTGTTTTTTGGTGTCCGGTAAATCGAGTGAATTCGCTAAATCTTTGATGTTGGTAACACCACCGGCCAAATGATACAAACCTTGCTCCGTACTGTAGTGCGCATGGTTATCCCACAAGCCGGGCATCAACACTTTTCCGCTGCCGTCAATTACTTTGTACGTGTTTTCGATTTTAATCTTTGATGCTTTGCCTACTTCCCGAATCAAACCGTTTTCTACTACTACGGTTTGGTCTTTCATGTATTTCCCCGTAAGGGAATTGAAAACAGCTACATTTTTAAAAGCTACCGGCTTATCGCTCACTTCGACCAATTGATCGGCTTGCTTTTCAAAATAAAGTTGCTCGGCTCGCTTCTGTGCTTCATATAATTCAGTAACCGTATTTTCATAGCCTTTTAACACTACTCCACTCCAACCACTCACTGACGCAAAGAATTTCTTTTTCGGTGTAAACCAAGCATGCGAAGGCGGGCCACCTGCACCTACAAATGAATAGAGTTCCAACTCTTCACTGATACCGTTGATGGAAGTGGTGTGATTCTTGATATGCTTTACTTGCAAAAAACCGGAAGGCAGTGTTTCTATTTGATGATTGGGTTGTTGAAGGGCTGCCTGCAACATCCACTCAATCTCTGCCGGCGTAGAATTGATGGGTGAATACAACGATGGAACTGAAATCTTTTTTGAACCATTTTCAGTAGCGCTTTTCCATTGTGCCTCGCCTTGGCTGAGTTCATACTTCTCATCTACGGGTGCTTTGAAATAATCGAAGCCTGTGACAGTGCGATTTACCGGAATACCTTTCTCATCGGTTTTCAGTTGAACCGTAAGGCCCGGTCCACGACCACGATCATTGAATTCGTAAAAGAGTGTGTATGTGTTCGGTGCGTTTTGTACAATCCACTGCTGACCGCTCGGCTTACCTGCAGAGAGCACAGAATAGCGAATAGTATCCTGGGCACATAGTGAAGCGGAGACACTGAATAGTGCGAGTGCAAAGAATTTCTTCATCGGTTTTTATTTTTATATTTTTTATCGCCACAAAGGCTCAAAGGCACGAAGGAGAAAATCAACCTACATTTTCAAGACCGTGAACTCTACACGTCTGTTATTCGCGCGACCTTCTTCTGTCTCGTTGTTGTCAATGGGTTTCGACTCACCGTATCCGTGTGCCTGCAAACGAGAGGCATCAATACCCTGACTCGCCAGATAATCCACTACCGACTGGGAGCGACCTTGTGAAAGATTTTCATTGTAGGTATCCGATCCTTTGCTGTCGGTGTGGCCCGCTATTTCAATGGACACTTTCGGATTTTGCTTTAAGAAATCAACCACCTTATTCAACTCCACAAATGATTCTGACTTAAGGGTGGTTTTATCAAAATCAAAATAAATGTTCTTCAATCGCACCGTTATACCCACTTCAATGGGCGTAAGGAAAATATTTTTCACGAGCGGAGTGACATCCGGATTTTCTGCCTGCACACTGTCGGTGGCATTCAAATAACCTTCGGCAGAAACGGAATACAAATACCATCCCAAGCCCGGAATGTCTTGCTGGTATTTTCCATCTGCACTGTTCAGTTTGTATTCAATAGATCGATCCGATTTAGAAACAATGTTGATGCGTGCATTCGGCACCGGGTTGTTTGTTTTCTTATCGACTACATCACCCGCCAGTGCAAGTTGTTTCGCAATCGGCATCAATCCTATTTCTACACGCAAAGTAGTGTCGCGCATTAACTTTGGGGGCACTTTGTAATCTTGAATAAATGGCAAAAAACCGTTGGCAGCCGCGGTGATGGTGTAGCCCGGTACCTCGGGTATGCGAGTTTCAAATTTTCCGGCCGCAGACGATTTTAAGTTAACCGGCTTCTGTTCTTTCATCTTTACCTCCAGTGCCGCCACCAGGGGTTGTTGCGTTTTTTGGTTGAACACATTTCCCGCCAAGGTGATTTTAATATTTCTTGGTTTTAAGATAAGTAAATCAAAGTTGCCACCATCCGTTACATTGCCGGCACGTGCGGTAAAAATATTTCCGTGTACATCAATCGAAAAGTACGCATCTTCTGATGGCGTGTTGATCGCATGCCCCAGGTTAACCGGCTCCGACCAATTGGTCCAGCTTTCATCCAATCGCGTGGTCTTATAAATATCGCTGCCCCCTACCCTCTCTTTCACAAACCGGTTGCTGGCAAAATAAAGTGTCTTTTGGTCCGGCGCGAGAAAAGGAGCATAGTCATCGGCAATGGAACTGATTTTCAATTTTACCGGGCGTGAATAATGGCCGTCGGGTTGCTTGCTTGACAAGTACAAATCACTGAATTTGTCTTTCTCTTTTTCAGCAAAATACATGATGATCTGTTTGCCATCAGCTGATATGGTGGCGCCATTGAAAACGCCTTTATCCATTTTCTCAAAGTCGGTCACCAACAACTCCGTAAAATTTCCGCCGGTGCTCACCATCGAAAATCCTTTGGAATTTTTAGAGCGCCCTCCGCGAATGAATATCGAGCCGTCGGGTAAGAAACTGAAAACCTGATTGAAGCGATTTTGGTTAAGTGGTGAGCCCGCATGGGTAGCTTTAGTCCACTGCCCTTTGTCGTCGAGTGTTGAAATCCAAATATCCTGACTACCTTCTTTTCCGTACGTATTTTCCGGATGGTTCGCTACAAAATAATACAAGCTCTTGCCATCGGGTGAAATAACCGGTGAAACTTCGTTGTAGCGCGTATTCACATTGTCATTCATTTTTACAAGTTCATAGCGCGGGCTAATCTCTTGCGACCACACACACAAAGCACTCAAGACAAGAATAGCGAGAAACGAGTATTTCATTGAGAAGAGGTTAGGTGAAAATATCAATGACTAAATGGTAATTGAAAAAATCCGCGATGACTGAGTCCAATCATCACTAAAATGATGAATAACGCGAGCGCGTTTAATGTAAACAGACGTTTGTGTTTAAACGTGTCTTCTTTGATTTTTTTGGAAGAAATACGGGCAACGGTAATGAGGACGATGGCCAGAATCATGCCGGTGTTGTGTTCCACCAGCCAATAACGAGCTACCCGATCGCCCATGGCCGCACCACTGAAAATAACCAAAGGGCTAATAACGAATAACAGAATCCCTAACAACAATTGAGTATGGGCCAGTAGGAAGAGCCCCAAGCTCAATTTATCGTCCAGCTTGCTATAGGCAGAACGATTCATCCAGCCCATCAGCGATCGCAAAATGACAATGATCAATACAATCAATAAGAAATAACGAACAACGGAGTGGGTGGCGAGTAAAATGCTGTGCATATCAGTTTAGTTTTATTTAGTTTCTAATTCGAAAATTACACCAAGAATCGCAATTTTCCGCTTTGCATCTGTAATTGTTTGTTTTAGAGTGTCAGTGGTTATCTTGCATGCTTAAATCCACCTAAAAGCCATGTCTTTTCGATCACTGATCTTCGCCTGTATGCTTTTTGCCTCAGCCTGCTCCTATGGGCAGGCCGACACCGTGAAAGTTGGTGCCTATGTTTTAAGCGTGCACGACATCAATTTTCACGACAAAGAATACACCGCTCGCTTTTGGCTCTGGTTCATTTATAACAATCCCAAATTCGATTTTACCAATCAATTGGACATGCCTACGGCCAAAGGGTATGAGCAATCGCCTCCGATTATGGATAGCATTGACGGGAAGGCATGGGTGATGATGAAAATGAAAGCCACGATGAAAGAAAAGTGGAATGTGCAGGATTTTCCGTTTGATCAGCAACACCTGAGCATGCAAATCGAAAACTCACAATACGATATCACCAGCATGGTGTTCAAAGCCGATGAAGCCGGTAGCCGATTTAGTCCTACCGAGGCCATCGATGGCTGGAACATTCGCAACTTTAAAGTATTGGTCAACACCAACGAATACCAAACGGGCTTTGGCGACTCCCGACTCGGTCGTCATCCACAAACATTTTCAACGTTCATGATCGAAATGGATTTGCAACGCGATGCCATTGGGCTCTTCATGAAAATATTTCTGGGCATGTATATCGCCTTTCTGATTGCCATGATCAGCTTTGCACCGAAGCCATGGGAACTTGAACCCCGCTTTGGTTTACCGGTGGGCGGATTGTTTGCGGCAGTCGGTAATAAATACATCATCGATTCATTGCTGCCGGAATCATCCACGTTCACGTTGGTAGATACGTTGCACACCCTCACCTTCTTCGCCATCTTTAGCATTTTGTTGGTGTCTGCAATCTGCCTGCGTCTATACGATGCCGGCAAAAAAGAAAAATGCATTCGCGTGAACAAAATTGGCTCGCGGGTGATTTTGTTTATTTACGCACTTGCTAATTTGATTTTTGTAGGAACCGCTGTTTTTAATTAATTACGAATGAAGAAAATAGTAGCTGAATTGCTCACCATCGGAGACGAAATTCTGTATGGTCAAATTGTTGATACCAACTCGCAATGGATGAGCGTAGAACTTGACAAAGTGGGAATCAAAGTAATTCGCAAAACTACCGTAGGCGATCAGGAAGATGAAATTCTTACCGCTTTCGCGGAAGCTGAAAAACGTGCCGACATTGTTTTGATTACAGGAGGCCTTGGCCCTACCAGCGATGATCTGACCAAACCGCTGCTGGCCAAATTTTTTGACTGCGAGTTGCAGATACACGAAGAAGCACTGGCCGAAGTGACTGAGTTTTTCAAAAGTCGTGGCCGCGAAATGACCGAGCTGAACAAGCAACAAGCAGCTTTACCGGTGTGTTGCACAAAAATCACAAACCCCATTGGCACCGCGCCGGGCATGTGGTTTGAAAAAAATGGCAAAGTCTTTATGTCGATGCCGGGTGTGCCACACGAAATGAAAAAAATGATGACCGAGCGCGTCATCCCGAAGCTGAAAGAAACCTTTCAAACTCCGCATATCTACCACAAAGTCATTCGCACCATTGGCATTGGCGAATCGTTTCTGGCCGATAAAATTGCTTCGTGGGAAAAATCATTGCCTCCACATATCAAGTTAGCCTACTTGCCCAGCTTAGGCGAAGTAAAACTTCGTCTGACGGGCTTTAGTTCGTCCTCGTCATCGCTGGAAGCAGAAATAGATGACCTCGTGGAAAAACTAAAGCCACTGGCCGGAGATTACATTTACGGCTATGGCGATGAGCCTATTGAAGTAGCCATTGGTAAAATGTTGCGTGACCGAAAGCTCACGATCTCCATGGCCGAAAGTTGCACCGGCGGATACCTCACTCACCTGATCACCTCCGTGGCAGGCTGCTCCGATTACTTTTTGGGAAGCATGGTGCCCTATGCCTACGAAGTTAAAATGCGTCAGTTGGGAGTAAAGCCCGAGATATTAGAGAAGTACGGAGCCGTGAGCGAGCCTACCATCATCGAAATGGCGAACATCGTGCGCGCTAAATTCAACACCGACATTGGCGTGGCTACCAGCGGTATTGCCGGCCCCGGTGGTGCCACACCTGAAAAACCTGTGGGCATGGTATGGATAGCTTACTCCGATAAACACCAGACAATCACAAAAAAATTGCAGCTTTCGCAAGACCGCATGATCAACATTCGGATGGCATCGGCTGCTGTTTTAAATTTGATACGACTGAGCTTGCCTAAGAAATAAGTAACTAAGAATGACGAGTCCTGGGAAACAGGCGCATTAAAAAAGGTGAAACGAGCGATTACGAGAAAAGAAATTTCGTGAGGTGAAACAAACTCAAAATCAAATTCTGATTGATTTCAATCGTTAGCAACGGTCTATAAAAGTAGTAACTTTGGAACTTTAAACTATTTCCGCATATGGCACAAGTAGAACTGATCATGCCCAAAATGGGTGAAAGCATCATGGAGGCCACCATTTTGAAATGGCTCAAAAAACCTGGTGACAAAATTGAACAAGACGAAAGTGTTTTGGAAGTAGCAACCGACAAAGTAGATACCGAGGTGCCCTCGATTTACGCAGGCGTATTGAAAGAATTGTTGGCCAAAGAAGGCGAAGTAGTGAAAGTAGGCAAAGCCATTGCGATCATCACCACCGATGTAGCTGCCGGAACTCCATCAAGCACCTCTGCTCCTGCTCCCGCTGTAGCCAGCGCACCTGTGGCAATGGCTGCCAGCAACGGACATGCGGCACCTGCACCGCAGGCAGTTGATTTTAAAAACTCATCACGCTTCTATTCTCCGCTGGTAAAAAATATCGCTAAAGAAGAACAAATTGCACTTGCCGAATTAGAAAGCATCTCCGGCACTGGGGCCGAAGGTCGCGTGACCAAAAAAGACATGCTCGACTACGTGCAGCAACGTAAGCTGGGCCAAACCATCGCCAGCACACCACGTATTTCTTCGGCTCCGCTGGTTCCTGCATCGATCAGCGGTGGCGATGAAATCATTCAGATGGATCGCATGCGCAAGATGATTGCCGAGCGCATGGTGGATAGCAAACGGATTTCTCCGCACGTTACTTCGTTTGTTGAAGCCGATGTTACCAATATCGTATTCTGGAGAAACAAGTGGAAGAATGACTACCAAAAAAGAGAAGGCGACTCGCTTACGTTCACGCCTATCTTCATCGAAGCCGTGATGATGGCCATCAAAGATTTCCCGATGATCAACGTGCAGGTAGATGGTGATCGCATTATCAAAAAGAAAGACATCAACATTGGAATGGCCGTGGCATTGCCGACCGGCAACCTGATTGTGCCTGTGATCAAAAACGCAGATCAATACAACATCAGCGGGTTGGCCAAAGCCGTCAACGATTTAGCGAAACGCGCCAGAGAAAATAAATTGAAGCCGGATGAATTAGCAGGCGGAACCTTTACGGTTTCGAATGTAGGATCATTCGGTAATGTGATGGGCACACCAATCATCATGCAACCACAAGTCGCCATTTTAGCTTTAGGCGCAGTACAGAAAAAACCGGCGGTGGTAGAAACACCATATGGCGATGCAATTGCTATTCGACACAAAATGTTCCTTTCGCACTCGTACGATCACCGCGTGGTAGATGGTGCGCTGGGTGGAAGCTTTGTACGCAGAGTAGCGGACTACCTCGAAAAATTCGATATCAACAAGAGCATTTAAGTTAAATAAGCTGTGAGAAGAAACATGTTTTTAAAGGACACTTCTCACATCTCCAATCTCACATCTCAAGTCTCATAAAATGAAATTCGGAACGAAAGCAATTCATGCAGGTGTAGAACCTGATCCTACTACCGGTGCGATCATGACACCTATTTATCAAACTTCTACCTACGTGCAGGAGTCACCGGCTAAGCACAAAGGATATGCGTATGCGCGCGGTGCCAACCCTACTCGCAACCAACTGCAAAAAAATATTGCGGCGTTAGAGAATGGAAAATTCGGACTCTGCTTTTCGAGCGGCATGGGTGCTACCGATGCCGTTTTACGCTTGCTCAACCCCGGCGATGAAGTGATCACGAGCAACGACTTATATGGTGGTTCGTATCGGCTCTTCACCAAAGTATATGAACGCGGGGGCATCAAGTTTCATTTTATTGATCTCACCGACGTAACGAACATTGAGCCGTTAATTAATGCAAAGACCAAACTACTGTGGTTGGAAACACCTTCCAATCCACTCATGCGCATCATCGACATTGAGGCTTGTGTGGCCATCGCCAAAAAACATAAAATTCAAGTAGCAGTCGATAATACGTTTGCATCGCCTTATTTACAAAACCCATTGGATTTAGGAGCAGACATTGTCATGCATTCTGTGACAAAATATTTAGGAGGCCACAGCGATGTGATCATGGGTGCCTTGGTGGTGAATGATGAAACACTTTACAAAGATCTGGCTTTCATTGCCAACTCGTGTGGCGCCGTGCCCGGCCCGCAAGATTCCTTCTTAGTGTTGCGTGGTATCAAAACCTTGCACTTGCGCATGGAGCGTCACTGCTTCAATGGAAAAAAAATTGCGGAATACCTTCGTCAGCATCCAAAAGTTGGGAAAGTATATTGGCCCGGATTTACTGATCACCCTAATCACGCCATCGCCAAAAAGCAAATGAAAGATTTTGGTGGCATGCTTTCCTTTACGTTGAAAGATGATCAATTGGATAAAGCCATCCGCCTGATGGAAAGTGTGACTTTGTTTTCACTAGCCGAATCATTGGGTGGTGTCGAATCCTTAATCAATCACCCGGCTTCGATGACACACGCTAGCATTCCGAAAGAAGAACGAATCAAAAACGGACTGAGCGATACGTTGATTCGTTTGAGCGTAGGCGTGGAAGATGTGGAAGATTTAATTGCTGACTTAGAGCAAGCACTGGCCAAATAAACAAAACGGGGTGCGATTATATAGCAGGCAGAATGACTTTAAACTCACTGCCTTCGTTCACTTTTGTGGTGAGCTCGATGCTGCCATTCAACCGATCAATCAAAGTTTTCACAATTGCTAACCCTAGTCCATTGGAGCTTTCAGAGGCCGTAGGGCGCGCGCTGAGTCGCTTAAACTTTTTGTACAGCATCAATTTATCAGCATCTGTAAAACCCGGGCCCTGATCCTTTATAGAAAGCACAATTTTGTCTTCGACCACGTCGGCCATGATCCAGATATTGCTGTCGCGGTTAGAGAACTTAATGGCGTTTGAAAGAAGATTTTCGACAATACGCGACAGATACGATTTGTCGGAAAAAACATTGACCGCCGCAGGGAACTTCTGCTCTATGGTAATCTTCTTGGCTTGCGCCGTAATCTGCTGGGTAGCCACACAATCGCTGAGCAATTGCGTAAGATCAAAAACTTCCGCAGCAGGCATGTTGTTGTTCTCTTCCATGGCATGTACATCCAGCAAATCAGTAATTAAGTTGGTGCCGCCTTTGGTCGACTCTTTGATCTTGCTGATGTAATCCATCTGCCGCTCATTCAATGTACCGTCCAATTCAATCAATCGGGCGAGGCCAGCTATGCGGTTGAGAGGTGCTTTCAAATCGTGCGCCACAATACTCATCAGCGAATCTTTTTCATTAATGATGTCGGACAGAAGTTGATTTCGTTTGGAGAGTGCCTCATTTTGAAAATCAATTTCTTCCTGATGAAGACTAATTTGCTGATTCTGAATCGCCAGTCTATCGCTGACCATTTTCCTTCGCTTACTCACTCGCCAAGATATAATCGCCAGCACGGCCAAAAAAGCAATCACCACTCCAGACAAAATATTGATCAACCGCTGTCGGCTGACCACCGTTTCGGCTTGGGTCTTTTGCAGCTTAAGTAGTTCGTTTTCTTTCTCTTTGGTTTCGATCTGCAATTCAAACTGAAGACGTTCAACCTGACGAGCCAGTTCCAAATCTTCAATGGAATCTTTCAACACCAGGTATTGATTCATGTAGCCAATCTCGTCTTGCTTCTTACCCATACGACTGGAGGCGTTGGCCAATTCATAGTAGGCTTCCATTTGATAGGCAGACGCTTGTGTTTCTTTGGCTACCCGCAGCGCTGCCGAAAATTCCTGAATGGCTTTTGCATACGATTTGTCGGCCATGTATACTTTACCCATCAGTAAATGCGCCTGTGGCAACATACGCCTATTGTTAAATTTTTTGATGACATCAAAACCGCGCTGCCCCAGCATCCGCGCCTTATCGGGAGCGCCTTGCTTGAGGTAGTTCTCGGCCAATAAAATAGTGGTCTCTGCCAGGTTGATCTCGTCATTCATTGATTTGCCAATAGAATCTGCTTTCAGCAAATAGAGGTTCGAGGAATCTAATTGATTGGATTCCCGAGCCAATACACCCAGATAATTATAGGCAGACATGATCTCGCGGCTCTTTTTTAGCTTCAAGCGTATACGCAAGGCTTCTCGATAGGATTGTGCTGCTTTGCCATAATCGAGTTGCACGCGGTACAGATTTGCCAGACTTTGTTTGGCATAGGCAATACCCGACAAGTCGTTGGTGGCGGTAAATAGCCGAAGTGCTTTGATGTAGTAATTAAACGATTTAGAAATTATGCCTTGCTCAAACAGCAACCTTCCAATGTTGTTATTGGAATACGCCATCTGAACAGTGTCCGACTGCTGTTCGGCGGTTTGCACTGCTTGCTGATAGTATTCAAACGCTTTTATTCGATTGCCCTTGTAGTTGAATGCCACGCCCACAAAATTCAAAGGCTTAGCAAGTTCGAGGCTTAGATTCAATTTTCGCCCCATTTCATAGGCTTTGAGTCCAAAGTAAATAGTGCTGTCGGGGTTCGCAAACCGATATTCCCAAGCCAAGTTATTGAGTGCATTAAATTGACTTTCGCTGTTCTCGTTTTTGAGTTGCTTGCGCAGGCTGTCTATGAGAAAACGGTTTTGTGCTACGGCAGGGAATTGCAGTAATAAAATGAAAGCTAACCAAAGGGTTTTCCTCATCATAGATTGGAGGTAAAGTTACCATTATTGTTGACATGTTCACGCCCAAAATGATCCCCATTTTCGATCGCCTTATTGATTCGTTTGACCACATCATCCAATTCATCTCCTGATCTTTTCAAATGATCAATTAGTTCAGCCTCTTTAAGTTTCAAATCCGAAACTTCGATTAAGTGAATGAGGCCCAGCATGCGACAAAGGGGTGCCCGCAGTAAATGCGAGTTGATGAATGCATATTCGGCCAATTGATGGTTCTGGTTTTCCAGTTCATATGTACGCTCGCGAATGCGTTGCTCTAAACTTTGGTTGATGCGGACGATTTCTTTTTTTTGTTCGCGAATGCGGGCTTCATATTGCCTGCGTTGTGTAGCGCGAAACATGAGCGAAATAATATCAGACAGCGCCTGCGCAAAAATGATGTCTTCTGGCATCCAGTGGCGATGCTGATAATGTTCGCAACAAATCACGCCTCCCAGTTTACCATCCAGAAAATAAGGAGTATCCAGCATGGATTGAATGTGATGCGGGCGCAGATAACTGTCTTTGAATTCAAAGGTGTTCAAATCCGTTTCGGCATCGTCCGCGGGTATCACCTCTTGGTTCATCAGCGCCTCGAAGTAGCGGGGAAACTCTTTCCCCAGCAATTCCTCTTCCTGTGTAAACGAATCGGTTTCCAGTTCATACAAAAGCAAGCACTTGATACTGTTGGTGGCCGGGAAGTGTTGCCACACACTTACACGGTTTGTTTTCAAACTTTTCGCGGCTGTTCGGGTGATGTCGCGCAGCGCCTCTACACTGTCGCCAAAGTTTACGCTGCGGCTTTTGGAAATAGTAAGCAGCGTATGCCAGTGTTCTTCCAGCCGTGCATTGCGATTGAAAATTTCGCGCGCGCGCAATTCCAATTCGGCATTGGTCTTTTCTATTTCTTCAAACTGCTTGCGGAGTAATTCGTTTTGCTGTTCAATATGATGACGCTGAACCGTGATCTCATCGCGCTGCTGGGTGAGCTCTTCATTTTGTGTAAGCACTTCCTCTTTTTGCTCAAAAAGATCGGCATTGCTTTCTTTCAGTGCATGTAATAGTCTCGCCTTCGATCGCGAAAATGATTCAGTAAAAAGAAAGACAACCACCACTAACCCAATGTTTCCAATCAACGACCTCCACACCGCTTTGTCATCCGAAATCAATGGCTGGTTATCGAAAAAAAATAGAAAGGAAACTAACGAGAGTGCAGCGAGTACCAGCCAACTGATAGCTGCTTTCTGATGAATGAGTAAGTTAGCCATCAAAGGCATCAGCAATAACCACGGAAGAACCAACGAATAAATGCCACCGGAATACGAAATACCGAAAAGGAGGCTTACCCAACCCATCCCAATAATAGTGTGGGCCATCTGAGAAATAGTAAGTGGTAAGCGAAATACAAATAATAAAATGATAAGCAGCGCGCCGTAGCAAATAAACAACCACTGAGGAATGTGAAATTGGAATTGAGTGTGAAGCACTGCAAACAACCAACTAAGACTAATCGAAATGATTGTAAAGTTGACGATCAGCCGTGCGTGTGCAAAATCTTCTTCATCTTGCCGGAAACGGGATATAAAAAAATTATAAAAGGCATCCATAGTTAATCCTTTTCATACCAGTCGTGAGAAATCGGCCTGAGAGTCGGATTTAATGCCTGCACGCTAGGTGCCTGAGGGAAATAGGTTGGGGAGTCCATATCCGATTGATTTTTGAGTCATTCCAGATGAGACCAACAAGTTAAAACTTGCCTTGAGGGCATCGAAATGCTATTCACAAACCAAAATAGCAATAAACAAATGCATTCTAAGTTACGTGTAGGTTATTTCGACAAAAAGAAAAAAAACAGAAGGGGTTTAATCCTTCTCAACAAAGTTCAAATCACGTCCGAAGGTCTCACCGATCAGGCGCAATGCAAAAAATGCGATAATGACGGTGCCAACCCCCACCACCAATGCGCCATTGACAATACCCAGGTGCGGGCGAAGGAATTTAAAAATCAATGTGAGCGGCACCACGGTGCCACGAATGAAGTTAGGAACCGAAGTGGTGACAGTAGACCGGAGATTGGTACCAAATTGCTCGGCAGCAATGGTCACAAACAAGGCCCAGTAGCCCACGCCAAAACCCAACAGAAAACAATTCACATAAAAACTATCCACACTTTTGTAGGGAGAAAATAAATACCAGCCTACAAATAGCATTGTCAGAAAGATGAACATAGTCACTACTTTTTTGCGCGAGCTCAATGCCTGACTGACCAGTCCGCTTACCATGTCACCGGCGGCCAGTCCGAGATAACTGTACATGACCGCATCTCCTGCTGATATGGTGCCTTCAATGCCGAGTGCTTTCGCAAACTCCGGAGAGAACGTGATCAAAATACCAATGACAAACCAAATGGGCAACGCAATAAAAATGCAGCCCATGAATTTAACGAACCGTTCTTTTTGGTTGAAGAGTTGAAAGAAATTACCACGCTGCACAGTTGATTCTTTCACTTTCAGGAAGATGCCGGATTCAAAAACACTGACCCGCGCAATCAACAACAACAAGCCCAGTCCTCCACCAATGAAATAAGCAATCTGCCAATCAAATCGTTTCGCAACAAAATTGGCCAACACCGCTCCCAACAAACCCACTGCCGCTACCAATGTAGTTCCATATCCGCGCAAGCGAGGAGGCAACGATTCAGATACCAGCGTAATGCCTGCACCCAACTCGCCCGCCAAACCGATGCCTGCAATAAACCGCAGCACCGCATATTGGTCAACAGTGGTTACAAATCCATTGGCAATATTCGCCAACGAGTAGAGCAAGATCGACCCAAACAATACCGAAAGCCTTCCACGTTTGTCGCCCATGATGCCCCAGATCAACCCGCCTACCAACAAGCCTGTCATTTGTACCTGCAACAAAAACTCACCCTGACTGAGCAAATCTGCTTCGGCCACGCCCATGCTTGCCAGACTTGGCTTACGCACTATGCTAAACAACAACAGGTCGTAGATGTCTACAAAATAACCGAGCGCGGCCACAATTACGGGCACGCTGAAAAGAGGCTTAAGGCTTCGCTGTTCCATACTAATTTTGCGTCAAAATAAACCAGAATATTCAATATTCCATTTCCTTCCATCGCCAACCAGCAATTTGCCATCTATAAAAATACCGTAGCGATATTCTTGTTTTTAGCTTAAACTGTCCCTTGAAGCCTAAATCAACTTACTATGAAGCAAACTTACTGGGTGGTATTCTTACTGGCGGCCACGCTTGCTGCCAGCGCACAAAAGAAAGAAGCCAAAGCCCCTACTCTTACTTTCGATGAAAAATATTACAACGCGCTTGAGTGGCGAAGCATCGGGCCGTATCGCGGTGGTCGTTCAGCAGCTGTTACCGGTGTGCCGGGAAAACCCAATCTCTACTACATGGGATCTACTGGTGGTGGCGTTTGGAAAACCAATGATGGTGGAAATACATGGACCAATATTTCGGATGGCTTCTTTGGAAGTTCCATCGGTTCCATCGCGGTAAGCGACTGGGATAACAATGTGATTTATGTCGGACAAGGCGAAGGTACTGTACGCGGCAATGTATCCTACGGACATGGCGTGTGGAAATCCACCGACGCAGGCAAAACATGGAGCTTCAGCGGGCTGAAAGAATCAAGACACATTCCACGCATTCGCATTCATCCTAAAAATCCGGACATCGTGTATGCTGCTGTACTGGGCGACTTGTTCAAATCATCGCAGGAAAGAGGCGTTTACAAAAGTGAAGACGGTGGCAAAAACTGGAAACGTGTTTTGTTTGCCAATGCCGATGCGGGTGCTGTTGACTTGTGCATGGACCCGAATAACCCGCGCATTTTGTATGCTTCGATGTGGCGCATTCGCAGAACACCGTATAGTTTAGAAAGCGGTGGCGATGGATCAGCCATTTATAAAAGTACAGATGGTGGCGAAACGTGGAAAAATATTTCGGCCAACGAAGGATTGCCGAAAGGACTTTGGGGAATTTCTGGTGTGGCAGTATCGCCAGTAAACTCTAACCGCGTGTTTGCCATGATCGAAAATGACAATGGCGGTGTGTATCGCTCGGACGATGCCGGACTGACCTGGAAGAAAATGAATGATGATCGCAATTTGCGTCAGCGTGCCTGGTACTACACAAAAATTTATGCGGACACCAAAGACGAAGACATGGTGTATGTTATGAATGTGTCCTATCACCGTTCCAAAGATGGAGGCAAAACATTTCAATCATACAACGCACCTCACGGCGATCATCACGATTTTTGGATTGCACCCGAAGACAACCAGCGTCAGGCAACTGCCGATGACGGTGGTGCGCAAATTTCGTTTGATGGTGGCGAAAACTGGTCTACCTACGAAAACCAACCCACCGCGCAATTTTATCGCGTAGTTACTGACAATCATTTTCCATACCGCATCTACGGAGCACAGCAAGACAACAGCACCATTCGCATTGCCCATCGCACCGATGGCTTTTCCATTGGCATGCGCGATTGGGAACCGACTGCGGGTGGCGAGAGCGGCCACATTGCTGTTGACCCTACCAACAACGACATTGTGTACGGAGGCAGTTATGATGGCTTCTTAACTGCCCGCAACCATGCCACCGGCGAAGAGCGCAACGTGAATGCGTGGCCCGACAATCCGATGGGTCATGGAGCCGAAGGCGCGAAGTATCGCTTTCAATGGAACTTCCCGATTTTCTTCTCACCACACAATCCTAAAAAATTGTACGCAGCCTCTCAGCATCTGCATGTGAGCTACAACGGAGGTGAAAGCTGGGAACTTGTAAGCCCTGATTTGACTCGCAATGATCCGAGCAAACTGGGTCCATCCGGTGGACCGATCACCAAAGACAACACGGCTGTGGAATATTACTGTACCATTTTTGCAGTAGCGGAATCACCATACGAAAAAGATTTGATCATCGCCGGCTCCGATGATGGTCTGGTACACATCACACGTGATGGTGGTAAGAAATGGGAAAAGCTTACCGTTACCGGAATGCCGGAGTGGACGATGGTGAACAGCATTGAGTTTGATCCATTTGTCAAAGGCGGCGCATACATTGCCACCACCAGCTACAAGTCAGGCGACGCAAAGCCGTTTCTGTTCAAGACCAAAGACTACGGAAAAACCTGGACTAAAATTACCGATGGAATCGATCCGGCACATTTCACCCGTGTCGTTCGTGCCGACCAAAAAAGACCTGGCTTACTCTACGCAGGCACTGAGTTTGGAATGTACATTTCATTCGATGATGGCGCCAGTTGGAAGCCCTTTCAACTGAACATGCCCACCGTTCCGATTACCGATCTTACCATCAAAAACGACAACCTGATTGCAGCGACACAAGGAAGAAGTTTCTGGTTGATTGACGACATCACTCCACTTCATCAACTAAGTCCCTCTGTTGTAAGCAGCGATGTGTATTTGTTCAAGCCGATGCCAAGCTATCGCATGAATGGCGGACAAGCCGGACGAAGAGGTCAGCCGAAGACGGAAGGCATCAATCACAGCAACGGTGTGATGATTCATTACTTCTTGAAAGACACCACCAAAGCCGTGGCCTCGCTGGAGATTTTAGAATCTTCCGGCAAGTTGATTAAAAAGTTCGCTACCAAACCCGACAAAAAAGCCAAAGAAGAAGAATTGAAACTCAAGCCGGGCATGAACAAATTTGTCTGGAACATGCGTTATCCGGATGCAGAAGGTTTTGATGGGTTGATTATGTGGGCCGCATCACTCACAGGCCCTAAAGCAGTACCCGGAATTTATAAAGCAAAGCTGACGGTGAATGGCAAATCATCTGAAACCGAATTTGAAATTCTGAAAGACCCACGCACCAGCGGTTCGCTGGCTGACATCAAAGAGCAATTTGACTTTTCGATAGCTGTGCGCGATAAACTGACCGAAACAAACAAAGCGATCAAACAAATTCGCACCACGCGGGAGCAAATCAATCGGGTAACTGAACCCATGAAGGGCAAAGAAGACATGAAAGATGCCACCGAGTTGGCCAAATCCATTTTGGATGAAATCAAAAAAATAGAAGAGGCATTGTATCAAACTAAAAACCGCAGCGGACAAGATCCATTGAATTATCCGGTGCGATTAAACAACAAACTAGGTGCATTGGGTTCAGAAGTAGATGGCAGCGACTTTAAGCCTACGGAACAAGTGAAAGCGGTGAACAAAGAAGTGACGGAGAAGATTGATGTTCAGTTGAATCAACTCAACAAAGTGATGACCGATAAAATACCGAAGTTCAACGAGATCATTAAGCAAAAGCAAGTGAGTGCTATCACGATCGATGTGATGTAAAATTTGTCTATTCAACATACCTCGCCACAAAGGCACCAAGGCACAAAAACAAGAAGTCAAACTCTTTTTGCCTTGAGTTCTTTGTGGCGAATTATCCATTCAAAATAATCGCCAACAAAAATCAAATCACTAAGGTTCGTTTTTTACTTCGCTAAAACCAATCGGCCTGTTTGAGCAACGGACTTGCCATTGGCGAAAACATTGATACGGTAGACATACACACCGTTGGGCATCATCGCTCCTTCTGTATCGGTGCCATTCCACACCAACTCATTGATTCCAATAATAAAACGACTTACATCCTCACGAGAATATTCCTTCACCAGCTTGCCATCCAATCCGTAAATCTCCAATGAAAAATCAGAAGGCAATTCATTTCCACTCAGCACAAAGCTAAAATACACCTGCGCGGTTGAAGGATTGGGGTACGCCGATAACAATTGTAATGAAGTTGCACTCGTTACAACAAACTCAATTTCGTATGGCTTGGCACCACTGGCATTGCCGCTGGCATCGGTTCCTTCTGCCAACAACGCGTACTTGCCCGGCTCCAACGATTGAGGAGTGAACGTAAACACATACGGCTTATCGGCTGCTGCGGGAGTCCATGCCACATCTGAGCGTTTGTAGTAAATACGTTCGTAGTTGCATGAGTTGGTCGGGCACGGACGCTTTAAAAACAGGCGAATCGCCATCGTATCGGTGCGAAACAAAAACGAATTGTTATCGGCCAGCTGAACAACAATGGATGGATTGTTGGAGACGTAATCGCCATTTTTCACCAGTCGCCCGTCGATCAAAACTGACAACACCGGCGGGGTCACATCACCCTGCACGGACAAGTGATTGAAAAGTGTGAGTACGTTGTTATCGTAATCCTGTTCGGGCACCAATTTCGGATTCACAAATACGGTTACATCATTCAACCCCACTTTCCCTTTGGTGGGAATGACCACCGAGAACTTGGTGGTATCGCCCGGTAATGGAGCATTGATGGTTTGAGAAGCGACTGTCAATTGCCCCGTTGTTTTGTTGATGATCTCACTTCTTGCTGTTAACGGTTGTGCAAATGGTTTATCGGAATAATTCACAAATCCATACGAACCTGTAAATGCATCGCCCTCTTGCAAGGTCTGTTGGGCTAACGTACCTCTATACATCAAGATACCATCGGCCATCGTTTCGAAGTGTACCAACCATTGCCGCAGTTGCACGGCCGAAAGGTTAATCTCATCGCGCATGTTTAGCACTACGCGCAGGTACGGATACTGCTGCGGATCAATAAAATTAAGGTCTACATCTGATGAAATATCGGTTTGCAAAAGTGTTTCCACTCCGGCCAATGAAACACCGAACAACGAAAATTTCACTTCATCGCTTGGCTCTACGCGGGTTACCTGCGGAATAAATTTAATCCATTTTTTTGCCGGACCAATCAGCGTGGATTTAAGCACACCACTTGAATAGCGACCGGTGATACTTCTGTTTACGGTTAACATTTGAGCGGTAACCGGAGCGGCTGCACTGCTTACTACGCGGGCCGAGCCGGGGGTTGCCCCC
>VYKN01000049.1_pt1 | contig 28288 bp, 33 predicted proteins | sample 5114581 | NCBI WGS metagenome assembly VYKN01 (sample SAMN12291810, study PRJNA351875) | freshwater metagenome | isolation source: freshwater lake | place: USA: Michigan, Baker Lake | collected 2011-08-08
CGGCGTGCCGTTCCCTGGCGAGACCTGGCCGCGCGGCGAGCTGTCGGCCGGGGTCGACGGGGCGGCGCTGCGCACCCAGATCGAGGGCGCGTTCGGGGACGCGTTCCCCGCGCTCGGCCAGACCCGGGCGGTGGTGATCGTGCAGGGCGGGCGGATCGTGCTGGAGCGCTACGCGCCGGACTTCGACGCAACCACGCCCCAGGTCTCCTGGTCCATGGCCAAGAGCGTCACCGGCGCGCTGGTCGCCATCGCCCTGCGCGATGGGCTCATCAAGAGCCTCGACGAGCCGCTGGCGCTGGAAGCCTGGCCGGAGGGCGATCGGCGCCGCGCCATCACCTTCCGCCACGCGCTCGCCATGGCCGATGGGCTCGACTGGCGCGAATACAATCAGGATCCGGTGAATGACGACGCCGCCCGGATGCTGTTCGGCGAAGGGCGCGAGAACGTCATCCGCTACGCGTCCGCCAAGCGTCTCGCCCATGAGCCGGGTGCGCGCTGGAACTACTCGACCGGAACGAGCCACCTGATCGCCCAGGCGCTGCGCGAGCGGTTCTGGGCCCGCAATCCGAACGACCTGACGGCGGGGACCGATCCGTTCCGCGACTTCATGCGCCGCGAGCTGTTCCTGAAGATCGGCATGGAGAGCGTCGCGCCCGAGTTCGACCGCGCCGGCGCCTTCTACGCCGGCTCGTTGATCTATGCGACGCCGCAGGACTGGGCGCGCTTCGGGCTCCTGTACCTGCGCGGCGGGCGCTGGGGCGACGAGCAGGTGATTCCGCCCGAGATGGTCGCGCTGGCGCGCACGCCGTCGGGCGGCGCCGGGGCCGAGGACTACGGCCACCACTGGTGGATCAACGCCGGCGGGACCGGCCTCTTGGGCGCCAAGGGCCCGCGCGATTCGTTCGAGGCCCACGGATTCCAGGGTCAGGTGATCGCCGTGGTGCCCTCAAAGGACCTCGTTGTCGTGCGCATGGGGATCATGCCGGACGGCGACTGGCCCGCGCTCGGCGCCTGGATGCAGGGCGTGGTCGGCGCATTTCCGGACGTTCCCCCGCGAGGGGAATGACGTTTTTGCGACGAAGGGGCTTCCCGGCCCTTGCCGCGCGGGCTCACCGGTAAGACCTCGTTAACCAAAAAGTTGGGGAGCGCAGCACTTGCCCCATTGACGGCTCACTGGATTGACCCTCCCATATCTAGCGTCAGTGGCAGGGGGTCGCCACTTCATGTAGGGGCATTGGTCAGGCAGCCGCTCAGAGCGCCGGACCGCCAAACGAGGATGGAGCGAAGTCAAATGGTGCGTCCGGAAACCGCTCAAGCCGCTCTTTCGATCGAAGCTCCGCGCAGCTCCGACGCCCGTCGCGGCAAGCCCAAGGCGGTCCGCCTGCATGTGGTCGAGTCGGTGAAGGTCGACCGGTCGCGCGACGCGCTGCTGACCGATTTCGGCAAGACGACGCTGGAAGACCGCTATCTGCTCCCCGGCGAGAGCTTCCAGGACATGTTCGCCCGCGTCGCCACGGCCTATGCCGACGACATCGAGCATGCCCAGCGGATCTACGACTACATCTCGCAGCTGTGGTTCATGCCGGCGACGCCGGTCCTCTCCAACGGCGGGGCAGAGCGCGGCCTGCCGATCTCCTGCTTCCTGAACGCGGTGGACGACAGCCTCGACGGCATCGTCGGCGCCTGGAACGAGAACGTGTGGCTCGCCTCCAACGGCGGCGGCATCGGCACCTATTGGGGCAATGTGCGCTCCATCGGCGAAAAGGTCGGCCAGAACGGCCAGACCTCCGGCATCATCCCGTTCGTGCGGGTGATGGATTCGCTCACCCTTGCGATCAGCCAGGGTTCGCTGCGGCGCGGGTCGGCGGCGGTCTACCTCGACATCCACCACCCGGAGATCGAGGAGTTCATCGAGATCCGCAAACCGTCGGGCGACTTCAACCGCAAGAGCCTGAACCTGCACCACGGCGTGAACCTCACCGACGCCTTCATGGAAGCGGTGCGCGACGATGCGATGTTCGGGCTGATCTCGCCGAAGTCCGGCGAGGTGGTGCGCGAAGTGTCCGCCCGCAAGCTGTGGCAGAAGCTGCTTGAGGTCCGCCTCGCCACCGGCGAGCCCTACATCATCTTCGCCGACACGGTGAACCGGCAGATGTCGGCGCACCAGCGCAAGCTCGGCCTGTCGGTAAAGCAGTCGAACCTGTGTTCCGAAATCATGCTGCACACCGGCCCGGACCATCTGGGCGTGAACCGCACGGCGGTGTGCTGCCTGTCCTCTCTGAACGCCGAGACGTTCCTTGAGTGGAAGGACCACCCGACCTTCATCGAGGACATCTACCGCTTCCTCGACAACGTGCTGGAGGACTTCATCCAGCGCGCGCCGGACGAGATGGACCGCGCCAAATACTCGGCCTTCCGCGAGCGCTCGGTGGGCCTTGGCGTCATGGGCTTCCACACCTTCCTGCAGGCCCAGGGCGTGCCGATGGAAAGCGCCATGGCGAAGTCCTGGAACATGCGGATCTTCAAGCACATCCGCCGCCAGTCCGACGCCGCCAGCGTCAAGCTCGCCGAAGAGCGGGGCCCTTGCCCGGATGCGGCCGACGTCGGCGTGATGGCGCGGTTCAGCCACAAGATCGCGATCGCGCCGACCGCCTCGATCTCGATCATCTGCGGCGGCACCAGCGCCGGCATCGAGCCGATCCCGGCCAACATCTACACCCACAAGACCCTGTCGGGCTCGTTCTCGGTGAAGAACCCTTATCTGGAGCGTCTGCTCGACGCCAAGGGCCAGAACACCGAGGCTGTGTGGAACACGATCCTGGAGAACGAGGGTTCGGTCCAGCACCTCGACTGCCTCAGCCAGGACGAGAAGGACACCTACAAGACCGCCTTCGAGATCGACCAGCGCTGGGTGGTGGAACTCGCCGCCGACCGCACGCCGTTCATCTGCCAGGCCCAGTCGCTGAACATCTTCCTGCCGTCGGACATCGACAAGTGGGACCTGCACATGCTGCACTGGTCGGCCTGGGAGAAGGGCGTGAAGTCGCTCTACTACTGCCGGTCGAAGTCGGTGCAGCGCGCTTCGACCGTCGGCGGGGCCGATCCGGTGCGCGCGTCCGCCGAGAAGGCCGCCCGGACCGACTACGAGGAATGCCTCGCCTGCCAGTGATCGCGAAGTCCGGCGTCAGATGTCGAACAGAAACCGATCCAGCCCGCGCTTGATGTGCCAGTCGAGGCGGTCGGCGTGCCCAACCGTTGGGCCCGGATTGCGCCGTTGGACCGCCGCAAGTTCATGGAGCAGGATCAGGTAAGGCGCGCCCTGGATTTCGATCTTCGGCGTCAGCACGTCGATCCAAGGAACGGCGCCATCAGGGCAGACCGGCGCCACCACCACACTCGACAGCCGTTCAACGATGTCGCCTTGCAGGATCACCGCAAAGGGAAACGCCCGGCCGCCGGCCGGGAAGCGCACCACGTCAAGCTGTCTCACGGTTCAACAGGCCGTGGAGTTCGCCGAACGTGCCGCCGCGCGAGTGGATATCCCGCGCATGCGCCTCGAAGGCCTCGGCGTTGTCCTCGGCCCATTGGCGCAGTTCGGCGGCCTTGAAATCGCGCTCAAGCCGGCTTTCGAGAAATTGCGAGAGATTGACGCCCCGGGCCCTGGCCTGCGCGATCAGATCTGCGCGGATGGAGAGGTTCACGGCCTTCTTGGGCGATCGGGAGGGCGTCGTCATGCGCACTGACTATGCGCATCAGTCATGCGCATCAAGCTGCGCATTGGCCGCCCGGCGGGCGCTTGGGCCTCACCGGGCGGGTTGGCGCGCACGCATCAGACGGCGAAGCCGGCTGCACGGGCGGCGGTTTGCGCCAGCGGGGCGATGAAGGCGAAGGCCAGCACGGCTGCGATGGCGAGGCTGGAAAAGCGGATGTGGGTGAAGGGGGTCGTCATGGTGGTCTCCTGTTTGTCGCCGGGCGGCCCATCGCCGTCCCGACACCCTCCATATAGGCGAACCTGAACGGCCTTGCAATGAATAAAACGCTCATCGTTCATTATTTTCTTGCAATGCAAGCCGCGATGGTGCGTGACCGGGCCGTTCCGATCGGCTAACCCTCTGAGAAACAAGGGAGGAAGCCATGGGACGGGTCGAAGGCAAGAAGGCCTATGTGACGGGTGCGGCGCAAGGTCTCGGGGCAGCGATCGCCCGGATGCTGGCGCATGAGGGCGCCACGGTGACCCTCACCGACCTCAATCTCGACGGCGCCCAGGCGGTGGCGGACGAGATCAACGCGATGCGCCCCGGTGCGGCGTTCGCCTTCCGTCAGGACGTGCGCCTGGAGACCCAGTGGATGGAGCTGCTGCCCAAGGCGCACGACGCCATGGGCGGGCTCAACGTGCTGGTGAACAACGCCGGCATCGGCTCGCTCGGCTCGGTGGAGGACGAATCCTTCGAGAACTGGAAGCGGGTGTTCGAGGTCGACGTGGATTCGATTTTCCTCGGCTGCAAATACGCCCTGCCGCTGATGCGCCCGCACGCGCCGGGGTCCATCGTCAACATCTCGTCGATCGCCGGGCTGATCGCCTCGCACAATTACGTGGCCTACAACGGCGCCAAGGCGGCGGTGTGGCTGGCCTCCAAGTCGATCGCCCTGCACTGCGCCAAGCACCGGATGCGCATCCGCTGCAACTCGATCCACCCGACCTTCATCAAGACCCCGATCCTGGACGGGCTCGCCGGCGCGCTCGGCAAGGAAGAGGCCTACGCCAAGCTCGCCCGCCAGGTGCCGCTCGGCGAACTCGGCGATCCCGAAGACGTGGCCTTCATGGCGCTCTACCTCGCCAGCGACGAGAGCAAGTTCGTAACCGGGGCGGAGTTCAAGATCGACGGCGGGATTTCCGCGATGTGACGGGGGCGTCGGGGCGTTCCGATTCGGTTCCTGAGCCGCGCGGCCGGGCGCATGCAGAACCATTTTTGGCGGTCGTGAGCTGCATCCTCCCCCGTTCACGGGGGAGGTGGTCGCGAAGCGACCGGAGGGGGGAGGGCTTTCGACGTCGCGTCGAAAAGACCCCCCTCAGTCAGCTTCGCTGACAGCTCCCCCGTAAACGGGGGAGCATGCAGATATGCTTGCCGGATCCCGTGAGCTGCCACCTCCCCCGCGGGGCGGGGGAGGAAACCTGCCGTCCTCTCTGAAAGGCTCCTTCGGAGCCCCCCCTTACGCCCCGGTGAACTGCGCCGGCCGCTTCATCAGGAACGCCGCGACGCCCTCGCGGAAGTCGGCCGTGCGGCCGGCGTCGCGCTGGACGACCCGTTCGGCCTGCAGCTGCTCGTCCCAGGTCGCGTCCATGCCCGCCCAGGCGATCTTGCGGATCATGGCGAGGGTTTTGGTCGGACCGTTGGCGAGGTTGAGCGCCATCTCGCGCGCGGTCGTCATCAGTTCGGCGTCGGGCACGACCCGGTTGATCAGGCCCCAGTCCAGCGCCTGCGCCGCCGGGATCTTCTCGCCCAGAAGCATCATCTCCATGGCCCGGGCCCGGCCGACCGCGCGGGTGAGCATGTAGGTCGAGCCGCCGTCCGGCACGAGGCCGATGCGGCGGAAGGCCTGGAGGAAATAAGCGCTCTCGCCCGCGATCGAGATGTCGCCGAGCAGGGCGAAAGAGCAGCCGATGCCGGCCGCTGCGCCGTTCACCGCGGTGACGAACGGGATCGGCAGGTCGCGCATTTGGTAGACGAGCGGGTTGTAGTGGCTGTCGAGCCCGCGCCCGGCGTCGAATTCCTTGAGGCCGTCGCCGGAGGCGGCCGCGCCCATGGTCGGCGAGGCGAGGTTGGCGCCCGAGCAGAAGCCGCGGCCCGTGCCGGTGAGGATGACGGCGCGCGCCTCCTTGCCGGCCCTGGCGAAGGCGTCGGCCAGTTCTTCGGCCATGTCGATGCCGGCGGCGTTCATGGTGGCCGGGTCGTTCATGGTCACCGTGGCGACCGGGCCGTCGAGTTCATAGCTGATCTTGTGGTGGCTCACCGGCGTTTCTCCCTGTTGCGGTGGCAGGTAGCGCGGCGCAGGGTTGGCGACAATCGTGACGCAAGGGCATGCAGCGAAACGCGGGAACCGGTGTTTCGCGCCCGCATGCCCGCCAATCTATGGACTGAGGTAGGCCGATGCGGGATCGCTTCTGGGAAACCGTACCGATGGCGGACATGACGCGCGCCGAATGGGAGGCGCTGTGCGACGGCTGCGGCCGCTGCTGCGTGATCGTGCTGGAGGATGAGGTGACGGGCGAGTTCTTCCGCACCTCGCTGGCCTGCCGCCTGTTCGACGGGGCGGCCTGCCGTTGCGGAGACTACCCCAACCGCAAGGCCCGCGTGCCGGACTGCATCCAGGTGACCCCGCAGAACGCCGCGACGCTGGACCACTTTCCCGCGACCTGCGCCTATCGACTTGTCGCCGCTGGCACGCCGCTGCCGGACTGGCACCACTTGGTCTGCGGCGACCCCGAAGAGGTCCACCGCAACGGCCCGTCGATGCGCGGCCGCACGATCAGCGAGGACTCCGCCGGCGACCGGCCGGCCGAGGACTTCATCGTGCCTTGAGGGTCCGATAGGACGGCGCCGCAATTGGTCGCGCCGCCAATCGGAAATGATCCGTTGACGGCGTGGCTTGCGCTCGCTGAATCTGCCCTTGCTTGGGGGCGACGTGCATGAAGTTATTTCTTTCAGCAGCTCTGCTTATTCTAATGCTCGCGGGCTGCACGGTATCAAATCAGCGCGTTGCGTCGCCGGCGGATTTCAGCAAACCTCCATCAGGATCCACATTCGCCTTGGTTCAGCCGGACGTCTCTTTGGGGCTTCTCGGCGCGGTCGGCATTGTTGAACCCCGCAAGGACTGGAGCGATGCGGCCCGCACCAATCTGACCGCGGCATTGTCCAGCGAACTCGCGCGTCGTGGTCAGGGCGCGACCACCATTTCCTTCGACGCCGAAGGCAACGATCGGATCATACAGATACTGCATCTCAACGACGCCGTGGGTCAGTCGATCCAGACTTTCTCCTACGGTCTCTACACCTTGCCGACCAAGAAGGGATTCGATTGGACGCTGGGCGAGGGCGCTAACGTCATTCGTGACCAGCATGGGGCCGACTTCGCGCTCTTCATCAACGCCAAAGGCAGCTATGCCAGCAGTGGCCGCGTGGCGACGATGATCGGCGCAGCCCTGCTCGGCGTTTCGGTCCCTCTTGGTGGCCAGACCATACAGGCCTCGCTTGTGGAGCTGAAAACCGGGCGCATCGTCTGGTACAATCTTGCCGTTGCCGGGCCCAATGCAGACATGCGCTCACCGGAAGGCGCCACAGCGTTGGTCACGAGCCTGATGGCGTCGGCGCCGCTTTGACGCGCCGTCGTAGACCCGCACTGGCGGCGCTGGGCGCGCTCGCTCTGGCTCTGCTTATTGCGGCGCCGGCGATCGGCCAGTCGCGCAACCCCGGGGAGCGGCCCGCTGAGAACTCGGTCGAGGCCGGTCTGTGGGCTGAGGCCGACAAGGCCGAACTGGTCAGCCGGCGCAGCGCCGCGCACATCGATGATGCTGCGCTGAACGCCTACATGAAAGACGTCGCATGCAGTGTAGCGCCGGAGTACTGCTCGGAAATCCGCATCTACATAATGGAGCGACCGCTCTTCAATGCAACGGCTTCACCGAATGGTTGGGTTGAAGTCTGGACGGGTCTGCTTCTGACGGCATCCAATGAGGCTGAACTGGCTGCGGTCATCGGACACGAGATCGCGCACTTTGAAGAAAATCATTCGGTTGAAGCGCTGCAGGCCGCCAAGCGACGTCAAGCGGCGGCGATGGCGCTCTCGCTCGGGGTGGCGGTCGCTGGTGCCGTAGCCATCGGCAACACTGCGGACCCGTCTTTGGCGGGCTCGATCGCGGATCTGACCAGCATCCTGATCGATGCGACCTACTACTCCGCGGTCGCCATGCACTTCGCCTACAGCAGGGAAAACGAGGAAGAGGCGGACCGGATCGGTCTCAAGCGACTGCAGGCGGCGGGCTATGATCCGGCCGCCGCGGCTGATCTATGGCGGGCATTGGTGGACCAGACGGGCCAGTCGGAGTTCAGGAGCATTCGGATGGCCGGCGCAAGGTTCAGTGTTTTCAATACGCATCCCGCCACTGCGGATCGTATCGAGGCGATCGACAGGTTCTCCCAGTCGCAAAACGCGTCCGGCGGCCCAAAGGCGCTGAATCGGGAGCGATATCGCGCCGCGATCCGCCCGCATCTCCTGCGCGGGCTCCGGAGCGACCTGCAGCGCCGCGACTGGGGCATGACGATCGCAACGGTTGATCGCCTCGCAAAGGCCAATGAAGACCTCGGCGTCCTCGAGTTCATCCGTGGTGAGGCCCACAGACGGCGCAACAAAGCCGACGACCTGCAACGCGCCTTCGAGGCCTATCGCGCCGCTTCAGGTCACCCGGATGCGCCGCCTGAGACCTTCCGCGAACTGGGTGATCTGGCGCGCAAGCAGGGCGATCGTGAAGTCGCCCGGGCCTCCTATCGCCGATACCTCGCCACAACCCCTGAACCTGCGGACGCTTGGCTCGTCCGCGAGACGTTGGAAGGCATGAAATGATCCGCCCCAAACCGCATGGGAAGCTTGTCCGCGCCACCCTCACCGCCGTTGCAATCTTGGCGCTATCCTCCTGCGCCTCGATCGTTAGCGCCCCTCCCGGCCCCTACAAGTTCGGCGGCGGCGAAGTGGTGCAGCTCGGACGCGAGTGGTCGGACATCACCGCCGTCGTGCCCAGCAAAGGTCCGGGGGTCCGCATCCTTACGGTCGATGGACCGCTGCTAAACCAGCTCCATCTGGCCGGCGGATTGAAGCCCGGCCAGGCGATGGTCCGGACGTTCAGCCGCGAACAGCCGGTTCCGACGTTGCGGGCGGACATGACCGGGTCCGAACGCATCGAGTTTGTTCGCGACACTGTGGCGGCGCTGGGGGTCCTGCAGGCCGAGACGTCCACACCAAGACCGTGGTCCTTTCGGGGAGGTTCGGCGATCCGCGTGGACCTTGATGGACGCACGCAGTCCGGTCTTGCTGTAAAGGGTGCAGCGGTGATCGCGCCGCGCGGCGACACCCACACCGTCATCATCTATCTGGCTCCGGCCGAGCACTATTTCGCAGCCCTGGCGCCAGAGGTTGATCGGGTGCTGAGCGGCTCGTGACCAGCGAACGGCGCAGCCCCTTGCCCGCCCGCCCGTGACCCCTCACATGGCGGCTATGACCGATATCGCTCCCGTCCTCGTCGAAGCCCGCGCCCGCGCCACCGTGATCGGACCGCTGGAGGTCGGGCGGCGCTACCGCTTCGTGATCTCGGACGTGGAGCACTGGTCCGACGGCGCCATCCCGTCCGATCCGGTGACCGGCAATGCCCGGGCCGACGCCGGCCGCGTGCTCGGCTTCCTGTTCAAGAAAATGGCGGAGGCGCCGTTCGGCGCGCTGGTCGGCCGGATCGACGGGGCGCCCCACTCGGAGTTCGCGGTCGGCGACCATCTGGCCGGCGCCGACGGCGCGAGCGACTTCGAGCCGAAGGTCTCAGGCGACCTGATCGTCGCCTTCAACGACGTGATCCTCGACGCCGCCTATGCCGACAACGCCGGAACGCTGCGCCTGTCGGTGCTGGACGTGACCGGCGCCTGACGGCGCGCAGGGTCAGGCCTTCAGGTCCGCGATCAGGGCTTCAACGCGCGCCGCATTGGCGCCGAGGTCGGACAGGCCGACCCGGCTGACCGAGCGGATGTCGACGCGCGAGCCGGCGCCCTCTGCGGTCACGCGGATCAGCACGTCGTCCTTGAAGCCGTACCAGAAGGTCTCCGCCGTCGCCTCGATCGATCCGGTCGCCGCATCCGCCGTGACGACGGTCCAGCCGCGCGACCGGACCAGCGCTTCGGCCTTCTGGAAGGCCTCGGCCGGCTGAACCGCGAGGATCACCGGCGCGATGGTCGGATAGGCTTCCCCTTGCGCGGCCGCCACGGTCTTGCCGGCCCATTGCTGGAAGCGCGGATTGTCGGGGAGCGCCTTGGAGAGCGGGCTGTCGATCGGGTTCGCCGCGTCCTTGCGCGCCGCCAGAAGAGCGGCCGACGGCTGCACCGCCGCGGCGGGGTCGGTGTTGATGTCGTGGATCGGCGGCTTGGACATGCCCGGCGCGACCATCAGCACAAAGATGGCGCCGATCGTGACCAATGGCGCGAGGAAGCCCACCGCCGTCAGCAGCCGCCCGCCCCAGGGACGCACCACCAGCACCGCATAGAGCGCGCACAGGGCGACCACGAACACCATGACCAGCATGTTGAGCGGGACCTGCTGCAGGCCCGCGCGCCAGTCCCACCAGCCCCACTTGGTGCCGAGCGCGGCCAGCGCCAGCCAGAGCGGCGTCAGCACGCCCACCAGCGCGGCGAGTCGCGCCACATGGTCCCGGCCCTTGCCGAGCCCGACTTCCCACGGTTGCAGCTGCGCCTTGGCCATCTCGCATTCCCCTTGCCCAATGCGAGCTATAGCGCGGTTGCGTGCGAATGCACGTCCTGCCGCAGGGTCACGTTCGCGCGACGTTCAGTCCAGAACGATCGCCGACAGGTTGCGGCCGTAGTCCGGCTGGCCGAGCTTCACGCTGCGGCGATGGGAAAACCACGCGGCCTCGTCCGCGAACGTGTCGTCCGGCAGCATGTCGACGGCGGCGACCCCGGCGGTGCGCAGGCGCGATGCGCAAAAGGCTTTGAGATCGAACCGGCGCCGGTCGCCGTCGCCGGGCACGAAGAAGCGGGCGTTCTGCGGCGCATCGGCGAGGAACCGCGCTTCATACTCCGGCCCGACCTCATAGGAGGCTTGCGCGATGCACGGGCCGATGGCGGCGACGATCCGGCTGCGCCGGGCGCCGGCCCGCTCCATCATCGTGATGGTCCGCTCGATCACGCCGGTGAGCGCGCCCTTCCAGCCGGCATGGGCGGCGGCGACAGTGCGGGTCGTGGGGTCGGCCAGCAGGATCGGCGCGCAGTCGGCCGCTAGCGCCGCAACCGCGAGGCCCGGCTTGCGGGTGACCACGCCGTCCGCCTGCGGCCGCTCGCCGGTGAACGGCCCGTCGGCGATCACCGCGTCGGCCGAATGGATCTGGTGCAGCGAGAGCAGCATGGGCGGCGCAACCTTGAGGGCCGCCGCGATCCGCGCGCGGTTCTCGGTCACGGCGGCCGGATCGTCCGAGGAGCCGGGACCTGCGTTCAGGCTCGCATAGATGCCGGTCGAGACCCCGCCGCGCCGGCCGAAGAAGCCGTGGCGCACGCCCGGCAGCGCCGCAAGCAGCGACGAGCGCACGATGGGAACTTCGCTCAGGTCGGTCATGTCAGCGCTCACAGGCCGGGCGGCGGCGGCAGGCCGGGGGAGGACAGCGCCAGCACCTTGAACAGGCGGCCCATCTGCGCGTCGCCGCACAATCTGTCGAGGGCGCGTTGCTGGACGGCCTGATGCAGCGCTCGCCCGGCGGCGAGCGCGCCGGCCCTCGCCTCGATGCCGAGGTTGCGCAGGAACGCCCCTTGCGTGGCCGGCCCCGCCACCGACTGGCCGTGCAGTTCGGCCAAGGTCGCCAGATGGCGGAAGTCCACATGGGCGGTGAGGTCGGCTTCCCCGAGCGTCGCAAGGATGTCCGCGCTGCGATGGCCGGACATGGCCTGCAGCGTGTCGCCGGCCGACCCGTCGTCGGAGCCGTAGTCGATGAACAACGCCCGGCCCGGGCGCGCGGCGAAGCGGGCGGCGAGGTGGGCGGCGAGATCGGCGAGGTCCGGCATGATCTCGCGCACCGAGCCTTCCGGATCGGGCGGGAAAGGCAAGGCAGGCGCCTTGGGGCCGATCCCGAAGGCGAGCGTCCCGTCCTCGCCGAGGCCCACCACCTTCTCGCGCCAGCCGTCCGGCGCCTTCACGAACTGGCGGATCGGCAGGCAGTCGAGAAATTCGTTGCCGATCAGGATCAAGGGTTCGTCCGGCAGGTCCTCGATCCGGTCGGCCCAGGCAAGGCCCCGCGCCGGCGCGCGCGCCGACAGCCGCTCGGCCTGTTCGGCGCGCAGGACGGGGCTTGCCTCCACCAGCACCACGCGCGCCGCCGCCAGGAAGGCCGGGCGCACCATGGCGGCGCGCAGGGCGTCCTGCATCAGCACGCCGCGGCCCGGTCCGACCTCGGCGAAGGTGAAAGCGGCAGGCGCGCCCATGTCGAGCCAGGTCTGGACTGCAAAGGCGCCGATCAGCTCGCCGAACATCTGGCTGATTTCGGGGCTGGTGATGAAGTCGCCCCGGTTCGCGAACGGGTTGCGGGTGGCGTAGTAGCCGTGTTCGGGGTCCAGGAGGGCGGCGCGGAACAGGTCCGCAACGGTCATCGGGCCGTTGACGGCGATCTGTTCGGCGATCCTGCGGGCCAGCGGCGTCATGGGGTCGTAGCGCGCGGCCGCAGCGCAAAGGCGACGATCGCCAAACCCGCCAGCACCAGCGGCGCGGACAAGATCATCCCCATGGACAGGCCGAACGGATAGTCCGGCATGAAACTGTCCGGCTCACGGAACTGCTCGCCGATGATCCGGGCGACGCCGAACAGCGCGAGCGTCGCGCCCGCCACCAGGCCGGGACGCGCCAGCGCCCGGAACCGCCAGACCAGCAGCGACACGATCGCAAAGACCGCCAGGCCCTCCAGCGCGGCCTGATAGAGCTGGCTCGGATGGCGCGGATCGTCTCCGGCGCCCGGAAAAATCATCGCCCACGGCACGTTGCTCGGCCGGCCCCACAGCTCGCCGTTCACGAAATTGGCGAGGCGCCCGAAGAACATCCCGATCGGGGTCACGGCCGCGACCGCGTCGCCCAGCCGCAGCACCGGGATCTGGTTGACACGGGCGAACACCAGAATGGCGATCACGACGCCGATCACGCCGCCATGGAACGCCATGCCGCCTTCCCAGACCCGCAGGATCGACAGCGGATCGGCCAGCAGTTCCGGCTTGTAGAACAGCACATAGCCGAGCCGCCCGCCGACGATCACGCCGAGCGTCGCCCAGAGCAGGAAGTCGTCGGCGTGGTCCTTGGTGAAGGGCGCATGGCCGCCTGCAGCGCCGCCCCACAACCGCGGCCGCTCGGCGAGCGCGCGCAGATACAGCCAGCCGAGCACCAGCCCCGCGATGTAAGCGAGAGCATACCAGCGCAGGGCGAACGGTCCGATCTGCAGCGCGATCGGGCTCAGCCATTCAGGAAACGCAACGGCGAGCGGGATCATGGGCGCAAGGTCCTTTCGGAGCCCGCAGTCTTAAGGCCGCCCGCGCCGTGTTGGAAGCGGTCTCAGCGCGGCGGCGCCGCAAGCCCGCGATAGAAATCGACCCGGCGCATCGCCTTGCCCGGCAAGGCGGCGATCGCCGCGGCCGGCGCCCGCTCGATCACGTCGCGCAGGGCGAACTGCAGGCTGCGCACGGCGGTCGCAAGGCCCGGCCGGCCGACGAAGCCGTGACCGACGATCCGCGTGCGGTTCGAGGACAGCTTCTTGTAGGCGTACTCGCCGCACCCGTAGTCCACTTCCGTGACGCCGTCGGCCGCGGCCCGCTCCAGCTGGTCGAACCAGAGCAAGACGCCGGGCGAGTAGGCGTTCAGCGTGACGTCATGGGCGATCATCCAGTTGTGCAGCGCCTTGCCGCGCCGCAGGCCCAGATGGGTCGCAACGATCCGGTCCGCGATCCGCACCGAAACGAACGCCGGTTCAAGGTCGTGAACCGGGCCTTCGGCGATTCGGCGAACCAGGCGGTCCACCCAGCTTGCCGCGAACAGGTCGGGCTGGCGGGTCCGCCGCATCTGCTCGCGCTTCCAGCCGATCAGCGTTTCAAGGCCTTCGGCGTCCGGCGCAAAGGCGGTGGTGCGGACCGGCCCCAGTTCACGCTCGGCCTTGCGGCGGCGCGAGGCCACGTTCTTCGGGGAGCTGGAGCCGGCGCTCTTGAGAGCCGCGATATAGGCGTCATAGCCGCGCGAGAGGTCGGCGCCGCGGACCTCTTCAGTGGCGCGGATGAACGGCGTGAAGGCGGACTGGCTCGCCGGCGCATGGGCGAAGTCGATCCGCTCGACGCCGATGGCCGCGGCCGCCTCGCGCAGGTCGACGTCAAGATCGCCGGCCGCGATCAGGCCCTGATAGTCGCAAAGCGGCGCGCCGATCGCCATGGCGGTGAAGGACGAGCGTTTCTGCACCGGCAGGAAGGCTTGGATGCCTTTAGAATCCTCGAACACCGCGACCCGCGCGTCCGAGCGCACGCTGTCCACCAGCAGCGCCCAGCCGGCGGAGAAATAGGGGTCCGCCAGTTCGGGGTTTGCGTCCTGAAGCGCGCCCCAGCGGGCCAGTTCGGCCGCACCAAGTTCGCCAGGACGCACGCTTGTGATCTTCACGGCCCGTGATCCCTCGCGGCGCATCTGGCCACCGTCTACGCCTGCACCTGTTAAGGAACACCTCGCTGCGCTGCAAAGGGTCTCGTCAGCGCCGGGGAGCCGGCTTATGTTCGCGCCATGTTCCGTTCCGAGCCCGGCATGCCGGGCCTCTCCTTCAAGCTTTCAGGCGTCGATGCGATCGCGCTTTCCTGCGGCGCGCTGTGGCTGCCGGGGGCGCGCACGCTGATCGTCTCGGACCTGCATTTGGAGAAAGGGTCCGCCTACGCCGCACGCGGCCAGCTGCTGCCGCCATGGGACACCGCCGAGACGTTGGCCCGTCTCGCCGCCGTCATGGATCGGCTGGCGCCCGAGGTGGTCGTGGCGCTGGGCGACAGCTTTCACGACGTCGACGCCGGCGCCCGCGTCGCCGCCCCGGATCGGGCGCGGCTGCTGGAGCTTGCCGGCCGGTCGCGCTGGATCTGGATCGAGGGCAACCATGATCCGGCCCCGCCAGGCTGGGCGCCCGGCGTGCGGGCGGCCGAGTGGCGGATCGGTCCGCTGCTGCTGCGCCACGAACCGACGACGGGCGAAGCGGCGGGCGAGATCGCCGGGCACCTGCACCCGAGCGCCGTCGTCGTCGGCCGGGTCGGCCGAAGGGTGCGCCGGCGGTGCTTTGCGACCGACGGACGGCGGCTTGTGATGCCGGCCTATGGCGCCTTCACTGGCGGACTGGATCTGCTGGACGCGGCATTCGCCCCGCTGTTCGGGCCTGACGCTACCGCGATGATGCTGGGGCGCGACCGGGTCTATGCCGTGCCGGCGGCGCGGCTGATCCAGGTCCGCGCGCCGCGCCCGGCATCGCGCCGCGCGGTTTCCACCCCGGCCGATCCCCTCTAGAGAACCGGCATGCACGCCGCCTTCTGCCCGCCTGACGCGCCCGCCCTGCCGATCCTTACTGTCCGCGCAGCCGACTGGGAGGCGATCGCCGCCGGTCTCGACGCCGGCTGGCGCGCCCAGGCGAAGGTCGCGGACTTCAAGGGCCAGGCCGGGCGCCTCGTCGTGGTCCCGGACACGGACGGTGCGCCGGCCGGAGCGCTGTTCGGCCTCGGCGACGGGGCGGACCCGATGCAGATCGGATCGCTGCCCGGAAAGCTGCCTGCCGGCGACTGGCGGCTGGAGGGCGCGGACGGGCTCGACGCCGAACGGCTCGCTGTCGCCTGGGGCCTCGGGGCCTACCGGTTCGGGCGCTACAAGAAGGCCGAACCCAAAGCGGTGCGGCTGGCGACGGCGGCGGACGTCTCCCCCCTCGTCGAGGCCGTCTGGCTCGCCCGCGACCTCGTCAACACGCCGGCCGAGGACATGGGCCCGGACGCGCTGGAGGCGGTCGCCCGCGAGCTTGCCGCCGCCCATGGCGCGCAGGTGTCGGTCGTGACCGGCGATGCGCTGGTCGCCGAAGGCTACCCGATGGTCCATGCCGTCGGCCGGGCGGCGGCCAAGGCGCCGCGTTATGTGGAGATCCTCTGGGGCCGCGAGGGGGCGCGCAAGCTGGCGCTGGTCGGCAAGGGCGTGACCTTCGATTCCGGCGGGCTCGACATCAAGCCGGCCTCCGGCATGGCGCTGATGAAGAAGGACATGGGCGGGGCCGCCGCCGTGCTCGCGCTGGCGAGGCTGGTGATGGGCGCCGGGCTGGACGTCCGGCTCAGCCTGCACCTGCCGCTGGTGGAGAACGCCATCTCCGGTTCGGCCTTCCGGCCGGGCGACGTCTTCCCCACGCGCAAGGGCCTGACGGTCGAGATCGACAACACCGATGCGGAGGGCCGGCTGATCCTGTGCGATGCGCTGGCGCGGGCCTGCGAGCTTGAGCCGGACCTGCTCATTGATCTCGCGACCCTCACCGGCGCGGCGCGGGTCGCGCTGGGGCCGGACCTTGCGCCCTTCTACACCAGCGACGAGACGCTGGCGGCGGACTTCACGATCGCCGCGGCGGCGGCGGGCGAGCCTGTGTGGCCGATGCCGCTCTGGACGCCCTATCTCGACGATCTGGACTCGCCCATCGCCGACATGAAGAACTCCGGCGGCGCCTTCGCCGGCTCCATCACCGCGGCGCTGTTCCTGAGCAAGTTCGTGACCGCGCCGTCCTGGATGCACCTCGACATCTATGCCTGGAACCCGTCCGAGAAGCCGGGCCGCCCCAAGGGCGGGGAGGCGACGGCGGTGCGGGCGCTGTGGAAACTGATTCGGAACCGATTCGCGACCGCTTGAGCCGATTCGCAAATCACCCGACGATTCGCCTCACACGGGAAGATGAGGCGGCGAAATGATGAACCGGCAGGCGGCGCTGGATCTGTGGCGGCGGGTCACCGTGGAGCAGGTGGCCGGCGACGTGCCGGACCTGACCGCGCGCCAGACCGCCATCCTGATGACCATCTATCTGACCGACGGCCCGCACACGGTGCGCGGGCTCGCCGCCGCACTGAACCTCGGCAAGCCGGCCGTCACCCGCGCGCTGGACACGCTGGAAGGGCTGGGGCTACTGCGGCGCACGCGCGACGAGGACGACCGGCGCTCGGTTCTGGTCCATCGCACGGTGAAGGGGGCGGTCCATCTCTCCGACTTCGGCGACCTCATCGCCCGGCGCGCCGCCGCCTGAGGGCTTCGATCCGCGGATCACGCCCGCCCGCGGCGACATCGCCGCCGCGCACCTGCAAGGCCGGGTGACCTCCGAACGCTACGTGACCGGCGCCGCCTATCAGGTCAGCGCCGGCGTCGCGCCGATCCGGGCCGCGCCCGCGGGCGACGCCGAGCAATGGAGCCAGGCGCTCTTCGGCGAGACCTTCACTGTCTATGACGAGCGCGACGGCTACGGCTGGGGCCAGCACGGCTTCGACGGCTATGTGGGCTGGACGGACATGGCCGCCCTGTCCGCGCCGGTCCTGCCCATCACCCATCGGGTGACGGCGCTGCGCACCTATGTGTTCTCCGAGCCGCGCATCAAGTCCGCGCCGGTGTTCCTGCTCTCGCGCAACGCGCTGGTGTCGTCCGAGGGTGAGGAGGGCCGGTTCGTGAAGGCCGCCCGGGCTGGCTGGGTCGTGAAGGAGCACCTCGCCGCGCCGGACGTGCAAGCGGCCGATCCGGCTGCGGTGGCCGAGACGTTCCTCGGCGCGCCCTACCAGTGGGGCGGCAAGGAAAGCCTCGGTCTCGACTGCTCCGGCCTGATGCAGATGGCTTACGCCGCCTGCGGAATCGACCTGCCGCGCGACAGCGACATGCAGCGCGCCGTAGGCGTGGCCGTGGACGGCCCGCCGTACCGGCGCGGCGACATCGTGTGCTGGAAGGGCCATGTGGGCATGATGCTGGACGAGACCCGTCTCATCCACGCCAACGCCCACTGGATGGCGACCGTGATCGAGCCTCTGGCCGACGTGTGCGCCCGCCACGAGGCGGGCGACACCGGGCCGATCCTGACCGTCCGCCGGCTCTGAGCCGGTCGGCTCAGACGGTGCGCTGGGCCTTGTCCTTCTCGTTGGCGCCCTTGATCATCGCGGCGATGCCGTCCCAGTCCTCGTTGGACAGCTTGGTCATGCCGGAGAAGTTGCCGCCGGTCGCCTGATACATCGCCCCGTCGATGGCGATGGTCTGGCCGTTCACATATTCCGCCCCCGGCGCCATCAGGAACACCGCGAGATTGCACAGCTCGTGCATCTTGCCGACCCGGCCCATCGGGTTGCCGGAGTTGGAATTCTCGCTGTCGAGGCTCTTGCCCGGCGACAGACGCTCCCACGCGCCCTTGGTCGGGAACGGGCCCGGCGCGATATTGTTGAAGCGGATGCCGTAGCGACCCCACTCCACCGCCAGGCTCTCGCTCATCGCCCGGATGCCGGACTTCGACATGGCCGAGGGCACGGTGAAGGGCGAGCCGTTCCACACCCATGTGGTCAGGATCGAGATGACCGAGGCCTTCTTGCCTTCCTTGATCCAGCGCTTGCCGCAGTCGAGCGTGGTGAAGAACGAGCCCCGGAACACGATGTTGGCGATGGCGTCGAAGGCGCGGGGGGAGAGCCGCTCGGTCGGCGAGATGAAGTTGCCGGCGGCGTTGTTGACGAGCCCGTCGAGCGCGCCGCCGTCGGCCCAGATGGTGTCCAGAGCCTCGGAGATCGCCTCGGGCACGCGGATGTCGAGCACGATCGGCTTGACGACGCCGCCCTTGGCGCCGTTGCGGGCGTTGAGCTCGGCCGCAGTCTCTTCCAGCACCGGTCCGCGCCGGCCGGCGATGTAGACCGTCGCGCCGAGGCTCGAGAAGGCGTCCGCCATTTCCTTGCCGAGGCCGGTGCCCCCGCCGGTCACCAGAAAGCGCTGACCCGCCATCAGGCCGTCCTTGAACATCAGATCCGTCGCCATGCATCGTCCTCCCGTTGTGATTGTGTCAGGCCATATAGCCGAGCCGCGCGCGCTGGCGACGGGGATTCGGTCAGGCCCCGGGGCGTTGGGCGTCCGCCTCCGAAGAGCGGAAACCGCCGGCCCGCAGGGCGGCGTGGGCGCGCCCTGCAAGGTCCCAGCCGAGCGCTGCCGCATTCGGCGCCGCCGCCCAGACCCGCAGCGCCAGCACCGGCCCCTTGTCGGTCAGGCGGATCACGCGCGCCTCGGGGGCGGGATCGGTCAGGGCGCGGGCGTCCTCGCCGATCGCCGATCGCAGGGCGATGCAGGCGGCGTCCGCATCACTGTCCCAGGCCAGCGTGACCTCGACGTCCACCCGCCGGCGCGGCGCGAACGACAGGTTCTGGAACGACTGGCTGAATCCGAGCGCATTGGGCACGACGGTCTTCACGCCCTGGATGGTCGCAAGCTCGGTGTAGAACAGGCTGATCAGCCGCACTGACCCCTGGCGCCCGGCGATCTCCACGAAGTCGCCGACCCGATAGAGCCGGAACACGATGATCAGCAGGCCGGCGGCGACGTTCGCCAGCGTCGACTGCAGCGCAAGCCCGATGGCGAGCGTCGCCGCGCCCAGCACGGCCGCAACGCTGGTGGGCTCCACGCCCGCCACGGTCAGCACCAGCACCAGCGCGCCGATCAGCACGCCGAGGCGCGCGGCCTCCGCCGCGAACACCCCCACGGTGGGGTCCACCGCCTCCATGCCGAGCCGGCGCCGCGCCGCATTGCGGATTTTCTGCGCCAGCCAGGCGGCGGTGGGGAACGCCAGCACCGCGACGCACAGCGCCACGGCGATCCGCCACGGCCCGGCCATGATCGCGGCGAACTGTGTGAGCGCGTCATCAAGCGTCATGATCGCGACCTAGCCTCCATAACGTCCGCGGGCCAGCTTGGCGCCGGCATTCGTTCCTGTTATGTTCACGTATTGGTGGGAGAAAAAGCCATGAACACGCATGATGTCGCACACGCCTTCACCGCGATGATGAAGGAAGGCCGCTTCGAGGAGGCCGGGGAGCAGTTCTGGGACGTCGGGGTCGTCAGCGTCGAGGCGATGGGCATGCCGGGCATGGACCCGATCACCGCCGGGGTCGAGGCGCTCAAGGCCAAGGGCGAGTGGTGGTTCACGAACAACGAGGTCCATGCGCTTACCACCGAGGGACCCTTCATCAACGGCGACCAGTTCGCCGTGCGCTTCGACATGGACGTGACCAGCAAGGCGTCCGGCACGCGCACGCAAGGCGCCGAGATCGGCCTCTACACGGTCAAGGACGGCAAGATCGTCGAGGAACGCTTCTTCTACGCCATGTGAGGCGCCGGTGCGGCGGGGCGTCGCGGGCGGCTGGACCGCAGGGGGCGCGCCCGCTAGCTCTGGGGACATGGCGGACATCGACACGGACATCCTGATCGTCGGCGGCGGGCTCACGGGGCTGTCGGCGGCGCTGGCGCTGGAACAGGCGGGCTTTGCGGTCTGCGTGGTGGACCGCGAGGCCCCCGCGACGATCGTGGACCCGGCGTTCGACGGGCGGGCGTCGGCGATCGCCTATGCCTCCTGGCGCATGCTGGGGGCGCTCGGGGTGGCGGAGCGCATCGGCGAGGTCCAACCGATCGAGGAGATCCTGGTCTCCGACGGCCGGCCGGGCGACCGCCAGCGGTCCGGCGCGGCCTCGATGCTGACGCTGCACTTTGATCACCGCGAGCTGGGCGAGGGCGCAAGCCCGCTCGGCTGGATGATCGAGAACCGTCGCATGCGGGTGGCGCTGGCGGATGCGGTGCGCGCACGCATCGCCGATGGCGGCCCGATCGACTGGCGCGCCCCCGCGGTCGTGACCGATCTCGCGGTCGACGGCCCGAACGCGGCGGCCACGCTGGCGGACGGGACCGTGATCCGCGCCCGGCTGGCGCTGGGGTGCGACGGGCGATCAAGTCAGGTGCGCCGGACCATGGGCGTGCGCGCCTATGGCTGGAGCTACGGCCAGACCGGCATCGTGGCGACCGCCGTCTTCGAGGCGCCGCATGGCGGCGTCGCGCATGAGTATTTCCTGCCCAACGGCCCGTTCGCGATCCTGCCGCTCACCGGAAACCGCGCGAGCCTGGTGTGGACCGAGAAGACCGCCGGGGCGAAGGCGCTGATGTCGCTGGACGAGGCGGCGTTCGGCGCCGAGCTGCAACGCCGGTTCGGCCGGCATCTGGGCCAGGTGCGCATCGAGGGGCCGCGCTGGAGCTATCCGCTCAGCCTCGACCTCGCCGCCGAATGGACAAGGCCGCGCATGGCGCTCGTCGGCGACGCAGCACACGGCATCCATCCGATCGCCGGCCAGGGTCTGAACCTCGGCCTCAAGGACGTCGCAGCGCTGGCGCAGGTGCTGGCCGAGGCCGCGGCCCTTGGCGAGGATATCGGCTCGACCCTGGTGCTGGAGCGCTACGCCCGCTGGCGCCGTTTCGACACCATGACGCTGGCCGCCGCCTGCGACGGTTTTGTGCGGCTGTTCTCCACCGATGCGGCGCCCGTGCGGACCCTGCGCACCCTGGGGCTGGGGATCGTCGATGCGCTGGCCCCGGCCCGCAAGCTCTTCATGCGTCATGCCGGCGGCGATGCGGGCGACCTGCCGCTGCTGCTGCGCGGCGAGCGGCTTGCCTGAAGCCCGCACCTGAAGATAGACGCCCCGCCATGACCGATACGCCTCCTGATCGCCTTTGTGTCCGCCCTGACAGCCCGTTCTATGACGAAGCCGCCCTGGCGCGCGGCGTCGGCATCCGGTTCCGCGGCGAGGAAAAGACCACCGTCGAGGAGTATTGCGTGTCCGAAGGCTGGGTGAAGCTCGCCATCGGCAACCGCGTGGACCGCAAGGGCAACCCGCTGACGATGAAATACACAGGCCCGGTGGAGCCCTACTTCCGCGACGCCGCCGGCGACTGACGCCCGCTCAGGCCGCGTCGGGCGCGGCCGCCACGAAGGCTGGATGCGCCCGTGCGGCCGCATCGGCCGCGACCAGCAACGGGAACGCCGCCAGATCGACGCCATAGCGCCGGGCGTTGTTCATCTGCGGCACAAGGCAGATCTCCGCTACGCTCGGCGCATCGCCGAACAGCCAGCCGCCAGGCTGCCAGCCGCGGGCGGCAAGCTCCGCTTCCAGCCCGGCAAACCCCGTCGCGATCACCTCGGCCGACCATTTGGCCTGCCCGGCCATATCCAGCCCGAAGTCGCGACCAAGCTTCTGGCGGGTGCCGAGGTTCTGCAGCGGGAAGATGTCGGCCGCGATCGCGTGGGCGAAGGCGAGCGCGCGGGCCTTGTCATAGGCGGTCGCAGGGAAGATCGACGGCGCCGGGTAGGTTGCCTCCAGCCAGGACAGGATGGCGAGCGACTGGGTCAGCGGACCGTCCGGCGTGATCAGGGTCGGGACCCGCATGTTTGGATTGACCGCCCGATAGGCGTCGGTCCGGTGCGACCCGTCGAGCAGCGAGACCTGTGCGGTCTCGAACGGCACGCCTTTCAGATGCAGCGCGACGCGCACCCGCATGGACGCCGAGGAATGGGAGAAGCTGTAGAGCGTCAGCATAACTCTTGTCCTGGAAGCATTGGCTTTGAAGGGTGCGGCGACTGAATCACTTGTTCCGCATACGAAAGAGGCGATTTGACTTAGGGCGCAGTCTCAATAGCGACCAAGAAACGACCCCCTGAGAGCGCTCTCTCAGAACATCGAACATGGCTTCCTACTGGAAACTCAAGCGTTTCATACTCCGGATGGTGGTCTGGTGTGAAAAGCACCTCGTACACATCCTCGATGAGGTGCGCGGCGCGCATAGGGCGCCAGACATCAGTCCCTTCTTCCAAAAGACCAACATAGATGATCGCAGGCTCGGCATCTGACGTCATATGGCCCGACATGAAGCGCCTCCTTTGCTCCGAGGCCGGAAGCGACTGATCGACCACTTTGTCGATGAACAATACGCATCGCAGAACCTTCGATCGAGCGATCAGTCTAGCCAGAGACCGTCAGGATGATCTTGCCGGCATGGGCCGAGGCGGTCATGCGGGCGTGTGCGGCTTCGGCCTCCTGAAGCGGGAAGGTGGAATCGACGATGGGCCGCACCGCGCCGGCCTCAATCCACGGCCACACCGTCGCGCGCACCGCCGCCGCCAGCCTGGCCTTCTCCGCCACAGGCCGCGCCCGCAGGGTCGAGCCGGTCAGGGTCAGGCGCTTCATCATCAGCCGCATCAGGTTCAGTTCTGCCACCGGGCCCTGCAGATAGGCGATTTGCACGCAGCGCCCGTCGTCGCGCAACAGGTCGAGGTTCTTCTGGATGTAGGGCCCGCCCACCATGTCCAGCACCACGTCCGCGCCGCCTGCGGCCTTCAGCACGTCCGAGAAGTCCTCGGTGCGGTAGTTGATGCCCCTGGTCGCGCCGAGGCGTTCGCACAGCGCGCACTTGTCCGCATCGCCCGCCGTGGCGAACACGCGCGCCCCATGGGCGACCGCCATCTGGATCGCGGTCGTGCCGATGCCGGAGGCGCCGCCATGGACCAGCAGCGTTTCCCCGGGCTTCAGCGCCCCGCGCTCGAACACATTGGCCCACACCGTCAGCACGGTCTCCGGGAGCCCTGCGGCCTCCACCATGGAGAGCCCCGCCGGCACAGGCAGACAGGAGCCGGTGTCCGCGACGGCGAATTCAGCATAGCCCCCGCCCGGCAGGAGCGCCGTGACCGCATCGCCGAGCGACCAGCCGGTCACGCCCTCGCCCAGAGATGCAATGGTCCCGGCCGCTTCCAGGCCCAGCGTCTGCGGCGCGCCCGGCGGCGGCGGGTAGAGCCCGGCGCGCTGGATCAGGTCAGGACGGTTCACGCCCGCGGCCGCCACCTTGATCAACACCTCGCCCGGCGCCGGCGACGGCCGCGCGATCTCACCGACGGCCAGCGGTGTTCCGGGTACGGACACGATCGCGCGCATGGTGACGGGCAGGGTGGCCAAGGTCGCGCCTCCGCTTCATGATGGGACGCATCAGGAGCCATCTCCCATGCGTGACGAGGACCCCTTCGCCCCCGCGCCGCCCCGGCCTGTCAAGCTGGACGAGCTGTCCGTTTTCGAACTCAAGGACAGGATCGCCGCGCTGCAGGAGGAGATCAAGCGTTGCGAGGACATGATCGCCGCCAAGTCGTCCGCGAAGGCGGCCGCCGATTCGGTGTTCGGGCGTCCCGCTTCGGCAGGGTGAATCCGGCACGCCCGTTGCTGGACGGGCTGTGAACCGATACCAAGCCGGAAGGGGCGCGGGCGAACAGTCCGCGGGGACGACAGATGCAGGAACGCGACGCCATTGTCGGGCTGAACGCAGCGGAACGGATCGCCGATTTCGCCGACTCCGAACTGTTCGAGCGCATGTTCCATGAGGGCATGGCGCTCGTGGAGGAAACCGCCGCCTATCTCGACGGCGAGGGTCGCCGCGACAGCCGGTTGCTGGATCGCACCGCAGCGCTGGCCTATGCCGGCGAGAGCATGCGCCTGACGACCCGCCTGATGCAGGTCGCCTCTTGGCTCTTGGTGCAGCGGGCCGTGCGCGAGGGCGAGATGAGCCGCGCGGAATCAATGGACCCGAAGTATCGCCTCGGCGCGCGCACCATCTGCGCCGGCGGCGCCACGCCTGATCCGACCCTGCCGCAGCGTCTCCTGGACCTGCTGGCGGCGTCGGCCCGGCTCTATGAGCGGGTGTCCCGGCTCGACGAGCACATGTTCGCCCCCGAACCAGAAGCGCCGGCGGAAAGCCCGGTCAACGCCCAGCTTGCGCGGCTCCAGGCCGCCTTCGGCTCTGTCCGCGGGGCCTGATGTCCGACGACAAGCTGCCGCCGCTCGCCGCCCTGCGCGCCTTTGAGGCGGCCGCGAGGCTGGCCAGTTTCGCGCGCGCATCGGAAGAGCTGGACGTCACGCCCGGCGCGATTTCACAGCAGGTCCGCCTGCTGGAGGACTATGCCGGCCAGCCGTTGTTCCGGCGTCTGGGGCGGCGGGTTGAACTGACCGATCCGGCGCGAGCGGCGCTGCCCCAGCTCATCGAGGCGTTCGAGCGGCTGCGCGACGCCGCCCGGCTCCTGCGCCAGCCCCTGCGGCGCAAGCGCATCGCGATCTCCTGCGCGCCGAGCTTTGCGGCCAAGTGGCTCGCCGGCCGGCTGGAGCGGTTCCAACTGGCCCATCCGGACATCGAGGTCTGGCTGTCGGCGGACATGACGGTGGTGGACCTGTCGGTGGCGGACATTGATCTGGCGATCCGCTACGGCCCCGGCGGCTACCCGGGCGCCACATCCGAACGGTTCCTGTCCGAGACGGTCACGCCGGTGTGCGGCCCGGACGTCGCCAGGGGTCTCGCCCGGCCGGAAGACCTTGCCGGCGCGGCCCTCATCCATGACGACAGCGCCGAACTCGACCCCGCCTGCCCGGACTGGCCGAGCTGGCTGGCGGCCCGGGCTCTCTCCCACCCCGATCCGCGGCGGGGCCTGCGCTTCAACCAGACAAGCCTCGTGATCGAGGCGGCCGCCTCGGGGCGCGGCGTCGCGCTCGCAAAGCGCCACATCGCCCAGGCCGACATTGACGCCGGCCGCCTCGTCGTGCCGTTCGGAGACGACGACACGCCGGTGAGCTTCGCCTACTGGCTGGTGCGTCCCAAGGGACGCACCATGACCCCGGCGCTGCAGGCGTTCCTCGCCTGGCTGAAGACCGAAGCCCACGCCGACGACTACGCTATCTGACCTGCCCGTTTGTCCGGCGTCGCAATTGAGGCTAGACGGCGCGCGCAACGAAACACGGTCGGCAGGAAGCGCGCGACATGAAGGGAATCATCCTGGCCGGCGGGTCCGGCACGCGGCTTTGGCCGATGACGCGTGTCGCTTCCAAGCAGCTGATGCCGATCTACGACAAGCCGATGATCTATTATCCGCTGTCGGTGCTGATGCAGGCCGGCTGTCGGCAGATTCTGATCATCTCCACGCCGGACGACACGCCGCGCTTCCAGGAGCTTCTGGGCGACGGTGCGTCCTGGGGGCTGGAGTTCTCCTATTGCGTCCAGCCGAGCCCGGACGGGCTGGCCCAGGCCTACATCCTTGGGGCGGGCTTCGTCGGCCATGATCCGTCCTGGCTGATCCTCGGCGACAACATATTCCATGGGGCGGGCCTCGAGGCGCTGCTGGCGCGGGCGGCCGCCCGCACCGACGGCGCCAGCGTCTTCGCCGCAACGGTGGCGGATCCGGAACGCTACGGCGTCGTCGCGTTCGATGCAGCCGGCAAGGCGGTCTCGATCGAGGAAAAGCCCAAGGCGCCGAAGTCGCACTGGGCCGTCACCGGCCTTTACCGCTACGACGGCGAGGCGCCGGACATCGCCCGCTCGATCAAGCCGTCGGCGCGGGGCGAGCTGGAGATCACCGACGTCAACCGGGTCTATCTTGAGCGCGAGCGGCTCAGCGTGGAGCGCCTCGACGGCGGCTTCGCCTGGCTCGACACCGGAACGCCGGACACGCTGCATGAGGCGGCGTCCTATGTGCAGGCGCTGGAAAAGCGTCAGGGTCAGAAGATCTGCTGCCCGGAAGAGATCGCCTGGCGGCTCGGCCTGATCGACGACGCCGGCTTCCTCAGGTTGGCGGACGCCCTCGGCAAGAGCGCCTACGGCCAGTATCTTCGCGAACTCGCCGAGCGGGGCGAGCGCTGATGCGCGCCTTCGTCTGTCACGCGCTGACGGACGATCTGAGCGGCACAGGGCTGGCGGACGTTCCAACGCCCGAGCCGGCGCCGGGCGAGGTCCGTGTCCGCGTGCGCGCCGCCAGCGTGAACTTCCCGGACATCCTGATGTGCCAGGGCCGCTACCAGTTCCGCCCGGATCCGCCGTTCATCCCCGGCATTGATGTGGCCGGCGAGATCGAAGCGCTGGGCGCCGGGGTGGCGGGCTGGACCATCGGCGCTCCGGTGGTGGGCGGCGCCCGGCTCGGCGGCTTCGCCGAGCAGGCCTGCCTGCCGGCGGCCGGGCTGCAGCTGAAGCCGGACAACCTCTCCTGGGCGCAGACGGCGGCCTATCCGGCGGCTTACCTAACGGCATATGTCGCGCTGGTGCGGCGCGCGAACCTGCAAGCCGGAGAGACGCTGCTGGTGCACGGCGCGTCAGGCGGGGTCGGGCTGGCGGCGGTCGATCTCGGCAAGCATCTCGGCGCGCGCGTGATCGCCACGGGCGGCGACGACGCAAAGCTGGATAAAGTTCGGGCCTGCGGGGCCGATCATGTGATCAACACCGCAGGCGGCTTTCGCGAACAGGTGAAGGCGCTGACCCAGGGCCGGGGCGCGGACGTGATCTTCGATCCGGTGGGGGGCGATGTGTTCGATGAGAGCACGCGCTGCATCGCCTTCGACGGCCGGCTGCTGGTGATCGGCTTCACCTCGGGACGGATCGCGACGCTGCCGACCAACATCGCGCTCATCAAGGGTTTCAGCCTGATGGGCGTGCGGGCCGGCGAGTTCGGACGGCAGTTTCCCGGCAAGGGGGCCGAGAACCTCACCGCTGTGCGTGCCCTGGCCACCTCCGGCGCGATCCAGCCCCGGGTGCACGCCGAGCTGCCGCTGTCCGAAACGAGGGGCGCGCTGCAGCTCCTGATTGACCGCAAAGTGGTCGGTAAGGTGATCGTCCGGCCAGACCTTTAGGTCCGGTTCAGCGAGCCTGTTCCACGGTGTGGACAATCCCGACCGGCCCGGTTCAAGGTCCGGCCGCGCTTTCACCGGAGGATCGCCCGTTGCGCCAGACCCTCGCCGCCTGTCTCGCTGTCGCCGCCCTTTCAGCGGTCGCGCCCGCCCTTGCGCAGGGGACGTCGCCGCCGCGCCCGGCGGCCGCAGCACCGCTCACCCAGGCCCAGCTTCTGGCCCTTGGCCAGCGCCAGTTCCTGCAGTGCCGCGCCTGTCACACGCTGAAGGCGGGCGAGCCGCACCGCACCGGCCCCAATCTCAACGGCATGTTCGGGGCCAAGGCCGGCACCCGGCCCGGCTATAGCTATTCGGCGGTGCTTGGCGGCGCCAACGTCGTCTGGACCGACGAGACGCTGGACCACTGGCTGCAAAATCCGACGACGTTCCTGAAGGGCAACCGGATGGCCTTCGCCGGCGTGCCCGACGCCCAGCGCCGGGCCGCGCTTATTGCGTATCTGCGTGCCGAGACGCGCTGATCGCTTCGGTCTCGGCCGTCAGGCGCGCAAGACGGACCACGGCGGCGGAGCGTTCGGCGTCCGTCATCTCGGTGTCGAGCCGCGCCCGCCGCGCCAGCGCACCGGCCGCGCCCAGCGCATCGGCCCGTCCGAACCACGCCCAAGCCTCGGCCCGGTCGCGCCCGTCCATGGGACCGGAGGCGTGCAGCACGCCCAGATTGTTGGCGGCCTTGGCGCAGCCGCGCCGGGCGGCATGCTCCCACAGCCGGCGCGCAGCCTCGCGAT
>VYKN01000050.1_pt1 | contig 28087 bp, 23 predicted proteins | sample 5114581 | NCBI WGS metagenome assembly VYKN01 (sample SAMN12291810, study PRJNA351875) | freshwater metagenome | isolation source: freshwater lake | place: USA: Michigan, Baker Lake | collected 2011-08-08
GTTGCGCGAAGAAAATCCCAACGATCCGGAAGTAGATCGCGCATTGGTTACCGCCATTGGCCAATCCCCTAGCCGCGACCTCGATTTGAATTTGTTTCTATCCATTTTGCAGAAGTACTACTGGAATGAAGCCGATTTTATTTCTACCACCCCGGATCAATCTATCTTTCGCGAGCGCTATCGGGTGGCAGCGCTGTTGCCATTTCGTGCCAACACCTTAGAACCAAGCCCCGAGCGCAAAAAAAATCAACCCATTCTGGATATCTATCAAGGCATGAAACTGGCAGTCGATTCGCTGGAGAAATCGGGTATTCACATCGACTTACTGGCGTATGACACCGAGCGAAATCCCGAGGTCACAAAATCACTTCTGGCCCAAAACGAACTCAAATCAGTTGACTTGATCATCGGTCCCTTGTTCGCAGAAGATGCCAAACCAGTGCAACAATTTTCTCGCGAAAATCAAATCAACGTAGTCATCAATCCGGTTTCCAACAACAGCGATTTTCTGGCTGATAATCCGTATTCATTCCTCTATCAACCCAGCCACGAAACCATTGGGCGCAAATCGGCCGAGTTGGTAGCCAAAACTGTCACCAACAAAAAAACGCTCGTATACTATGGCGAAAGCCCCAAAGACTCAGTGATGGCATTTAACTACATCAAAAAAGCGAAGGAGATCGGACTGAAAGTAGTGTATGTTGAAGAAGTGCACCTAGAAACATCCTTTCGCATTTTAGACAAGCTGGCCAAAGCCACTAAATACGACGAGTGGAAAAACCCGCTAGAGTTTACCCTGAAGAAAGACAGCATCGGCAGCATCTTTGTGGCTTCCGATGATCCTGTTATCTATACCAAGGTCGTCAACAGTGTCGAAACACGTGGCGACTCCATTCTGGTGGTAGGCACCGAAGCGTGGCTGGAAGAAAACTCAGCCGATTACTCCAAGCTGGAAAAAACCCAAGTGGTATTTGCAGCACCCAACTTTTGTTCGCCCATCAGCAGCCCTGCCATTTACTTCCGCGATGCTTACCTCAAGCTGCATGGCGTGCTGCCATCTGACAATGCACGCAAAGGATTTGAAATGATGATGAATTTGGGAACAGCATTAGGAAAGTACGGTTCTAATTTCCCCAACCAACTGCAAAGCGGGGCATCTGTTCCGGGGTTTTTCACTTCCGGTTTTGGACTTCAGCCCACACGCGACAACGGGAACTTCAGTTTTGTGACCTTTAAATTGGGCGAATTGGTAGAGGTTAAATAGCTTTTTCGCTCAAAATCCTTTGAAATACTTACACTTTTATAGCCAGCAACGTGCTTTTAATTACCTTTAGATTGGTTTTTTTATATAGAACAGGTAATGACAGTGTTGATGTCTTTATTTTTGACTAATTAACATCTCTTATGAACTTTAAAATGTCCAGGTTTTTTATTTTTTGCCTGATGTTGCTTTCTATTTCGTCTTTTGCCCAAGACAATAAGGAAAAACCAGCCGTTACCTACGAAGAGCTTTACGATGAGCCGTATTCCGTTAATAAACTGTTTATTGGATTTCAACCTTTGTATGGCGAATTGTTCGCTACCAACGTAAATGCCGGTTTTGGTGTGGAGGCCAGCTACTACCTCAAAGATAAAATGGATTTTAAGGCGCACTTCCGCAAAACCTATAGTGGCTCATTCTTCGACTTCAATCGCCAGGCAGCCATTGATAACAGCGATGTATTGCTGAAAGAAAACTCGTTCACTTACTTCGAATTGGGTGGCACCTACCACATCAAAGATTTTGATGAAAGTGGTAAAACCAAAATGGTGTTGTACAAGAAAAGCTTCAAGGGAAATCGTTGGGCTTCTACTGTGCCACTGCGTGCCGAAATCCCCTGCAAGGTGCGCAAAATTTATGGTGTGCGCCTCGGCGGAATTTTATGGAACAGCACCGTAGACCTCAACCGCGCTTTGAAGGCGCAAGAACTAACCAATGCTGATATTGTTGATGCCAACGGCAACGGATTGCCCATCACCATTACCAATCCCAGCACCAGTAAAGTGGAAGAGTTTAGCGTTTTCAGCAACATGAGTTCTACCAATGTTTATCTGGGAGGCTCCATGTCATGGTTTCGAAATGTGGCCGTCAGCTTCGATAAGTACGAAGAGGGAATTGACGATGGCATGTTCACTGTTTTTTTCGACGTGATGTTTGCCCCTTCGCTGGCTGTAGATCCCGTAAGCTACCGCGATCCTGTAAGTTTATTGGTCAACGAATATTCAACCAACGCCATCAAAACTACTTCCTTTGGTTTCAGAGCAGGTATCGATGGAAAATTCAACCGTACCCTCAGTTGGGCGTATGGAGGCGAGATCGGTTTGCGCCCCAGCATTACCGGCCAAGGATTGTATGTAATGTTTAAAATTTCTTTCCCCGTATTCGGTACCAATCTCGATTACAAAGTTGAGTCGTTTGGAAAGTAATTTTGGGTTATGGCCTTTGACTTGTTAATCGAAAATATCAAAGGCCTGGTTCAAATCAGAGAAAACACCCCTTCGTTTCTTTCCGGCGCTGAGATGGCGCACCTTCCCATTCTTTCCGATGCCTTTATCGCCGTTAAAGATGGTCGCATTGCCGATTATGGCCCACAGCAACATTCACCGAAACAAGCAAATCAGATAATCGATGCTACAGGCCGGTATGTAATGCCCGGTTTTGTTGACAGCCATACGCATCTTGTTTTTGCAGCCAGCCGCGAAGATGAATTTGTGTTAAAGATAAAGGGAGCCACCTACGAAGAGATTGCTGCGAGTGGAGGCGGCATATTGAACTCAGCGAAAAAGTTACAGGCCATTTCAGAAGATGAACTTTTCGATCGGTCGCTACCACGGGCATGGGAGATTCTTCGCTCAGGCACTTGTGCGGTAGAAATAAAAAGTGGCTACGGCCTCACCGTACTAGATGAAATAAAAATGCTGCGCGTGGCCAAGCGCATTGGCCGCGAAACGGGCATGGTAGTGAAAACAACTTTTTTAGGTGCCCACGCTGTGCCCCGCGAAATGTCCAAGCCGGCTTATCTGAATCTGATCATTCAGGAAATGATTCCCGCCGTAGCGCAGGAAAATCTGGCCGATTACATTGATGTTTTTTGCGAGCAAGGATTTTTTTCTCCTGAAGAAACCATTCGTGTGATTGAAGCCGGGCGCATATATGGAATGAAACCACGCATTCACGCCAACCAATTGAATCGATCGGGAGGTGTGCAGGTGGGAGTACAAACGAAGGCGCTCAGTGTCGATCACTTGGAAAATGTAGGTGACGAAGAAATTACATTACTACAAAATAGTGACGTGATGCCCACCGTATTGCCCGGAGCCGCATTTTTTCTGGGGCTGCCATTTCCACCGGCTCGCGCGATGTTGCAAGCCGGTTTACCTTTGGCCATCGCCAGTGATTACAACCCGGGCAGCGCACCCAGCGGCAATATGCCATTGATGCTTTCACTGGCATGCATAAAAATGAAAATGACGCCTGAAGAAGCGGTGAATGCCACAACCATAAACACGGCCAGTTGTTTAGAATTGCTAGACACTCACGGAAGTATTACACGAGGCAAAGTAGCCAATCTGATAGTGACACAACCCATTCCGTCCATCGCGTACATTCCATACCGCTTTGGTGCTAACTGGATTGAGAGCGTAATACTCAATGGGAAACGGATACATCATTCAACCAATTAAAGAAGTTTCAATGGAAGATTTATTAAAACCACTTCTGCGCGATGTGCCCGATTTCCCCCGACCGGGTATTCTTTTCAAAGACATTACCCCTTTGTTGGCACATCCGGTTGCTCGCAAAAAAGTAGTAGAGACCATCGCCAATCAATTCAAAGCACAATCCATTGAAGTTATAGCAGGTGTGGAGGCGCGCGGCTTTATTTTCGGATCGTTGATTGCACAAGAATTGGCGTTACCCTTTATCCCCATTCGTAAGGCAGGCAAATTGCCCTACAAAAAAATTACAGAGCACTATCAACTTGAATATGCCGAGGCAGCGATTGAGATGCACACCGATGCCTTTGCACCTGGCACCCGTGTTTTATTGCATGATGATTTGCTCGCTACAGGTGGCACAGCATCGGCGGCGGGCCACATGATTCAGCAATTGGGTGGTGTGGTAGCGGGCTATTCATTTGTGATCCATCTGTCATTTCTTCCCGGTGAAATGGTGCTCAAAAACCGATTTGCGGTAAATCCGCACTATTTAATCAGTTTTTAACTCATGGTAGCCAAATGAAACAATTCCTCTTTTTAGCTGTTTAAATCTCCAATGAGTGAATTGATAAAAATCCCGATGTTTCCTCTCTCCATTTTTCCATTGCCCGGAGAGTTGGTCCCATTGCATATCTTCGAGCCACGGTACAAACAATTGTTGCAGGAGGCCGAAACGCGCGACATCGGCTTTGGAATTTATTTTAATCACCCACTTAACGAAAATAAGTTTGGTTCGTGGGTAAAGTTAGAAAGTGTGATCAAGCGCTACCCTAGCGGAGAATCGGACATTATTGTGAAGTGTTTAGATCTGTTCACTATGTCAACACTTTATCGCACCTTTCGCGACAAACTCTATCCGGGTGGTGATGTGAATATGATGGATGTGCGATTTGAACCGGTCAACCATATTGCGTTGTTAGAAAAATACACTGCGTTTGCGCAGCATATGAATATCAAGCCCACCAACATGCCCGATGTGTGGCAGGTAGCGAACGACTTAAATCTTGATTTTGCGAGTCGGTTAAAATTAGTTGCACTCGATGAATCCAAGCGATTAACTTATTTGGTCAGTCAACTCAGCTATCAACTGGAGCTTTTGCAATTCGCAGAAAAATCAAAAGATGTTTTTCATCTGAATTGATTTTTCTTCGCGTCCTCATCATTTTTTTTTCCGCGAACAGGTCATACATTTTTTAGAGTGCTTCATGAAAAGGCAACACGATTGATCACGATTGATGTTAGGGAGTTGGTGTGAACGTTCGCAATTTTTTCTGGTAAACACTTTAGGGTACCTCTAAAAACTCAGTTTCATTCTTCTTTCCGATAGTTATCGTAATGGAGAAGGGAAGGGGTTGAGGTGATACAAAGATGGTATAGTGGTGCCCTTTAATCAATGCAGTAGCGGTTGATCAAAGAATATTTTCTACACATCATGCATTTCAAAATGCAATCGTGTGCTGAAATTTAAAACCCATTAGCAAAGAAAAAGCACTACTCAACTCACTCAGTAGACTACTTTTCTTTCGAAAAATGAAAGTGTATTTTCTGCAAACGATTTTTTAGTTAATAAATCAACTTTACTTACAACTTCCGGCCTTCGATACAACTTGCCCGTACATTTGCATCATAACAAAACAAAAAAACTATGAAAGCAAAATCAATTGTATCAGCAGTCGTATTGATGTTGGTAAGTGTATTTACATATGCCAATAATCCAACAGAATCGAAACTCGAAGTAGTAAGTCAGCAATCGAAAAACATCCTGAAAGTAATTTATCAAGGTGTTTCAGAAGGCAAGGCTGTACTAACGGTGTACAACAAATCAGGTGAAGTTGTTTTTTCTGACAACATCTTCTCTGAAAAAGGTTTTATTCGTCCACTCAACTTCTCCGGCATGGAAAGCGGTCTTTACAAAATCGAAGTAAGAACCAGCCAGGGAGTTGCAGAAAAAACAGTTTCATACGAATTGCCTGTTACGGGTGAGGTGACTATTTCAGGCAACGAAGGTTCTGTGAAAGCAGTTCACGTTGCAAAATTAAAAGAAGAGAATAAATACCTAGTGTCAATTGCTAACAATGGAGCTTCTACTGTTACTGTGAAAGTGTTTGATGGCAACAAAGAATTAGTTTTCAAGAAAAAAGTAGCTATCAACGGAAACTACGGTGCTGTTTATACAATCAAAAATGTATTGGGTACACCTTCTTTCCAGATTGTGGATGCTAACGGCAACACAACAACAAAATAACCTGTAAACCTGAAGTGATGGGGGTTGATGAAAGTCAACTCCCATTTTTCATTTACTAGAATTAAAAACCGGGCGTTTTTCTAAGTTGTTATCGGCAACTTCCTTCAGCGAAACTTTATTGATTTCGATAAATGAATTGAATTCGGTGGTGATGCTGTCGTATCCATTTCGGTATAGTTCAATTTGCTGATCGGTGAATTTTATTTTTGCAATCAACTCAGCCAGCTCCGGATCTGAAACTACCTTGGGATTCGATTCCATCAAAGCCAACACTTCACTTACCAATGAGCTTGATGCGAAATCGTACTCTTCGATGACATACGGATTGGAAAGTGCTTTTTGTGTGAGGTGAATTTGTTTGAGCTGATCCAATCGATTATGCAATACCGATAATTGCGGAAGCTCATTTACTGACAAACGGACCATGCCATGCAATGCTTTTTCGATCGATTCCAGTTTTTCTTTTTCATCACGAACTAATAAGTTCCATGATTGCAACAGCGTATCCTGAAACGAAAGATACTTTTCTGTTAAGCTATCGACATGTGTAAAGTTCGTTTTTTCGCTCGAAGTGGCAGTGCGCCCACAGCTTAGAAGCAGTGAAGAACCTGCCAAAAGGCCGGCAAATACGATGTTGACAGATGAAATTCTCATGGCTAAACCTATACGGGGCGCAAGAATAAAGGTTTTATTCCTTACCTCGAAGTGGATGTACCATTTTATAGTGGTTTGAACTGTTCAAAGGCCTCTTTACAATCGTGGCAGTAATAAATGGATCGGCATAGCGTAGGGCCGAATGGGTTTTTTAATTGCGTGTTTATGCCATCGCAGCGGGGGCATTGCGCTGTTTCCAATATTTCTAGGTCAGTAAAAAGCCGATTAGACGGGGGCGGAGCAAATCCATATTGCTTAAGTGCTTTTTTTCCCTTTTCAGAAATAAATTCAGATGACCAGGGTATCCGAAACGAAATCTGTACCTCCACATCTTCCACACCTTTGCTTTTGAGATGGGCAATAATTTCATTTTTCATCACCTCCATGGCCGGGCAGCCTGCAAAGGTGGGCGTTAGTTCTATCTTTACTTTTCCAAGATTGATTTCAACTTCAGTGATTACGCCCAAATCTACCAGCGACAGCACTGGAATTTCCGGATCTTTGACAGCCTCCAGCCAATCGTAAATTTCCTGAATGGACAGAGCCTCAGCGCGAATCATAGGTAATGGCAAATGAGTTAGGAATAATTTGATTGAGGTGATGCTTCAGATGCTTCACGTAATCAATAGCCAACCATTCGATGGTGTGCAATTGCGGTGTATCGCGACCCGTGTCACAGGTTTTTTGATAATTTTCCGGAGGCATATTTGCCAGCACCCGGCAAATTTTCAGATTGATCAGTTTCCAGTTCTCAATTACCTCGTGTGTAGGTGCAGAGGCATAACCATTTACGTTCACCCAAAAGTTCTGCTCGTATCGAATGCGCGGCGGTTGACTTTCATACTGCGCACAGATAAATCGGCGCAAATTGTTTTCTGCCGAATCAATCAAGTGACCAATCACTTCTTGCTTGCTCCATTTGCCCGGATTCTCTTTTGCAGCAAGCGCCGACTCATTCATCGCTGCGAATTGTGCGGAGAAGGTATGCACCAGATATTCTAATTCAGAAACTACATTTTTCATTTGTGGTTATTAATTAATGGGCACCTCTAAAAACTCGATTCACCTTTCTCTTTGTGGAGAAGGGCAAGGGTGGAGGAGATAAAAGAAGTGTTTTTAGAGTTGCCCTAATTGTTATTGGTTGTATGTATTGTCTGCTTACCATTCTGCACCCGGTTCAATTCGAAACACTTCGCTCATCTCATCGAGCAGAGGTTGGAGGTGGATTGAATGCTCGCCTCTTCGGCCACCCATTATGGGCTGGATAATTTTCCAATCGGGAAGAATCAATTCCGTTTGAGCAAGTGTTTGTTCTATTTTTACCAACCACCTTGTTTGCAATTCTTTTTCGCCGGCAAAAATACCTGTGTTTATCAACTCCGATTCATAAGGTGACTCCTCAAACATACCGAGTGCATATGGCATGGCTTCATCCAACGCTTTTTGCAAACGCGATTTACTTTCATCCGTGGCGGTGCCTAATTGCGTAATCCAGGTTTTGGCATGCAGCGTATGGTAGCGCAGTTCGCCTCTGAATTTGCGGGCTACTTGTGCCAGTGGCTCGTACGCAGAATTGCTGAGTAGTTCAAAGCGAAGCGCCTCTGCTATATCGTAGAGAAAATGACGTACTAAACTAAAGTCGTATTCCTGATTCGGTAATTCCGTAAACACACTGTTGTGGAATTGTTCGGAATTGCGCATGAAGGCAACAGTGTCGGGGTCTTGTTCACCCAGTGCATGCAAGAGTTGGTACAAGGCCAGACTATGACCAATCTTATCTTGTGCCATCGATGAGAAGGCGATGTCTTCTTCTAGCAAAGGTCCGAAGCCCGTCCACTCTGAGTTACGATGGCCCAGAATCAATTGGTCATCGGCCATTTTATACAGAAACTCTTTTAGTGCGGTTGTTTCCATGCTGGTCAGTTACCTCAATATCTAGTTGTGAACAAAATTATTCTTCGACAGAAAGTCATTCAGTTTATCGCCCGCCTTGTAGTGAGCGGCGTCTCTGAATTTTTTTTCCGGAAGCGTGAGCCAGAGTTCCTGCTCTTCGGATGAAGTGAACCGGATATTACTTTTTTCAATGATCCATACATTCAATGCGCCTTTGCCGCCGAAGATTTCCTTCGCCTGATGCAGGGCACCTTCAATGGAGTTGGCTTCTACACTTCCTACATGTACGTGTTGTTTGCCGCGTTTCTGAAGATGGTAAATTTCAAATGGGGTTCCACCTTCATCGGCGTGGGTGGTAACTTCATCATACACATTTTGAGTGCCTTCAACAAGCGGAGTAACAAACACGCTGCGTGTGTCGGCCACGTACAACGAGTGACAGGTGAACCGGCGGGTAAAGGTTTCTTTCGCCAGCACATAGGCCAGTTCCAGATGAGCTGCATGCACAATGCCTTCGTGCTGAAAAGGCTTTCCTTCTTTTGCCTGCACAAATACTTCGAAAGTGCCTAACTGATCCATCGGAGCTTTGGCAACAATTTTTCCTGTTTCACCTATTTCCGGCAGGCGGTTTACACGTGGGTCGAGTGATTTCAAGTGAATGAGTTTAATGGTTCATCGTGCGCGGCGTTACGCAAGGGGCATTACATATTTTGCGTTAGGTGCTTTGAGTGCTTCACGTACCCACTTGCCTCTTTCTTCGGCAATGCGTCTTACCTCCAATCGCTCTTTATTGCAAGGGCCATCTCCGTTAATCACTCGCTTAAATTCTTCCCAGTCGGGTTCGGTGTATTCCCAGCGGCCGGTTGCTTCGTTCTTCTTTAATTTCGGATCAGGAATGGTAAAGCCGAGCTCCCAGATTTTTGGAACATACATATCCAAAAACTGATTTCGCATGTCGTCATTGGTACCCATTTTTACTTTCCACTTCATTAAGACTTCAGTGTGTGTCGAAATTTTATCAGCAGGTCCGAAGAAGTGCATCATGGGTGGCCACCAACGGTTCAGTGCTTCCTGAAACATGGCGCGTTGTTTGGCTGTGCCGCTGGCCAAATAAATCACGCAATGATGACCGTATTTCAGGTGAAAGGATTCTTCGGCGCAGATGCGATCCAGCGCACGGCAATAGGGGCCGTAGCTTCCCTTCGCATTGGCCAACTGGTTTACAATTGCACCAGCATCTACCAGCCAGGATATAAAGCAGCAATCGGCCCAGGTAAAAGTAGGGTAGTTGAAAATATTGGAATACTTGGATTTGCCCGTGATCAGATCGTCAATCATTTGCTCGCGCGATTTGCCAAGTGTTTCGGCGGCGCTGTACAGCAATTGAGCATGCCCAACTTCGTCTTGCACTTTGGCCATCAACGACATTTTCCGTCTGAAACCGGGTGCTCGGGTGATCCAGGTGCCTTCGGGCAAAGCGCCAATGATTTCACTGTGTGCGTGCTGCTCAATCATGCGGATCAATTGCTTCCGGTAGAGCTCAGGCATCCAATCGGTTGGTTCGATTTTTTCGCCTCTGGTAATTCGTGCTTCAAAGGCAGCAAGAAGAATGGGGTCTTCTTTTGCTACGCTATCTGTCTTTACGTTTTCGAATGTATTTCCGCCGCCGTACATAAAAATGCAGTTAAGATGGTAAGGATTGCTCAGACCATTTAAGCAATCGTTTGCAATTTAACAAAGATTGGTGGAAGATGTTACTAAATTCGAAAAGAAGCCAAGGTGTTCTGATTTGCTTGGCTACTCATTTTTAACCCAAATTATGCAAAAGAATTTCTATTGCATGATTACGGTTTAACGAGCACAAACCGATAGTAAGGCCGGCTTCCGTCTTTGAGTGTTTCGTAAAAGCGTGACCCTACCACACCGGCAAATTCGTTAAACAATTTTTGCCAGCGCGCCGGAATTAAGTTTTTGATCCGCTCTTTTTTCGACTCATCTTCGGCTTCGATAGATTGAACCACATTGGGTGTAATGTCTTCCTGTGAAATCTGATGCAAACCTGAATTTCTTATTTGCCCCTCAAAGATGGACATGTTCTCGCGGCTATTGCGAAAGTCTACCATCAGTAATTTTCCTCCGGGTTTAAGCACGCGTTTTACTTCGCTCAAAAATCTTTCTACACTTCCATATCCGTGGCAAGACTCGACATTCAAAACAACATCAATGCTGTTGTCGGCCAATGGAATTTTTTCGGCACTGCCCTCAATAAATTTTAATCCGGGCACTACATGAATTTTGTTCGCCAGTTCTACAGCGCTCGCCGCAATGTCCAAACCAATGTAGCAGGCCGGTTTAAAGTACGATGCAATGTGGCGCGCACCACCCCCGCGACCGCTTCCAATTTCAAGCACTTGTTTCCCTTCGAGCTCGGCCTTGCTGGCCAGGTAGTGGTACATTTGAAGTGAGTACTTTTGAATTTTCGGATCGTTAGGTACCTCCAGCACAGGCTCATTGCTGTTGGGTGTGTAGCCGTAATTCATAAAATGCCAATCTTCGGCAGGAATATGTTTGGCCAAAAGTTCGTAGGTAACTTTGGCGTTGAATCGCTTGAACCAAGCAAATCGTTTGAAGATTTGAATGATAAATTTTATCATAGAAGGGGTAGGTTTTGTTGTTTCAAGGTAAGACTAAAAGCCGAATTGGCAATGCACCCCAAAACCGCTACGAACCAAAAAACAAAGCCTCTTTTGAAAGAGGCTTTGTGTCGGAAATCAATATTTAGGATTGTCTTTTCTTGCTTTCTTTTCGGCTTTCTTTTCGGCCGCTGTTTTCTTAGGCTCCTTTTTGGTTTCCTTCTTTTTATCTTGACCTTTTGACATATGGTTTGTGATTTAGTTTACCAAAGTAACTATAATGCTAAGAAAAGATCAAGCCTCTATTTAAAATCTGACCTCAATTCTTACTTTCGTAAAAAACGTATGGATTCGCTTCAGGTATTTGAATTGGTCAATCAGCACGGATTGAAACTGTCCGCAACCAATTTTGGGGGTAAGGTCATTTCACTTTGGGTGCCCGACAAAAACGGTCAGTTTGCCGATGTGGTGTTGGGCTACGATCAGATGGCCGATTACATTACAGGTAATCCCTATTTCGGTGCACTCATTGGTCGCTTTGCCAATCGAATTGCCAATGGCCAATTTGAATTGGAAGGAAAAAAATATGCGTTGTGTGTGAACAACCGAAATAACGCATTGCATGGAGGCCCTCATGGTTTTCATAATGTAGCTTGGAAGGTTGAAGCAAACGACACGCAAAACCTTTGCTTGCGGTATGTAAGTGCGGATGGCGAGGAGGGATTCCCCGGCACCTTAATAGTGAGGGTGGAGTACAGTCTTACCAATGAGAATGAATTTATAATCCGCTATGAAGCTATCACCGATGCAACCACCGTGGTTAATCTGACACACCATGGATTTTTTAATTTAGCCGGCGAAGGAAATGGCGATGTGCTGGAGCATGAACTGACGCTGAACGCAGACTCATTTTGTGCAGTCGATGAGCATTTGATTCCCATCGGAAAATTGCATTCTGTGGCTCAGTCTCCTTTTGATTTTCGGGAAGCGAAAAAAATCGGAAGCCGAATTAACGAAGCGCACCCGCAGGTGCAATATGGCAATGGCTATGATCACACGTGGGTGTTGAATAAAAATCTGAATGAACTGAGTTTGGCAGCTCGTGTGCGCGAACCACATTCTGGCAGGGTGATGGACGTTTTTACCACAGAGCCCGGCATTCAGTTTTATTCCGGCAATTTTTTAAATGGCAGCGATGTGGGCAAAGGAGGTAAGCGCTATGGCTTTCGCTCGGCTTTTTGCCTCGAGGCACAGCACTTTCCAGACTCACCCAATCAACCTGCATTTCCTTCCACCACATTGGTTCCCGGCGAAATTTATCGGCAAACAACGGTATACCGCTTTGGAATTGCTTGAGAAGCGTCAATCATTTTTTAGATTCTTCACCGGATTTTGTTGCGCAGCACGAAACGTTTGGAATGAAACGATCAGCCATGGGAACGCAACACTGATACACCCACTCACAATAAACAAAGAGATTGAGATCGAATCGTGGTAAGCAAAATCCTGAAGCCATACATTCATATAGTAGTACATGAGCGGGGCCGCAATAGAGAAGCCAATCAATGCGATTACGATGTATTCCACTGAAAGTAAATTCATCAGTTGAGAAACCGAAGCACCAATCACTTTTCGAATGGCGCGAGAATTCTAAATGCGGAAGCGAGAATACTACACGCGAATGCTCCATTTCTACTCACGGAAGCAAGAATTCTCCGCACGGACGCGAGTTTTGAAGTCGCGGAAGCAAGAATACTACTCGCAGGTGCGAGAATACTACTCGCGGAAGCTCCATTTCTAAAGTAGGTCGGGAGATTTCTAAATCATCCTGCCTTCTTTATGAATCAGTTTGCTTACTTCTTACTCAGCGGTCGATCTTGTAAACTTTAAACCGCTTACTTGCTTGTACGGGAGGCATGTTGCGCCAAAAAGTAATTCCAATATTACTTATTTAACTACGATTATAGGAGGAAACTTTCCATCGCTAGGAATATTAACAGCTTCCCAAACAAGCACCTTGTTATAATACACTTTATCGGGAAAAGCCTTGTGTATTGTAGGGCCATATGTGTAGGTGACCGTATCATTGTCCGTCTTGCTTATGGTAACAATCGTTTCGATTGGATTTTTTCCAGCATTAGTTGGAACTGACAAATCAAAATAATTGGATTTTAAAACATCATCGAAATATACGCCAATACCCTTATCATCATTGTTGTAATACATTTCTTTTATAACTCCGTTAAATTCAATTTTACTAACGACTTTAATATCTGACTGTTTGAATGAATTCGGTAAAGTCTGGTTAAGAAGGTCTTGCCCTTGAGCTGTCTTGTAAGTTGTGCGCACGACAAAAAATGTTACTGGAGGTTGAGGTGAGTTGCCACAACTTGAGCTAATTGATAAAAGAGAACTAATACTTAGTAGTCTAATCAAACTAATCTTAAAGAGCAATGAATGATTTTTATTAGCTTTCATAACAATTGGTTTTTATAATTTATAAAAATAATGAAAATGGTGGTTAGCCACACAGTGGGCTAACCACTTAAAAACTAATTTGGGGTAATATAAGCGACTATATAGTTAGCATGATTGTAATTGTTATCCCAGCCCGCAACTTGATAGCTTGATTGAAATACATCTTGTGCATACCAATCATTAGGCTCGCTTCCTTTGCCGGCACCCCAACCCCAATTTTGATGAATCTGAGTATTGGTAACGGTATTCGATGTATAAGTATAGGTTTGATAATAATTACTTTGTGAGGCAGTACAATTTTGACCTTGATAGGATGCTGTGAATCTATAGGTAGTTTGGATTCCCAAATCTCTCATCCCATCTATTACCCATTGATGCCCGTCTCCGCATCCCCAACACCAGATAAAACAGCACAGATGTTGCTTACCCTGAATTACTACAGGACTTCCATTTGATAGTGAGTTTCTAATATCACCAGTGTTCCAGCTTCTCCATTCGCCTTGGACTAAGCCATAACCCGGAGAAATTCCTCTTGGGTTTGTAAATTGTAAATCTCCTATTTGAAAACCAGCCCCCACAGCCCCGCATTCTCTACTAACATAAATGCCATAATCTAAATAAATTGAGTGAGCTAGATTGGCTACACCAGTGGCCTCATCAGGGGTGTAACTCCAACAAGGTTTACTGACTACCGATTGCCAGAAAGTATTATTTCTTTTAGCCTGAAAATAGGCAACTACTTGACCTTCGGAAATTGCCACACATCCAGCTAGATACTTAGAATTGCTAGACCCACTGCAACCATCACTAACGCATCCTCCATTTGGCTGCCCGTTATTATAAGGTGGCCCCTGATCCCATAAAGTACTTAATAAAACGGGAGCAATGTACGTAGTGGTATTTATAGATTGAATCGGCACAGTTGATGAAACATACATACAATCACTTCCTGGACACGCTACACTGGTTCTTGCTCCTGGTACTCTTAAATAGGTACAGCCAACTGCCACACGACCATTTTTTGAATTAGATTTTTTCTCTACTTCCTTAGCAAACGCCTCATTTAGCTTTGTGATCATACTCTTGAATGATTCGTCATCGCGTAAAGATTCCATTTCAGCAACCTTTTCATCAATATGCATTACTGCATTTGATAGGAATACTCGAAATCCTCGATGTGCAACAGAATCAATTGTTCCACTACCAACTATCGCAATTATTTCAGTTGACCGTTTATCAGCTGACAAGATTACAAACCCATGCTTTTCATTGAAATTGGCAATATACAACGAAGGTGTTTCTGGTTTTGAAATTGAAAAATCAGTTTTTACTAAAGTCTTTCTATCAATGCTAAACCTAGAAGGCACTGTAATTATCTTCGAAATACTCCTTTTAATCCCATCCCTTTTATCTAGAAATTGCGCTGACAAATTCAAAGCATTTATCTTAGCCTGCTCAAGAGGATAAATGTAACTTGTATCGAGAAGTACAAGTCGCCTAATCTCTTCATTGTTTAAATCAGGTTGATTGCTGGAATCTTTTTTAATTGCCGTATCAGTACAACTCCAAAAAGCTAACAATGCGACAATTGAAACGAAAATACTAATCTTAAAAGATCTGAAAAAAGTTCTCATAATTTTTGTCTTGAATTTGTAACTTGATTTCGGTTTCGAAATCTTTGAACAACGTTCGTACCCTTAGAATTCTAAATCAATAGTAGAATTCTACCATTTTTCAAGTTTTACTGATCCCTCGACCAACTTTAATCTTTCCTTAACATTAACTGAATACTGCTGTAAAGAATTTCGGCCATTAAGGTTAAGCTTGTGTCTAATATTTACTTCGTGATTATTCACTGTGTTTGGGCTTATGAACAAAAGCTCAGCGATTTCTTTTACTGATTTTAGTTGTGATACATACCAAATAATTTTAAGTTCTGTTTGGCTAAGATTTAAAAGTTCTGTGGAGTCGAATTCCATAGTGCAAACATTTTTATTCAATTTTCTCTGTACTATTTCTATTGACTTATCTGTCATGTACGCTCCCCCTTGATGAACAATCCTTATAGCACGAAACAGTTCATCGGGTGAGTCCTCCTTGCCAAGAAAACTTCTAACACCATGTATATACATTTTTACAATGTTCGATTCAAAATCATAAAGAGAAAGGGCGATAATTTTTATTTGAGGATATAGCTCTCGAACATGGTCTGTTGCTGTTACTCCATCCATTATAGGCATTCTAATATCCATTAATATTATGTCTGGAATACTGGCTTTAAGTTTTTCCAATAGATCAATTCCATTTTCGGCTTCAAATATGCATTCAAAATCTTTTTCTGTCGAAAGCAATTTGATAAATGACCGTCTGAATAATTCACTGTCATCAGTTATTGCAAGTTTTATTTTGGGCATATTGATAATCATTAGTCTTACTGCGTGGAATTGCCTCTTGCCTTTGCTTAGGTCTGGGGGGAGGATGTGTGGCAATGGTAAGTGGCAAAAGCGTGGGCGAGGATCCTCATGGTTGCTATGCGATAGGTCAACCGTTCCTCTTTCTTTGGCCGTTCTTCAATAATTGTCTTGAATTTCATTTGGTCATTAGTTTTTTTGATTGCTAGTATTTCCAATGTCTGGGATGTTCACTGGCATTGTTGCTAACAAATTTGTATCGGCCAATTTGTTGAAGGAGGGAAGCAGCAACCAACCCAGCAAAAGGGCGGAACAAAATGCCAATTTCGGATTTCATTTTCGTTGCCAGTGGGGCCGGCGTCAGTGCAGATAACTGAATTCCGCCATCTTCTTTCTTGATACTACTTACCACTCGGTAGAGCGAGGAATAATCTTTATGAAAATGCTCAAAGCTCAGTTCTTCATTGACCCAAGTGAGGATCAGGATAAAAACGGTGAAACCAACTACTAGCCCAATGAGGTTGAGCAGTGAATAAAAATTGCGGAATTGCCGAAGTGCTACGAGTAGATTATTCTTTATCATAATTCTCAATTAATGGAGCAATTTTGATAAAAAAGAATCTCAAAAGCTAATACAGATAGTTAGCAATTAATTTTACGACTCCCTAAGCATGTAAGTTATTGAAGCTGAATTGACAAAAATAAGCGCTTACTTTTCGCATTTCGGTACCGTTATTCGCCTCGCAGACTTTTGACCGGATTGTTGTTGGCGGCCTTAAAAGATTCGAAACTGACCGTAAACCACGCAATTAATAGGCTGATGACCCCAGCAGCAGCAAAAATCCCCCAAGTAATTTCGGTGCGGTATGAGAACGATTCCAGCCAGTAACTCATCATGTAATATCCAGATGGAATTCCAATCACAAAAGCAGCTAAAACGAGGAACATAAACTCTTTGGAAAGCATGGTAACCAGGTGAGGAACGGAAGCCCCCATCACCTTGCGGATACCAATTTCTTTCGTTCGCTGCTCGGCAGTAAAGGCCGCCAGTGCATAAAGACCTAAGCACGCAACGAAGATCGCTAGCCCGGCAAATAGCAGGATTGTATCGGAAAGTGTTTGCTCTGATTGATATAACGAAGCCATGTGCTGATCGAGGAACGAATACTCAAATGCTGTGGGAATATTTTTTTGAAATGCTTGTTGCAATTGTTGTAGCGTAGCAGCGACATTGCCTGCATTGATTTTCACCAGCAAAAACGTGAGCGGTTCGGAATTCGCATTATGAAAGCAAAAAGCGCCTATTTTTTGATGCATGGAGGTGATATGGAAATCTTCACATACGCCTACGACTTCGGCCAAACCATCGAATCCCTGAATGTTGACCCTTTGACCCACAGCTTCTTCGGGGCTCAGTTGCAGATAATCAACGGCTGATTTGTTAAGCACCACTTGTACGGTGGTATCACGGGGGTCTTTAGTAGCCGGGAGTGTTTTTCCGGCCAACAACGAAATGCCCAGCACTTCCAGCGTTTCAGACGAAGAACGGGTTGTTAACAACGATGTGCCTTCCTCTTTTTCGCCAGGACGCGCAAGGTTACGCATGCTCGTGCCCATGCCGGGGTAGGATTGGCTACGGCTCACTTTCACTACGTTGCTTAGGTTTTCGAAGGCATTTTTTACCGTTGTAATCTGTGCTGCATCTTTCGCTCCCGACACCATAATCGCAACTACTTGTTCGGGTTGAAACCCTAACTTTTTCGTGCGCATGAAATTCAATTGCTTGTAAAACACAATCGAACAAATAATCAACATAATCGATACGGCGAATTGGAAAACTACCAACGACTTTCGGATGGTGGCCTGTCCACCTGAAGCCGAAGTTTTTTGCAGCGCAACTTTAGGTGAGAAGGAGGAGAGGTAGAGCGCAGGGTAGAAGCCTGCCAGAAATGTGAGGCAAAGCCAGACACCGGCAAACCCAAGCCAAAAGAATTGGGTGGTAATAAACCCAAGACCAATTTCTTTGCCTGTGAGTGCGTTGAAAATGGGAAGCACTAATGTAAAGACTGCAACACTTAATAGCAGAGAAATGAGCACGAAGAATGCGGCTTCGAAATAAAACTTGCGATAGAGTTGCTGATAGGTAGCGCCCAGTGTTTTGGAAATGCCAACTTCTTTGTTTCTGCGCTGCGATTGTGCCGTGGTCAGGTTCATGTAATTGATGGCCGCAATCAATAAAATAGCTAAGGCCAACGCGCCTACGATCTTGATTTGATTGATATCGCCATACACGCGGCGATCGAATGTGGCGTTCAAGTCACCCGAGTAGAGCCGGATGTCCAGCAACGGTTGCAGAGTGATTTCAAACCAACGACTGTCTTTGGTTAAGTTTCGATCCAGCATGGCTTTTATTTTTCCTTCCACCGCAATCGGCTCAGCGCTGGGGTGCAGAAGAAAGTACGTATCAAAACTGGCGTTGCCCCAACTTTGATTTTTCTCGAGGCCAAACCAATTTGAGCTGAAGGAAGCAATCAGTTTGCATTGCAGAAATGAGTTCGAAGGAAAATCGCGGTAAACGCCCGTCACCTCCAATGCCAGACTATTATCTACGGTCAGTGATTTGCCCATGGGGTCTGATTGACCAAAATATTTTTTTGCTGCTTGTTCGCTGATCACTACGGTGCCGGGTCGGTTGAGTGCGTTAGCCTTGCTGCCTTTAATGAGAGCAATCGAAAAAATATCAAAGATTTCCGGATCGGCATAGAAGAGTTCCTTTTCAGAAAACTTCTCTTGTTCGGTCGCAACAAATCCGAGTTCCCCAAAGTTGTGGTGAAACACACGGGTAGCTTTTTCAACTTCCGGTATTTCTTTCATGGCCGTGGTGGCTAATCGGTTGGGGGCACCGCCCCACTTGTTTACTTGCCCGTCAAATTCTGCCACAATCACCGCGCGGTAAATACGATCTTTCTTCTCGTGAAAGCGGTCGTAGGTGAATTCATCAACGATGTATAAGCTAATGGCTAAAAATGCGGTCAACCCGATGGTGAGCCCGGCAATGTTGATGACGCTAAATGATTTGTGACGCAGAATATTGCGCAGGGCTATTTTTAAATAGTTGAACAGCATGGAGGAGGATTTTATCGATGGTTGTAACTAACTTTTTGAAAGGCAACAATAAATTTTTTAGCGGCGTCACGAGAGTGAAATGGAAGCGCCACCCACGCACGCCGGTAGTTGGCATCGTTGGTATTGCGGATGGCTGTGTTGCGTTGAAGAAAAAATTCTACATAATGGCTGTTATTTTCTTTCTTCCATTTCGGGACTGAGTTTTTTGAACACGGTATCAGCAAGCTATCAATTTGTAATACTTGTTCGTTGCTTCGAAATTGGACGGTGGCCGTTTGTGCCAGTCCTTCGCGTGTGATTTGAACGAGTTCGACTTCTTTTTGCGCCACGGCGGAAAAAGACAAGCACATTGCAATAAGCGCCAGATAGGATTTCATAAGCGGATGGTTTGTGTTTCTTAGACTCCGATTTCTGGTGCTACGTTGCATTTCGTTCATTGTTTATTGGATGATTTCACTTCTTCCGGTGCCGGCTCATATTCAACGGGCAACAAGGTGGCAATTTTTTCATGCCACGACAGATAGCCGGTTACTAACAGTGTTTGCACATCTTCATAGTAGCCATTGGGATAGATTTTCAAATTAGGCAATGTAAAAACAAAATCGCTCTGCTGATTTTTTGAACGTTTTTTGCCGGTGATGACCAGATATTCTCTTTCCTCTGGTTCGTTGAATGTTACCTGAAACCGCCCGTTGATAGATTCGAACTGTTGTGTTTTTTCATTCCAGAATTCTTGTCCTGTCAGCGATGTGGCGCTGATGCTATCTTTTTCTTTGGGCTCACTGCGCATGCGGTAGTAGTACGATAAACTGTCTTTGGGTGAATCGTAAAAACTAATCATTACCGGGCCACCGTTGGGATTCAACTGTTTTATCTTTTTTTCGATTACGTCATCGGGTAGCCGGCGCCGGTTGGGAACAGCGTGGATTTTATTCATGCGAAAGCCTGCTTCGTTAAGTTGATTTCTAGCCAACGAACGCATGAAATGAATGATTGAACCATTGTAAGCATTTTTTCTTTCACGCTCGCGGTTGAGTTTTACTTTTTCGCTGGCAGCAGGCAACTCTTCAAAGAGCGGCACTCCAAATACCATTAGCTTGCCGGTGCGCAGTTCGTACTCAAATTGGTAGAGGTAGTAGTTGATTTTGTAGCCCAAATCTTCGTTCAAAATTTCCAATGGCTTTTTAGCATGAGCCACCAGCACACCATCTTGCGGATCGAGATAGAAGTGAAGTACTTTAGGATTTAAAATTTTACATTTTTTGGAGAATTTGGTTTTGCCAATAAAATGACGTTTGAAGTCACTGAAGTGTCGCGCCCAGTTGGTGCTGTCGGCCCGCACGGTTATTTCACTCAACTCTTTTACCTCCGGCTCAAGCACGATATTGACTTTCACTTCTTTGGTGTATCCGTTTTCGGAGCCTGAAAGATCCACCGAAAGAAAATATGGTTTGTAGCCCACGCTACTCGCGATCAAATCATATTTTCCGTCGGGAATATTTTGCAGCCTGAAGGATCCATCCGCACCGCTGCTGGTACCAATGGATGTGTTTGCCAGGAAGACGTTTACAGATGGGAGGGCTTCACCACTTATCTTATCTGTTACCTTTCCGGTGATAACTTTTTTTTCCTGCGCCCAAGCACACGAAACACCGAGCAGCCAGGTCAGTAATAGAACAGTTTTCAATCTCATTTTATTCACTCTTTAAACTTTCAGCCGGATTGGAGATGGCTGCTTCGATCGCCTGAAAACTTACTGTTGCCACGGCTATGAAAAAAGCGATGCAAGCGGATAATCCAAATACCCACCACGTGATTTCAATACGATTGGCATAATTTTGTAGCCATTGATCCATTCCATACCAAGCGAATGGAGTAGCGATGAGTAGTGCTAGCAATACCAACTTTAAAAACTCTTTTGATAACAACACAACAATCCCGTTTACAGATGCCCCCAACACTTTGCGAATGCCAATCTCTTTGGTGCGAGCTTGCGTGGTGTAGGTGACTAATCCAAACAGCCCCAAACAAGAAATAAATATAGCGAGTCCGGAAAAGACCTGAAAGAGTGTAAACAATCTTTCTTCAGAGCGGTAATACTCATCAATTTGTTCATCTAAGAATTGATACGAAAACACGCCGTCCGGATAGGCTACTTTCCAGGCGGCATCAATGGAAGCGATTGTTTCGGGTAAGTTGGCTCCCGCCTCAATTTTAATTCCGGCTTGCTCACATTCGGTAATATCCGATGTAATTAATAGAGAAGTAATCGCTTCACGCAATGGCCCCGAATCAAAATTAGCAATGACACCCACTATTTCAGCTTGTCCGGTATTGATTCCAACTTTAATTACTTGACCAATAGCTGCCTCATTCGATTCAAACTCCAGTTCACGGATAAGCTCTTCGTTCACCACGGCCTTCATCATTCTTTTTTCTTTGGGTAAAGATTCGGATATGGCGGCTGTATCAGAGGCAACTAATAATCTGCCAGCAACTAATTTAAAATCATACAGATGGCAATATCTGTCATCCGTTAAGATGGTAGTTACTGATTTTCGATTTTTATCTTCAATGCCGACCCGACTCATTAATGTACCCCAGTGCCCTTGGCTACTAGGAGTAGAAGTTTCAAACGTAAAATCTTTAACAGTTTTGATTTTGCTCAATTCGTAAGCGAATAGTTTGGCGGATTTTTCTGAATTCTTGATGTCAACTACTACGATATTATCTTTATCAAACCCCAGATTTTTGTTTCGTAAAAATGAAACTTGCTGAGCCATCAAGAGCACTACCATCAGCAAGCACGCAGATAGACTAAATTGAGTTACTACCAAACCTTTGCGTAACCAGGAAGATCCTTGGCTACCCGTAGAAACTATTCCTGCCTTTAGTGTAATGCTCGGATTAAATTTAGCAATCACCCATGCAGGGTAGATACCTGAGAGTAGCCCCACGATGAGCAATCCAACGAATGCGTACGAAATGAAAAGCGGAGATTCTATTAAATGAAGTGTAATATTTTTATTGAGCAGTTGATTAAAGAAGGGAATGACCAATTGCGTGATGGAAATAGCCAGAATTCCTGAGATGAAAATGAGCACCCATGCTTCTATTAAGAATTGAAGTATAAGACTCGATTTAGCAGCACCCACTGATTTGCGCACACCCACTTCTTTCGCGCGTGCCAAGGCCTGTGCAGTTGATAAATTAATGAAGTTAATACATGCCAGTATTAGTACGGCCAGACCAATCAATCCGAAAAACAAAAGCCAACTAACCGAAACGGCTTGAACCCACTGACCTCCGTTTGCATACGACGAATTGAAATGAACGTCTTGCAAAGGTTGAAGTATAAAATCCGTGCGTTCGCTCAATTGTGAAATCTTTGGATTGATGTGTTTATCGGCAATGGCTTTGAGTTGAGCCGATATGATTTCCATGTCTGCGTCTTTCGGAAGTGTAACCAATGTTTCGGTTCCCGATACATACGTCCACCCGTTTAAATTAGGCTGAAGAAATTTCTCTTGATAGGAATGCGATAACAACATGGAGGCTGGCAAGTGTGTATTGGGCGGAAAATCTTTGATAATCGATGTTACCGTAAATTCAAATTCTTCTCTTAGTTTGAATTTGAACGTTTTGCCAATGGGGTCTTCATTACCAAAGAATTTTTTGGCTGTGCTTTCGGTTAACGCTGCCTGATACGGATTGCTTAATGTTTGATAGATGTTGCCTTGCACTACATCCACCTGAAAGATATTTAGAAAATCAGGTTCTACGGCTAAGATATGTTTTTGTAAAAATCGCTTTTGTGGAGTCACCTCAATAGTTTGAACATAGGGAGGATGAGCAAAACTGATATGTTCAATACCACTTACTTCAGTGCGAATGGTGTTGGCCAAAGGAAACGGAGTGGAGAAGTGATAGTCAATTTCACTGCCAGATGATGTCCATTTTGAAATGATGCGGTAGGTGCGATCCGCCTTTTCATGATAGGTATCAAAACTCAATTCATATTGAATGAAGAGTGTGATGAGAATACAAACAGTAATGCCCAACGTCAACCCAACGATATGAAGAGAGGTGTTTAATTTCTGGCGAACGAGATGACGGACAGTGATTTTGAGATGGTTAAAGTGCATAACTCATGTTGTTTGGGTGTTCAGCTATTATTTATAAACATTTTTGTTTGAATAGCCCTACATCAACGGTGATGCGTTGATAGGTTTTATGGATACTCGAAATATCATTTCCCTACGTTGATTTTTTTTTACCATTACTCACTACGTAAACTGTTGACCGGATTGCTGGTAGCTGCTTTTAGCGATTGTGTGCTAACAGTTATTATTGCAATGAGAATGGCAACTCCTCCTGCAATTCCAAAAATCCACCAAGTGATTTCAGTGCGATAAGCAAAGTCAGCTAGCCATTGATCCATCGCATACCAAGCAAGAGGAGTAGCTATAAAAATGGCAATAAGCACCAGAATGATAAAGTCTTTTGATATCAATAGTGCGATTTGGGAGATGTTGGCACCGAGTACTTTACGGATTCCAATTTCCTTTATGCGCTGTTCCACTGTGAAAGAAGCTAATCCAAAGAGCCCCAGGCAGGCAATGAAAATGGCTAAGCCGGATGCAAGTGTAAATAGATTGGCGTATTGTTGCTCAGTGTGGTAGAGTTGATTGTACTTATCGTCAAGGAAGTAGTAGTCAAAAGGATTACCCGGAAAATATTTTTTGAAGAGTGCGTTGAGTACTTCAATATTGGCTGAAATATTATTTACGTTGATTTTTGCCGTATAGATGTTTCCATTGTTTCGTGGAAAGAAGATAATAGGATCAATGGCTTGCCGCAGGGAAAGATGATGATAATCTTTTACCACTCCAATCACCTGATATTCCCGGGTGTCCATTACAATTTTATTACCGATCGCATCTTCATTGGAAACATATCCAAGCTCCTTTACAGCCTGCTCGTTAATAATCACTTTATCTCTATTTTCTGATTCTGCGCTACCCAGTGCTTCTGTAAAGTTATTTCCCGATGCTAACGGAATGGAGTACGTATTGAAGTAGCGGTAGTCTGTATACGCGATGGCATAAATCTTTTTTTCATCACCGGGTGCAGGATTCTGTCGGGTAATGCCTGGAGTCGAATAGTTATATCCTTCAATAGGGACACTGAAACTTCGACTGTAGTTTTCAATGAAACTTAATCTACTTAATTCATTTTCAAAACCTGCATTGCGCTCTTTAAATGTTTCATCTTTGCCCGCTTCCGCACCGTTGATAACTAGCAGTTGGTTCAACTTCATGCCAAGGTTTTCATTTTGAAGAAAATGAAGTTGATTTTGTAGAATGAGCGTGCAGGCAATCAACACAATAGAGATAGTAAACTGTACTACTACTAATGATTTACGCACCCAGATACCATCACCGGATTTGCTAAAAATTCCTTTTAGTATTTGCGCCGGCTTAAATGCTGAAAGCGAAAATGAGGTATATGCACCGGATAGCAAAGAGCCAATGACTATCAATAAAATTCCCCACACCCATAAACTTGAAGTCGCGAAAACATTGAATGACAGATTCTTTCCAATAAAGTAATTGTAATTGCCTTGAACTAAGTTCACCATGGCAAGCGCCACACAAAAGGCCAGAATATTAATGATCAACGATTCGCCAAGGAATTGAAGTATGAGTTGTTTGCGGGTAGCTCCAGCCACTTTTCGAATGCCTACTTCTTTTGCTCGTTTCAAAGAAGCGGCAGTTGACAAATTGATATAATTAAACCAGCCGATTACTAAAATTAAAATAGCGATACCTGAAAGCAAATAGATAAATCCTAAACTGCCGGTAGTTGGAAATTGATCGCCAAGAGATGCAGCCAGATGTTGATGAGCATAAGGTTGAAGCCGAATTGTTTCCGGGTTTTCTGGATTGACCTGACGCAGAATGGCGGAGAGTTTCTTTTCAATAGCTATGCTATTTTGGTTGGGTTGAAGAAGCAAATAGCAACTGAGCCATCGCGAATTGAGACCATCTAAACTAGCCCACATATCATTACCGTTCAAATTAGCTTTGTTGGCCAGCGTTTGTATGGAGAATAGCAAGTCATATTGAAAGTCCGAGTTTTCGGGTATATCATCAAAAATGAGGGATACGGTATAAAGGGTTTTGCCAAACTGATTGTTGAGCGTAATGACTTTTCCTAACGCGTTTTCTCCTCCAAAGTATTTTTTGGCAGTAGAGGTAGAGATGGCAACCGTATTAGATTTTTGCAATGAGTTTCGATCACCTTCATGAATAGTAAAACTGAAGACTTGAAAAAAATTTCCCTCCGCGTAAGCGAACTTATTTTCCTTAAAGGATTGATTGGCATTTGGTGCATCGCCAATACCAATAACACCATTTCCTAAGTTGCTTCCTTCTGCCAGCCGGCAATATTCTTTTATTTCACCCAACTGCTGTTTGGCTAAAGCAGGTAAACCAGCTGCCACACCATCGGTCATGACTCCATTTTTGTCTTCAATCAACATGCGATGAATATCGGGTAAATTGGTATGAAATCCGTTTACACTTTTTTCGAAGCTGATGTATTGGAAGATGAGAATGAAGGCCGTCATGCCCAATGAAAGCCCCAGCAAATTAATGATGGTAAATGATCCGTTCTTTCGAAGATTTCGGATGGCTAAGGTGATGTAGTTATGTAGCATGATACGAGCTTAGTGATTAATTCATAGTCATAAATTCAATTTAATTCGACACTTATTTACTCACTGCGTAAACTATTGGCCGGATTGCTGGTAGCGGCTTTCAATGCTTGTGTGCTCACAATAATCAGGGCAAATACCATTGCAATTAATCCGGATACGGCAATGGCCCACCAAGGAAAAGCAATTCGATATGGATACCTTTCTAAAAATGAAGTAAGGAACCACCATGATATAGGTGCTGAAAAAATAAATGAGATCAGTACTAAAAACGAGAACTCTTTAGAAATGAGAGCTACCAATCCCGGCACCGATGCGCCCATTACTTTTCGAATGCCTATCTCTTTCGTACGTTGTTCTGCTGTAAATGCAGCCAATCCAAATAGTCCCAAGCCCGTGATGATAATGGCTAACAAGGCAAATAAATTTGCCAGCGTGCTGATTAAATTAATGGTCGTGTATTTCTTATTGAATTGCTCATCCACAAATTGATATTCGAATGGATAAGCCGGATTGTATTTTTTAAAAACATCTTCTACTTTTTTCATCGCACCGGTAATGTCTGCAGTTTCTTCTAACCGAATGGTTACCGAACTAGCCCATCCCGGCTGATACGCCACAAACATGGGCGAAGGCTTGCGGTAAGGTGAACCCATTAGCACATCATCAATCACGCCCACAATTTTACTTTTGCGATCACCCCAATACACTACTTCGGTGCCGAGTGTTTCTTTTAATCCCATAATGTCTGCAGCTGCTTTATTCACCAGCACGGATGAAGAATCTCCAGCTCCAACAAAGTCTCTACCCTCCAGTATTTTAATGCCCATCGTTTTTGTGTAATCCAACTCGGTAGTGATGGTGACAAAGAGCACTTTTTCGTCGGCAGGTTTACCTGGCCACGACATAAAATTGTTTGAATACACATCGGTAATAGGGCTGTTTGATTTCGTTAGCGAACTGACAGCACCCGTTGCCATCAGTTCATTTCGGATGGAACTGAAATTCTTTCCAATTTCTTCCGTATGTGGAATCATCACCAGGTTTTTCTGATCGTATCCCAGATCGCGTTTTTTTACAAATCCAATTTGCTCTGATACCACAATGGTTCCAATAATCAAGAACGTGGCAAAAAAGAATTGTAAAACCACCAACACTTTTCTAGGAGTTGCTCCACTTCTGCCAATTTGTACTTTGCCTTTTAAAACTTGCACCGGATTGAAAGAAGAAAGATAAATAGCCGGATAACTTCCGCTCACAACACCGGTAAGGATTACGACACCGATACTAACCATCCAAAATAATGGAGCGGTGAAATCTAAGAATAATTTTTTCTGCGTCAGGTCATTGTAAAAGGGGAGAGCCAATTCTACCACCACCAGTGCCAATAAGAAAGAAATGGTAGTGATCAACAACGATTCGCCTAAGAATTGAAAAATCAATTCTCTTCTGCGCGATCCCACACTTTTGCGTACACCTACTTCGCGTGCTCTTCGCTCGCTTCTGGCAGTTGCCAGATTCATAAAGTTAATGCAGGCAATCACTACAATAAATAGGGCGATGGCCGAAAACCCAACCACATAATCAATCATACCGCCAGCTTCTTTTCCGTTCTCGAACGTAGAGTGCAAGCGCCAACGCTCCATCGGGTGAAGAAAGAATTCGCGGGGCACATCTACCTCGCCCTTCTTCACCAAAAGCCCTTTGATTTTTTCAGTTACTTCTTCATGCTGGGTGCCAGATTGCAATTCAATAAACACTTGCCAAGAATAATCGCCCCAGTTGTTATTTTCTCTTACCCATTCACCCATTTGATGCATCGGAATCAAGCAATCAAATTCAAAGGATGATTGTGTGGTTATATCTTCTAAGATTCCGGATACGATTAACTCTTTCGAGTTGTCAACTTTTACCGATTTGCCGATTACATCTTCAGAATCAAATAAAGCGAGTGCAGCTGATTTGGTTAAAACAATACTATTGGGGTCGTCCAGCACTTTATCAGCTTGCCCGGCGCGAAGCGGAAACTGAAACATTTCGAGAAACTCTTCACTCACATAATAGCTGTTCTTTTTATACCGATTTTCTCCAACAGTCAATAGACTCTCTCCGCCCCAGTTAGCAATCACTAAATTTTTGATGCGGCTGTCTTCATTTCTAATTTCCTTGTAGG
>VYKN01000051.1_pt1 | contig 27901 bp, 25 predicted proteins | sample 5114581 | NCBI WGS metagenome assembly VYKN01 (sample SAMN12291810, study PRJNA351875) | freshwater metagenome | isolation source: freshwater lake | place: USA: Michigan, Baker Lake | collected 2011-08-08
AGGTCCGCGCCGGCAAAACCGCCGAGGGACTCCTCAAATCCGTCGGCAGCGACGAAGGCGTCCCGGCGCACCGCAAGGCAGCGGGCGTCGGACCAGGGCTGGGCGCCGCCGACGACGGCCGCGAAGGAGGCCTGCGGGGCGCCGGCCCACATCTTGCGCCGGCCGTCGGGCGTCACCGAGCGCCAGCCGCCGAGCCCGCCCGGCAGAAGCCGCGGAATGGCTGCGTCAGCCTCCGGCGTCGCCAGCAGCACGCCGAGGAGACGGCGCAGCCAGCCATGGTGCGGCCGGATCTCGGCATGCAGGAAAACCAGCACGTCGGCCCGGGACTTGCGGCCGGCCGCATTGGCCTCGCCGATCCCGCCGATGCAGGGCGTGACGAGGTCCGGGGCGTAGTCCTGGAGGCTGAGCGCCAGCGCCATGTCTTCGGACAGGCCTTCACGCGCCCCGCCCCAGGCGATCACTTCAACCAGGGGACGCGCCGGCTCGCTCACGCCTTGGGCGCCCCGTGGACCGGAAGACGGGCGCGCAGATCGTCGAGATCGGTCCGCAGCGCCAGAACGGCGTCGAACAGCACGTCCGTCGCCTCGGTCTGGGTGGTCACGGCGAGCGGCCGGGCCGGCTCATCGACCGGTCCGCGCGCTGTCAGCTCCGCCACATCCATGCGCAGGTCGAGCAATAGATCGGTCAGCTCATCGATCCGCGTCTCCAGCCGGCTCAGCCGGTCGTTGGACGAGCCCTTCGGCGACAGCGGCTCCGGCGGCTGCGCCGATTGCGCGGCCCCGAACAGCGTCGAACGGTTGTCCGCGCCGAAGCCCGTGACCGTCGGCCCGCTCATCGTCGAGGCCTGCGGCCCGAACCATCTCGACCATGTCGTCAGCAAACCCACGGGGCGTCTCCTTGCCGGCGGACGCGTGCCCGTCCCCGTGCTTGCGGTCAAGTCCGCGTGATCGGAATGTGAGCGGGGGATTTGGCTGCGCTGCGGATGCGCGCTACAGGCCCGCGCCATGTCCAATCATTCCCCACTGATGACGGTGATGGTCGCCGCCGCCCGCAAGGCCGGACGCGCGCTGATCCGTGATTTCGGCGAACTCGAGAACCTTCAGGTCTCCCGCAAGGGTCCGGCCGACTTCGTGACGCGCGCCGACCTGAAGGCCGAGGAGACCCTGTTCGCCGAGCTGTCCAAGGCCCGCCCGGGCTATGGATTCCTCGGCGAGGAGCGCGGCGACGTCCCCGGCACCGACAAGACCCATCGCTGGATCGTCGATCCGATCGACGGCACGCTGAACTTCATGCACGGCATGCCGCACTTTGCGATCTCCGTCGGGCTGGAGCGCGAAAGCCAGCTGATCGCCGGCATCGTCTACAATCCGGTGCGCGACGAGCTGTTCTGGGCCGAGAAGGGCCGGGGCGCCTGGCTGAACACCCGCCGGTTGCGGGTGTCGGCGCGCCGGACGCTGGCCGACGCCGTCGTGGCGACCGGCATTCCGTTCCTCGGCAAGCCCGGCCATGCCCAGTTCCTGAAGGAGTTGCACCAGATCGCCGGCAAGACGGCCGGCGTGCGCCGCTTCGGCTCGGCCGCGCTCGATCTGGCCTGGGTCGCGGCGGGGCGATTCGACGCCTTCTGGGAGCGGGACCTGAAGCTGTGGGACATCGCCGCGGGCGTCGTGCTGGTGCGCGAGGCCGGCGGCCTGTGCCAGGAGATCGACGGCGCGGACTTCATGGAGACGGGCTCCATCCTCGCGGGTTCCGACGTGATGGTCCCGCTCGTCAGTGAACGGCTGGCTGCGGCCCGGGGCTGACCTCCGGCGAACGGCCCTGCAGCCGCACCAGCAGACAGCCGACGGCGACGAGCCCGTTCAGCACCCCGATCAGCAGGAAGGTCGACTGCGGGCTGACATTGTCGAACAGCCAGCCGCCGATCAGGCTCGTCACCAGGATGCCGACCGCGCCGGACAGGCTGAAGAGCCCGATCACCGAGCCGCGCTCCTCAGGCGGCGCTTCCTTGCCGATCAGAGACTGGGCGCCGAGGAACGCGCTGATCTGGCCGATGCCGAGCAGCACGAAGAACGGGATCGCCTGCGCCTTGATCGGGTCCGGCACCAGCATCAGCGCCGAATAGCCGACGCAGGCGATCGCCATGGAGATCCCGAGGGCCGTGATCCGATCCAGCCGGTCGATCACGAAGATCACCACCACGGGCCAGAACAGCGCCGCCGACTGGGCGATGACGAAGGGGATGGATCCGGCGCGCAGGGCCTCGGCTGGCGGCAGGCCGTCCTGGATCGCCGCGAGGTTGCCCCAGGCCACCGCATAGGTTCCCACGATCGCCAGATCGCCCCGCGCCACGAAGGCCGCCGCATAGGACAGCCAGAGCCGCGGGCTCTTCGCGCTCGCCGACAGGCCGCGCCGGAACAGCTCCATCGCCGGCAGGCGCTCGGCCGGGGCCGGGCCTGTGCCGGGCTTCAGGCCGAGCCAGAAAATCAGCGCCGAGAGCGCGCAGACGCCGCCCGCAATGGCGAAGGAGACGAGGCCCGCCTGCTTCTCCTCCATCCCCATGCCGACGAAGATCGACGGCAGGCGCCCGACCAGCAGCACCGACACCACGACCCCGAGGCCGTTGAGGATGCCGCTGATGGCGACGAGCTTTCCCCGGTCCATCTCGCGCGCATAGTCGGCGATGATGGTGGAGAGCACGCCGGTCGCCGCCGCGATGCCGACTGCATAGACCACCCGGTAAAGCGACAGCTCGAACAGCGTGGTCGCGAAGGGGTAGAGCACATAGCCCGCCGCCAGCGCCGCCATGCCGATCACATAGACCGACCGGCGCCCCAGCTTGTCCGCCAGCACCCCGAACGGGCTGAAGGCCAGGATCAGCACGATTTCGTTGGTGAGGGTGAGCAGGCCCAGCGCCGTGCCCTGCTCGTTCTCCGGCACGCCCAGATTGACCGTGAGCAGATAGGGCGTCAGCACCGCCATCGCCGTCACGATGCCGATCGTGACGAAATTGGCGTACATCAGCGTCCACACATGGCTGAGACTCACGCCGGGTTCGAGCCTCACCGGTCCGAACTTGCGTCCTTCTTGCCCTTGCGCCATCCGCCCCGCCCCTTGAAAATTGACCGAGTGGTATATTTTGTTCGATCGGGCTGGATGTCCAGTCCCGGCGGCGCGTCGCCGCAGCGCGGACAAGCAAATTGACTGATCGGTCCCTTTCTGAAATCGTCCCCGTGCCGGAGCCGGATGCAGGGGCGCGCGTGGAATGAGCGATGGATTTCGACAGGCGGCTGCGGTGAAGCCCGCGCCGGGCGACCTCTGGGTCGCAGCCACCCTGGTCACCGACAAGGCGCTGCGGCTCGGCCTGTCGCGGCTGTGGCTGTTGTCGGCCGAGCTTGAGGTGAAGGCCGAGATCCCGACCGGGGCGTTCGGCATGGTGTCGGGTCTGGCGGTCCAGCCGGGCTCAGGGGTGCTCTGGGCGTTCGATCCCACAGCGCGCCGGGTCACCCGGATCGGCCCTGACGGCGCCATGCTGCCGGACATGGCGCTCGCGCCGGGGCGCGGGCTGGGCTCGGGCCTGTTCATGGCCAACGGTGACCTGTTGTGCGGGGAGCATCTCTCCGGCGACTTCCCGCCGTTCCAGGGCGACGGCCGGCTCTACCGGTTCGATGCGCAGGGGCGGTTCATCCGCAAATACGGCCCGCAGGTGAACGGCGGCATGTCCGGCTTCCTCGGCCTGACCCACATCACGCTGATGAAGGACGGGCGCACGCTCGCCTATGTGTCCGAGACCGGCTCAACGGTGTACAGGTACGACATCGCAGAGGCGCGCCAGCTGGCCCCGCTCTATGTGCGCACCGACCCGCCCGGCATGGTGTTCGGCATCGCCGGCCTGCCGGACGACGACGTTCTGGTGATGTGCGGCGCCGAGATGCGCCGGATCGCGCCCGAAGGCGTCGTGCGCCGGACCTACAAGCTGCCGGAGGGGCGCGGCTGGTCGTTCGTGCGGGTGACCAAGGACGGGCGCAAGGCGTGGTGCGGCGACTTCTTCGCCGCGACGCTTGCCCGCATCGACCTGGCCTCGGGAGAGGCCGAGATTCAACGGCGGTTCGATCTGCCCTTCGGGCTGACGTGCGTCGCCGAGGCAGCGTGACGAAGGTGATCCCATGATCAAGAACCAGTGGTATGTGGCCGAAGAGGTCTCCGCCATCACCGACAAGCCCAGGCGGGTGAAGCTGTGCGGGCTCGATTTCGTGCTGTTCCGCGCCAAGGACGGCACGATCGCCTGTCTCTCCGACGTCTGCATCCACCGCGGCGCCTCGCTCGGCGGCGGTCTGGTGGTGGAGGGGGACGTGGAGTGCCCGTACCACGGCTGGCGCTTCGGCAAGTCCGGCCAGTGCACGCGCATCCCCTCGCTCGGGGTGGACGCGAAGATCCCGCCCCGGGCGCGCGTCGATTCCTATCCGGTGCAGGAGTATCTGGGCTGGGTCTGGGTGTTCCTCGGCGATCTGCCGGAGGCCGAGCGTCCGCCGCTGCCGGACTTCCCCGAGTGGGACAAGGAAAAGGCCGGCGAGAACTGGCGCACCATCCGGGGCGAGTATTTCTGGAACGCCAACTACGCCCGCATCGTCGAGAACGGCATCGACCCGTCGCACGCGGCCTTCGTCCATCCGGCGTTCGGCGACCGCAAGAAGCCGGAAGTGGCCGACTTCTCCGTCGACGCCGACGAGTGGTCCGCCTACGCCCAGGTCACCTTCCTGCCGCCGGAATCCACCGGCCTGTGGAAGCTGATCCGCAAGACCCGCAACGCCGTGACCGTGCGCAACGGCTTCCACGTCTCCGGCGCCCATGTGCGCATCGAGATCCAGCTCACCGCCACCTGGCGCATCGTGATCTTCGACGTGAACACGCCGATCGACGAGACCACGACGCTGACCCGCTGGATCATGGCGCGCAACTTCATGACCCATCCGCTGCTGGACGGCGACAGCCGCAACCGTACGGTGAAGATCTTCGACCAGGACGCCAAGATCATGGAGGCGATCACGCCGGAGCTGCTGCCGACCTTCCTGCATGAGGAGATCTCGGTGAAGTCCGACGCCATCATGGTCGCCTGGCGCAACAAGCGGCGCGAGCTGATCGAGAAGGGCTGGTCCATCGACCTCGACGCCCTGCGCCGGGCCGAGGACAAGCGCGCCCTCGTCATGCCGAGCCCGGACCGGGCCGACCCGGCCGTGGCGCGCGACTTCCTGCTCAAGCCGATCCCGTTCCGCGAAGGGGCCGAGGTGCGCGCCGAGGCGCTCGCCCAGCGTCACGCCGCCGAATGAGCGAGGCCGCCGCCAGCGCTGAACCCAAGGAACGCCTTGATTTCAAGGCGCTGTTCCCGGTGTTCCTGGTGGTGTTCGTCGGGCTGGTCGGCTTCGGCCTGATCATCCCGGTGTTCCCGTTCCAGGGGCAGGCGGTGGGCGCCACCCCGCTCGAGATCACGCTCGCCATGGCGGCCTATTCGTTCGGCCAGGTGCTGGGGGCGGCCGCGCTCGGCAAGCTGTCGGACCGGTTCGGCCGGCGCTGGCTGATGGGGTTCGCCGCTTTCGGCTCGGCGCTCAGCTACCTGATCATCGCCGAGGCCCGCTCGATCGAGATGCTGGCCGTCGCCCGGCTGTTCGGCGGCTTCATGGCCGGCAACATCGCCATCGCGATGGCTTATGCGACCGACGTGTCGACCGAGAAGACCCGCGCCCAGGCGCTGGGCCTGATGGGCGCCGCCTTCGGGCTCGGCTTCGTCGTTGGACCCGGGCTTGGCGGCGTCGTCGCCGGCAACAGCCCGGACTGGGCGGACTTCGAGCGGGTCGCCTTCGTCGGGGCCGGCATGGCGGCGCTGTCGGGGGTGTTTGCGCTCCTGTTCGTGCGCGAGACGGTCTCCAAGGACCAGCGGGCAGCCAACCGCGCCGCGCCCCGGGTGTCCGCCCTCGATCTCCTGCGCGCCCGGCCGGGCCTTGCCCGGCTGGTCACCATGAACGCCGCGGTCGTCACCTCCGCGGCCATGATGGAATCAAGCTTTGCGATCTGGGCCGGCGAGCGCCTCGGCTGGGGCCCGCTCGACGTCGGGCTGGGCTTCATGCTGGTCGGGGTGATCGTTGCGGTCATGCAGGCGGGCCTGACCGGCGTGCTGGTGCGCCGCTTTTCCGAGGCGAGCCTCGTGCGCGCCGGGGTCGTCATCTATGTGGCGGGCCTGTTGCTGATGGCGGCGTGGGAGCATGCGGTGGCGGCCTATGCCGGCCTTGCGATCACGTCGGTCGGCATGGGCCTGTTCTCGCCGTCGATGAATGCGCTGACCTCGCGCCAGGCGAGCGAGGCCGACCGCGGCACGGTGATGGGCCTTGCCCAGAGTTCCGGCAGCGTCGGTCGCATCCTCGGCCCGGTGTGCGCCGGCGGGCTCTATGTCGCCGTGGCGCCGGCCGCGCCCTTCGTCGCCGGGGCGATCCTGATGGCGCTGTGCATTTTCCTGATCGCCGGGGCGACCGCCGCGCCGGCCCCTGCCGCGCCGTCCGCCGGAGAACCCGCCTGATGACCCTGTCCCGCCGCGCCGCGCTCGCCGCCGGCATCGCCCTGTTGGCCGCCATGCCCGCCGCCGCACAGGTGACCGGCACGAACCAGCGCTTCGAGATGACGGCGACCACGACCGCGTCGGGCGAGGCCGTCTACCGGCTGTGGTCGGACCCCACGACCTGGACCAGCTGGGACGCCCTCGTCGACCGCGCCAATCTGTCCGGCGCTGGCGTCGGCGCGCGCGGCAAGCTGAAGGGCAAGGCCGGGCCGGAAAGCACCATCACCGTGACGGTCGCCGAGCCCGGAAGGCGCTTCGCCTATGCGGCCACCGGGCCGGGCGTGCGGATCCTCTATGAGCGCGAATATGTCGCTGGGTCGCCGGCACGCATCACCCATAGGGTGACGTTTTCAGGGCTGGTGGGCGGCGCGCTGGCGGGCGGCAATCTCGGGCGTCAGTTCCGCGAGGGTCTGCCGGCCCAGATGAACCGGCTCAAGGCGCTGGCGGAGCGGGGCTAGGCTCGGCTTCAGGCTCCAGCCGGCCGCGCAACAGCACGTTCTGGCCGGGCTTGAGTTCCACCACCACCAGTTCCGGCGGAACCACCGCCGGCGCGGCTGGGGCGGCGGACGGCGGCGGCGCGGTCATGTTGCGGTACACGGTCAGCACGACGATGCAGGACAAGGCGGCGGCGGCGCCGATGGCGATCTGCTTCAGCCGGGACGGCGGGGCCGCATGCCCGCCGTCGGCGCCGGGCCAGGACTGGCCCTGGGCGGCGGGATTGCGGACGCGACGCTTCAGCCGGTCCAGCATGTCCGAGAAGACCGGCGGGGTCTTTGCGATCGGCGGTTCGAGATCCGGGGGCGGATCGGTCGGTGCGCGCGCGCCAGCCGCAGCCCTGAGAGCCTTGAGATCCACTTCCGCCCCCCAATCGGCGTTCGATCCGTCCAGCATAGGCATGGAAGCCTTGCCATTGCGTTGCGCGGCTCGGCGGCATTCAAACGAAACCGGGAGACTTGATCCGCTGCATGTCGGTGAGCTGGCCCGTCACGCCCGAGGCCGCCGACCCATTGCGCACCGTCTCCACCCGCAGATTGTCCGGCCCATAGGCGAAGTCGACTTGCGTGAAGGTCAGGCCAGTGCCCGTGCAGGTGCGCAGCGCCTGGATCAGACGGCCGCGCGCATCGTGGGTGTAGTCCCTGCACAGCCCGTCGCTCTCCAGCATCCCCGCCGCAGACCAGCGCAACAGACCGCCGCCGGCGGGCACGCTCGCCACCTGGTTCAGGCTGTTGGCCGCGCCGTAAGCGCCAGCCGTCGGCAGAGCGCCAAGGATCGCCGAGTCCGTCGAGCCGACGAACGTCAACCGCGCCGACCGGTCGAACGAATAAGGTCAGGACCGGCCCAAAGGATGTGCGGATACATCAGCAACTACAAGTATAATTAAGCTGGTGCTCGCGGCTCAACCCCATCTGGAAAGCGAAAATCTCGTTCATACAGTATGGTTGCGGTTTCATCGCAAATCCAATAGCTTCTATCAATAGACCCGTAGCCAATTTTTAACAAATAGCGTGATATAATTTCTGGCGTAACTCGATTTCGCTTCAGACGTGCGCTGTACAGGCTCACATCTTCAAATGGCATTGGCGTACCGTTCTGGAAGAACTCCCATCGATTTGTATCCCTCATCGCATACACAACACGTACACATTCTTCAGCCTGCAAAGCAGTTAATGCGTTCCTGGGATACTGAATGGATGATCTTGAAATTTGTATCGAAACATGAATTCCCGGCACTTTGCTCGAAACCATGTATACCATAGATGAATAGCCGTCGGCAACACTGCTGACGAATAGTGTCTTCTTGCCGTTGGGCCCCTCAACTTCGCTAAGAAGTATAGCTTTGCGTAGCTCGGGTGGTCGCGCTGGGCCGTCAGGCGAATCGAGAATTGGCCTTACGTCGCGCACGGTTTCGCGTTCGAAAACCAAAGGACGCTTCCAAGCCGAAGCTTGCTCAAGTATAGCTTTGCGGGCTCTCGAAAGTGGACAATCGAGAATCGAGAACGCGTACCGTTCATATAGAGATAGGATACTCAATTCAGTAGGCATGTTGAGCTAGTCACGCAACTAGGATCGTTTTGACGCGCGACCTGACCCTGCCTGTCCAAGCGACCTTGATCACGTCCCCATTCTTCATTATGACGAACTCCATCACGATCCGTATAACCCAGATCCGGCCGATTGTCTCCTACACGGTTTCGTTGCGCATCGGTTTGCGTCTGGTTCTTCCGGATATCGATTGCGCCTTGGGCACGGACTTCTCTCGCTCGATTGTCAATTGCACGATTATGATCTGGCGCTCCGTGCGGCGGCCCTCCACCATCGTTTGCAGGAGGTGCTGGACGGCGTCCATCTTTTGTAACCGCTGGCTCTTTGCTGCTCGATGATGATTGAGCCCCCCGAGCTGCATTCGCTGCTCTGGCTGCCGTCGAGGACGCGACAGCCCGCATGGCACCAGCAGCTGTCGCGGTGGCGATGGCCCGCTGGCCCTGCGCAATCTGCCCGAAGCTTTCGCCACTGGTGTTGGCGTTTTTGACTGCGGAGAAGCTGCAGTCCATCCCGCCCTGGCCGTCCCCGCAGTCGGGAACCATTCCAGTCGGATCCGTGAAGTTCCCTGGTTCCAATCGGACATAGGCATAGAGGTTGATGTAGTCCAACGACCCGATGGGATCGGGCTGCAGGAACGTCCCCAGTTGAGGATCATACCACCGCGCCCGGTAGTAGTAGAGCCCCAGCTCGTCCACCCACCGCCGGCCGGTGTAGCCGAACGGGTGGCTCGCCATCTGCGCCGAGGACGTCTCGCCATAGGCCCCGTAGCCGCGCTTCTGCACCACCGTGCCCCACCGGTCCGACAGCGCCGTGACGGAGTTCTGACGGTCGGCATGGATGTAGTTCAGGGTCCAGGACGCATCCGGATTGCGCGCGAACTGCGCCACCCGCTCGTCCACGCCCGCGCAGGCGAGCGACGCAACCTCAGCCGCCGGTCACCGGCGGCAGGAAGGCGATTTCGTCGGCATCCGTCACCGCATCGGCGGCGCTGGCGGGCTTCAGGTCCTTGTTGATCGCCACCCGCACCGAAGGCTCGGTCAGCACCGCGCCAATACCGGGGTCGCGGGCATCGAGCAGGCCGATCAGGCCTTCAAGCGTGGTCGGCGTCGGCAGGGGCAGGTCGAGGGCGCGGACGCCCGCGGCCTCCCGCAACCGCCCGAGGAACACCACCCGCGCCATCAGCCGCCGGTCATGGACATGTGGCGGGCGACGGCCGGGGTGGCGAGGCGCTCGGCCGCAAAGTCATGGCCCTTCGGCTTGCGGGCGATCGCTGCATCGATGGCGGCGTGCAGCAGGTCGTCGTCAGCGCTCGCCCGCAAGGGCGCCCGCAGGTCCACCGCGTCCTCCTGGCCAAGGCACATGAACAGGGTCCCTGTGCAGGTCACCCGCACCCGGTTGCAGGCCTCGCAGAAGGTGTGGGTCAGCGGCGTGATGAAGCCGAGCCGGCCGCCGGTCTCTTGGACCCGCACATAGCGGGCCGGGCCGCCGGTGGAATCAGGCAGGTCGCGCAGGGTCCAGAAGCTCTCCAGCTCCCGCCGGACGGCCTTGAGCGACAGGAACTGCGCGGTGCGGTCCTCGCCGGTCTCGCCCAGCGGCATGGTCTCGATCAGGCAGGCGTCGAAGCCCTGGCCATGGGCCCAGGCGATGAGGTCGGGGATCTCTTCGGCGTTGTCGTCCTTCAGGGCGACGATGTTGATCTTGATCCTGAGCCCCGCGGCCTTGGCTGCGGCGATCCCCTCCAGCACTGCGGGCAGGGCGTCGCGCCGGGTGATGCGGGCGAAGCGCGCCCGGTCCAGCGTGTCGAGCGAGACGTTGATCCGGCGCACCCCGGCGCGGGCGAGGTCGTCTGCATGCGCAGTCAACTGCGTGCCGTTGGTGGTGAGCGTCAATTCGTCCAAACCCGCGCCGAGGTGGCGCGACAATCCCTGCACAAGACCGACAAATCCCCGCCGGACCAGCGGTTCTCCCCCGGTGAGCCGCAGTTTCCTCACGCCCCGGGCGATGAAAGCCGTGCACAGCCGGTCCAGTTCCTCCAGCGACAGCAAGTCCGCCTTCGGCAGGAAGGTCATGTGCTCGGCCATGCAATAGGCGCAGCGCAGGTCGCACCTGTCGGTCACGGACACCCGCAGGTAGCTGATGGTCCGCCCGAACGGGTCGACCAGCGCCGTCAAATCGTATTGCCCATCGGCAGGTTGGTGATGGCCTTGCCGGTCGCTGCGAAGATCGCGTTGGCGACAGCCGGCCCAAGCGGCGGCACGCCGGGTTCGCCGACCCCGGTCGGGGCCTCGCCCGACGGGACGATATGGACCTCGACCTGCGGCATCTCGTTGATTCTCAACACCGGATAGTCCGGGAAGTTGGCCTGGTCGACGACGCCCTTGGTCAGGGTGATCTGCTCGTGCTTGATGGCCGAGAGCGCAAAACCGACGCCGCCTTCCATCTGGGCTGCGATCACGTCCGGATTGACCGCGATGCCGCAATCGACCGCGACCGTGACCTTGTCGACCTTCCAGGTCCCGTCGCCGTTCAGTGAAAGATCAGCGATTTCACAGACATAGGTGCCGAACGACTTGTGCAGCGCCACGCCGCGCGCCTTGCCGGCCGGCACGGCCGCGCCCCAGCCGGCCTTCTCGGCGGCGAGGTTGAGGACGCCCAGATGGCGCGGCGCGTCGGTCGCGTCCTTGGCGGCGAGCAGCTCGCGACGGAACGCGACAGCGTCCTTGTTGGCCGCCTTGGCGACCCGATCCACCATGGTTTCAATGGCATAGGCCGTATGGGTGTGGCCGACCGAGCGCCACCACAGGGTCGGCACGCCGGCTTGCGTGATATGCAGCTGGCCGTCGAAGTTCCCGAACCCGTAGGGCGTGTCGATGATGCCTTCGACAAGGCTCGAATCGATCCCGTCGCGCTGCATCAGGGCGAAGGGCGTGCCCGCAGCAAGTGAAACCCCGGCGATGGTGTGTTTCCAGCCCGTGAGGCGGCCGTCCGCCGAGACGCCGGCCTGAACGGCGTGGTGCACCATCGGGCGATACTTGCCGGCCTTGAAGTCGTCTTCCCGGGTCCACATCAGCTTGACTGGTTTGCCGTCGCCCAGCGCCCGCGCAATGGTCACGGTTTCTACGGTATAGTCCGCATCGAAATTGGCGCGCCGTCCGAACGAGCCGCCGGCGATCTGGGTGTTCACGATCACCTGGTCCGGGCGCAGCCCGAGCGCCGCGGCCGCCGCGGCCTGGTCGATCGTCTGGATCTGCGAGGCGGTCCAGATCTCGCACTTGCCGCGGGTGACCTGGGCCACGCAGTCCATGGGCTCCATGGTGGCGTGGGCAAGAAACGGGAAGGCATAGTCCGCGGTGACGGTGGTCGCCGCGCCCTTGAGACCTGCGGCCGCGTCGCCGCGTTGCAGGAACGGCGCGCCCGGCGTCTTCGCGGTTTCCCGGAACGACGCCATCATTTCATCGGAAGACCGGGATTCGGCCTTGCTTTCATCCCAGGTCACCTTGAGGGCTTCGCGGCCCTTGAGCGCCGCCCAGGTCGATTCGGCCACGACCGCGACGCCGCGCGGCACCTGCACCACCCGCAGCACGCCGGGCACCTTCTCGGTCGCGCTGGCGTCATAGGATGCGACCGTCGCGCCGAACTTCGGCGGGTGGGCGATGACGGCGGTGCGCACGCCTTCGGGATAGAGATCGAGCGTGAAGGTCGCCGCGCCCCGGGATTTGGCCACCGAATCGAGCCGGGGTGCGGTCTTGCCGACCAGGGTGAAGTCCTTGGGATCCTTCAGTTTCGGCGCTTCCGGCGGCGTCAGCTTCGCAGCCGCCTCGGCGAAGACGCCGAAGTGGTCGGACTTGCCGGAGGCCGCATGACTGATCACGCCCTTCGCGACGGTGAGCTCAGCTGCCGGCACGCCCCAGGCGGCCGCGGCAGCCTCAACCAGCATGGCCCGGGCGCCGGCGGCGGCCTTGCGCAGCTGGTCCCAGGACCCCCTGATCGAGGACGACCCGCCGGTCGCCTGCATCATCCCGCCCATGGGGATGTTGCCGTAGACGGCGGCGTTCGCGGGCGCGAACTCGGCCTTCATCTTCGACCAGTCGGCGTCCAGCTCCTCGGCCACGATGGTGGAGAGACCCGTCATGATCCCCTGGCCCATCTCGAGGTGCTTGACGACGGTCGTCACGGTCCCGTCGGTCGCGATCCGCACGAACGGACCGACCAGGCCCTTGAAATCAGGGCCGACCGAGGCGGTCGGCGCGCAGCCGACCATCAGGCCGACGCCGGCGCCGCCGGCGGCGACGAGGAAGGTGCGGCGCGACAGTGCGGCGGATTGGAGCTTGTCCTGGATGCCCATGGGATCAGCCCTCCAGGGTGTCGGCCGCGCGCCGGATGGCGGCGCGGATGCGCTGATAGGTGGCGCAGCGGCAGATGTTGCCCTGCATGCCGGCGTCGATCTGCTCGTCGGTCGGGCGCGGCGTGGAGGCGAGCAGCGCGACCGCGCTCATGATCTGGCCGGACTGGCAGTAGCCGCACTGGACCACGTCGAGGTCCACCCAGGCCTTCTGCACCGCTTCGGCCACCCGTCCGGACACCGATTCGATGGTCGTGACCGACGCGCCGGCCAGCGCCGACATCGGGGTCGAGCAGGAGCGGGTCGGAACCCCGCCCACATGCACCGTGCAGGCGCCGCAGGCGGCAACCCCGCAACCGTATTTCGTGCCCGTGAGGCGCTTGTCGTCGCGCAGGAACCACAGGAGCGGCATGTCGGGATCGCCGTCATGGCTCGCCGGCGCGCCGTTGAGGGTGAACTGGATCATCGCTGTTTCGCCCTGTCTGAGGCCGCACCGGGCCGTTTCGACGCAATGTACACGGTCGGGCGCACAGGGCGAGACCTGTCGCGCCGATTGCCGAGGGTCGATTGCTTCGTTATGGGCCGCCCACCTGAAACAGCAAAGCGGGAATGGGGCGCATGCCGGCCAATTGGACCGAAGGGTATGTCTCGGACATCCCTTACACGACGAACTATTTCGGCGAACTGGCGCCGTCCAACATGCAGGTGGCTCTGCTGGAGCGCGGCGTGCACGCCGGCGTGCCGCTGGGCAAGCCGTTCACCTGGTGCGAGCTGGGCTGCGGGCGCGGCCTGACGACGAACCTGCTGGCGGGCGCGAACCCGCAGGGTCAGTTCTACGCCACCGACTTCATGCCCGGCCATATCTCCGAAGCGCGTGCGCTCGCCGAGGAAGGCGGCCTGACGAACGCACACTTCTACGATGACGATTTCGCGAGCTTCTGCGAGCGCCCCGAGCTGCCGCAGTTCGATTATATCGTGATCCACGGCGTCTACAGCTGGGTGCCGGACGAGACCCGCAAGGCCATCGTACGCTTCTTCGAAAAGAAGCTGAAGGTCGGCGGCGTCGTGGTCGTCTCCTATAATACGGACGTGGGCTGGGATGCGGTCCACCCGTTCCAGCGGCTGGTGCGGGACGTGGTGCCCGACCACGGGATGGGCAGCGTCGAGCGGATCAACCGCGGCATGGCGCTGCTGGACCGGCTCGAGGCCCTCGGCGCGCGCGGCTACGTCAACAATCCCATCGCCGTGCAGCGCATCCGCCAGATGCGCGAGAACGACCAGACCTATGTCAGCCACGAACTGCTCAACGGCGCCTGGAACCCGATGTCGTTCGGCCAGGTCGCCGGCGAACTCGATTCGGCCAAACTGACGTTCGTCGGGTCGTCGCGGGTCATGAACAACCTCGACTTCATGAACTTCTCGCCCGAGCAGATCGCGTTCCTGAACGAGGCCGGCAGCGTCGTCCTGCAGGAAACCCTGCGCGACATGATTCTCGCCCGGGCCTTCCGCTCCGACATGTTCGTGCGCGGTCCGGTGGCCATGACCATCCAGGAACAGATCGCCGGCTGGCGGGCGCTCAAGATCTACGGCCGCAAGATGCAGGTCCAGGCGCCGGAAAAGGTGCAGACGCTGGCCGGCGAGGCGACGCTGCAACTCGATATCTATCAGCCGATCATCGAGGCGCTGCGCGCGGGACCCACCACGGTCGGGGCGCTGGAACAGAAGTTCGCCGGCAAGATGGCGATGAATCAGCTCGCCCAGGCGGTGGTCGTGCTGATCGCCATCCAGTTCGCCTGGCCGGTCGTCCACGCCGACCCGCGCAAGGTCAAGTCCGCCGAGGCGCTGAACAAGGCTCTGACGACCCGGGCGCGGATGTCCGGCGCGCTGTCGTTCCTCGCCGCGCCGGCGAACGGCTCGGCCGTGCACGCCGACCGGATCATGCAGCTCCTCCTGGCGGCCGCCAAGGCGGGCGAGAAGGACCTCACCCGGGCGGTTATGGCCACGCTAGAGGCCCATGGCGAACGGGCCGCCGGGGCGGACGGCCTGCCCTTGCCCCAGGAGGAGGCCGAGGCGCAGTTCCGCCCGAAGGCCGAGGCGTTTGAAAAAACCCAACGCGCCGAACTGGAGCTTCACGGCGCGGGATGAGGCTGTTGCGCGCCTGCAACCAGCCCCGGCATTGCGCGCAGCTTAGTTTGCGAAATTCACCATGGTTTCGTTGACAGACGGTCCGGGCGACCGTATCGGAGGGGTAGCTGGGAAAGGCCTGGGCGGGGACGCCACGTTCGACGGCTTGCTCAGTTGCTGGGATAGGCACTGGAGAGGGTAGATACCCATGCTTTCGAGAAATCTTCTGATCGCGTCGGCCGCGACCGCGACAATCGTCGGCGCCACCTCGGCGCAGGCGCTTGAAATCCGCGGCATGAGCCTGTCGACGGGCGCGCAGACCGCTTATGGCGTCGGCGACACCAAGCACATCACGGGCAACACGACCTACGGCGGCCCGAACACCACTCAGGTGAACGCGTCGAAGGCCGGTGCGCCGAACGTCTTCATCGGTTCGTACTCGCAGGACGGCCGCGGCCCGATGGCGGGCGCCGGCACGGCTCCGGTGGTTGCGGCTGGCGACGACCGCGGCGGCGCCTTCGGCTCCTCGACCAACAAGAAGGCCGGCGACCCCTACCTGCTCGCGGGTCAGGTCGACGACACCAAGCTCGCGGCGGGCGTCCTGTCCTTCGCGGTGCTGCCCGAGTTCGGTAAGTTCCCGAACACGGACTTCAACCTGAACATCCGCCTGCTCACCTTCGGGTCGGACGGCAAGTTCCTCGGCGACAATGTCGGCGCGGTGTTTGCTCAGGACCTCGCCGGCGGTCTGCCGGGTGCGGCCAACACCATCACCCAGTTCTCGAACTGCCATGCGACGTCGATCGTGTCGTCGGGCGGCGGCGTGAACAAGACGCAAGCCGACATCATTCTGTCGGGCGCGTCGGGCTGCGATGAAGCCAAGGCCGGTGCGGTCAACCCGCTCCAGCTGACCATCCCGTTCATCATCAACCAGAACCTGGCTGATGGCGCGACGATCCAGCTGGAAATCTACGGCACCCAGACCGGTAACCTGATCCCGCTCGACAAGTCCTTCAAGGACAACGTCATCCGCGCGACGGTGCTGAAGGTCGGTTCGACCCCGCAGCTCAAGATCTGGTCTGACCACAGCCGCTTCGACCCGGCGGACGGCGAACTGCCGAACACCGCGGCGAACGTCCACAACAAGGCTTCGGGCATCAACACCGCGATCGCGGCTGGCGGCTCGACCATCCCGCGGTACTTCACGGACTTCACCGTGGGTTCGGACAACATCATCGGCACGCTGGAGTTCATCCCGCAGCTCGCGCACCAAGACCTGCGTTACGCTGTCGGCACGAAGTTCGGCCTGGAAACCTCGACGGGTTCGGTCACGATGACCGGCTTCGACGAAGGTTGGCAGGAGTCGGGCCTGATGGAGCCCCGCCTGCAGTTCGACGCGGTCACCCGCGGCGCGAAGTGCACGGGCTCGCAGAACGGCATCACGATGACGCAAGTCGGCACGAACGGCGTCTACACCATCGGTGTGAACGACGGCTCGAAGAACCAACTCGCGCTGACGGGCGCTCTCCCGCAGCTCGTTGCGGTCTGCGCCTATGAAGACACCTTCCCGGTGGCCGGCGACGGCGACGCTTCGGACGGTGAAATCTACTCGTTCACGGCCGCCGTTAACGGCGTGTTCGGCGGGTTTGTCGCCGCGGCGCGGAACATGGAATCGGTCGACCGTGACTCGGTCGCCGCCTTCCTGGTTCCGTGGGTTGCCTCCGGCACCCAGGCTTCGGGCACCAACGCCTTCTCGAACAACGTGATCCGCGTCTCGAACATCGGCTACACCCAAGCGTCGCAATCGCTCCATCAGGGCGGCACTGTGGCGACGGGCCTCACGGGTCAGACCCCGTATGGTTCGAACGCCACCCAGACCAACCCGATGGCTTCGGCTGCCGGCGGCTTCTTCCCGGTGGACGGCGGTCGGGTCTTCGCCCGCCTGCTCAACGCGGTCGGCGCCTCGTCCTCGGCTCCGGCTCCGGGCGGCACCGGCGAGCGCTTCTCGGCCCGCTTCAACCGCAACGTCGCCTCCGGCGTCGGCACGGTTGCTGCTGACTCGATCGGCCAGACCGTCCTGCTGTCGGACAAGGTTCCGGCGGCTGGCGACGTGGTCTTCACGTCGGCTGACATCCAGGCGGCCTTCGGCGGCTTCAACTTCGTCCGCGGCGACCTGCTGATCATGGTCGAGAACTCCGCGAACGAGATGCACGTCGATCGTCGGGTCACCTCTGGCGCCTCTGCCTTCTGGCAGCCGGCCGTCAGCTGCGACCTCACCGGTGCGGCCTATGCCGGCTTCGGCACGACGACGATCAACGCGTCGCTCTGCAACACCGTCACCGGCGGTCAGGGCCAAACCACGATCCAGACGAACACGCCGTCGACCGATCAGGACACCGTCCTGCCGACGCCGCTGCCGCACGTCACGGATCCGGCGAACCCGAACAACACGAACTGATCCCAGTACCCAAGGTCGGGACGGTCCTTACAGGACCGTCCCGCCAGGGCCTGTGCCCAGCATGGGGGCGGCTTCGGCCGCCCTCTTTTTTTGTTTGAATGAAACATGCAGAGCGCAGGACATATCCGCCGGCGCCGCAGCGCCCCGGGCCGCAGGTTCGGGCCAAACGGCCCCGAGCGCTGTCAGGCCTACGGGCCGGGCTCACGGAAGGCTGTTTGAAGATCTCGGCTCACGGTTCCGGCCGGCTGTCGCCACAGGCCCGGCCCCGCGTATCCGCACAGCGCGCTCTAGAGACGACGCGCCAGAACCCGGACCGTGAATCCGCAGTCATCGCCCGGGCCGGCGGAATGGTCCGATGCGCTGATCTCACGCCAGTCCTCCGGTCGATCGATCTCGAACCGGACGTCGCCGTCGGGCTCAAGGTCCACCTCCGTGAGCCGGATCCGGGTGGCCAACGCCATCATGCTCCGATAAATCGCCGCACCGCCGATGATGCAGATCTCGGGCGACCGCAGTGCAACGGCGCAGCCGGCGGCGAACGCCAATGCAGCCTCGGGCTGGCCGGCCACATCAGCCCCTGGCGCACGAAACGCCGGATCGCGACTGATCACGATATTTCGCCGCTTCGGCAGCGGCCTGCCGATACTGTCCCAGGTCTTGCGCCCCATGATGACCGGCTTGCCGATGGTGTTCGCGCGAAACTGGGCGAGGTCCCCGGGCAGCCGCCACGGCAGGGCGCCGTCGCGCCCGATCACGCCGTTGCGCCCCCGGGCAACGATCAGCGTTACATCCAAGCGGAACCCTCCAAAGAACTGTTCGCTAACGCGCATGCGCTATTGGACCTTAGGGGAGCTTCGGGCGCGTGACGACAAGGCAAGGCTTCGATCTGTGCGGTGTACGAGAGCTGCGCGTCGAGGACGCGAGGCGCTGGCGCGACCTGCAGTTGGCCGACACGCGCCTGCGCGCGCCCACCATGTCTTTGGCCTACCTCCAGATCCTGGATGCGACGCGACCGGACGTCCGGATCGCTCGACTCTCGCAAGGGGCGGATGATGCTTTCCTGGGCGTCCACATCAGGAACTGCGGCTGGACCGCGGCCGGCCTGCTGTTCAACGACTGGCAGGGGCTGATCCGGCCGCAAGGCTCTGCGACGGACGCTGCGTTCCTTGCAGGAGCGCCGGCGCTGACTGTGGGCAGTTGGCGTGGGGATGCGGAGGGCTTGCCGGGCGGGGCGGTCGACGCCGCCACTGGTTATGCGGTCGAACTCAGCTCCGGTCTTGACGCCTATCTCGAAGATCGCCGGGTGCATGCCCCTGATCACCTCAAGAAAATCCGTCGCAGATTGCGCGCCCTGGAGGCCGAGCACGGCCCTGTCCACGTCTGCTGGCCGGACCCGTCGCGCGCCGCGCGGGAGCAGCTCCTGGCATGGAAGTCGGCCCAGTTCCGACGCACAGGCCGCCACGACATCCTCACCTCGCGTTGGCTGCAGGCCTTCATCGCGGCAGCGTTCGACAGCGATCACCCGGATTGCCGGGCGGAACTGGCCACCCTCCACGCCGGCGACACGCTTGTTGCGGCGGAGATCGGCTTCACCGGGCTCGGCGTCAACCAGAGTTGGCTGGCGGCCTATGATCCCGCCTTCGCGCGATACGGACCCGGCACGCTTCTTCTGCACATGATCCTCCAGGAGGCGCCCGCCCGCGCCATCCACCGGGTCGATCTCGGCGCCGGCCACGGGGACTACAAGCACTATTTCGGCAATGAGACCTACACCGTCCTGTCCGGCCGCTATGCGCCGGCGGAAACCGACGTCGGCGAGGCCGCACTGCATCGCTTCGCCCGCTGGGCCGAGCACCAGAGCTTCCCGGGCGCGCGACTGCCCGGCAAGGCGCTGCGCCGCTACGCCATGATCGCGGCCTGCGAGCCGACCCTGGCCGGCCGCGCCAAAGGCGTGCTCACCGCCCTGCAGGGAGCGCGCGCTCCGGCCGCCCCCGCCACTTGACGGTCCGGCCCCGGAGCGTCACAGCCCCATCAACAACCGCCGGGGAGCCCATGCCGGGCTGAGAGGCGTCCGCAGGGGCGCGACCCGTCGAACCTGATCCGGGTCATGCCGGCGAAGGGAGCGCGCCTTGAGCCTTCGATCCGCGGCGTTCGCCGCGTTCGCCCTGCCGTCTGCAGTCCTCGCTCAAGTAGCGCCCGCCACGCCGTCGGAAACGATCATCGTCCGCGGCCGGCCCGAGACCCTGCTGACCGCGCCGGTGGCGGCCATCCGGATGGACGCCGCCGCTCTCACCGAGATCGGCCCGCGCGCGATCGATGATCTGGTCGCCAGAGCACCGGGCGTCCACATGATCAATGATCAGGACCCCGGCACCAACATCATCGGCCTGCGCGGCGTCACTACGGACCGGTTGCAGCAACCGGCCATCGCGCTGATCCGCGACGGCGCACCGCTCGGCGACACCGAGCTTTTCACCCTGCGCCTGTTCGACCTGGCCTCGGTTGAGGTCCTCAAAGGTCCCCAGGGCGCGCAGTTCGGCCGCAACGCCGCGGGCGGCGTGATCGCGCTGACGTCCCGGCGGCCCGATGCGCCCGCTGAGGCGCGCCTGACGATCGGCGACGGCGCCCTGCGCGAGACCGAGATCGCCGGCGATCTCATTGCCCGCAACGGCGACGGCTGGGCCTTGCGCGCCGCAGGCCTCTGGCGCGCGGCGGACGGTTGGATCACCAACCGCACGCTCGGCGGGACCGTCGACGCCGAAGAGAGCCGAAATCTTCGGCTGATCGCGGACGGCCCGCTCGGGGACTGGCGTCTCACGGCGGCACTGAACTGGATGAACGAGCGCGGCGGCGCGGCCTGGGCGTCGTCCGGCAACGTCACGGGGCGCTTCGGCGGCCGGCTCTCCGGCGCCGCGCTTTCCGATCCGATCGGCGACTTCGAGGGCCGGGCGCGACGTCGCTACGGCCAGCTCATGCTGACCGCCGAACGCCCGCTGGCGGGCGGGGAGCTTGTGCTGCTGGCCGCCCATGACCGCTATCACAAGGGCTGGGTGGAGGAGCTGGACTACCGGCCAGGTCCGCTCACCTTTTTTGGCGCACCAGTCTTCCCTAACGGATTGCAACCCATCCGCCAGCCGACGACGCTGGCCGTCACCACCGCCCAGGCCCGCTGGCAGGGCGAGGCGGGACCGGCGACCGTCAGTCTGGGCGCCTTCGCGCAGGACGTCGATCGGCGACGGATCGACGACTTCGGCCCTCTGCTGTTCGGCGCCGCCCCGCCGCTGTACCAGACCGACGGCCTTCAGACCGCCCTATATGGCGGCGTGGAGATCCCCTTCGCCAATCAGCGCGGCGCGGTCGAAGCGCAGCTGAGGTTCGATCACGACCGGCGCGACCAGACCGTCACCAACACCGCCAGCGGCCGGCGGATCGAGCGGCGCGACGCCGATTTCGAGCGCGTGCAGCCACGCCTCGCCGCGCGCTATGCCCTAACCCCCGCCCTCAATGTCTGGGCGAGCTGGGGCGAGGCCTTCCGGTCGGGCGGCTTCAACCCGATCCCGGGCGCCGGCGCCATCTGGGGCCCGACCTTCGAACCGGAAGTCGCCCGCAGCGCCGAGATCGGCTTCAAGCTGCGCCGGCCGGCCTGGGGCCTGGATGTCAGCGCCTTCCGCACGGGGCTCGACCAGTGGCAGGCCTACACGTTTCTCGACGGCAACTCGGTCACGCTGAGCGTGGATAAGGTCCGGATCGACGGGATCGACCTTGCCGCCTGGGTGCGGCATGCGTCGGGCCTGCGCCTTGAGGCCGGGTTCGCCAGCGCCGACGCCCGGATCGAGCGTTTCGTCGCCCCCGACCCGCTGATCCCCGGCCGGACCCGGAACTACGCCGGCAAGCGCACGCCCAATACCCCGGAATGGACCGGTTTCCTCGCCGCACAGGCCGCCCGCCAGCTTGGCCCCTGGACGCTGACGGCATCTGCCCAGGTCAATGCAACAGGGCGCATCTGGTACGAGATCGACAATGCGCTGGTCTCGCCGGCCAAGAGCTGGGCCGATGTGCGCCTTTCGGCCGATCGCGGCCCCTGGACCGTCAGCCTCTGGGCGAAGAACGTGTCGGACGAGCGCTGGGCGATCTCCGCCTTCGGTCAGGGCATGCTGCCGCTTCTCTCCGGCCTCGGGCCTGGCGGGCCGTTCGACACCTACACGATCAACCGCGGGCGCCAGATCGGGCTTGATGTGACGCGCCGGTTCGGGAACGAAGCCGTCAAGTCATGACCCGCCGCTGCCGCCTCTATCTCATCACCCCGCCGGCCTTCGATCCGGCCGACTTCGCGCCGCGCCTGCAGGAAGCCATGGCGGGCGGGGACGTCGCATCCGTGCAGCTGCGCCTCAAGCCCGCGCGGGATGAAGCGGTGCTGGCCGCCGGGCGCGTGCTCGGCCCGATCATCCAGGCGGCCGGAGCGGCCTTCATCGTCAACGACCGCCCGGACCTCGCGCTGGCGCTGGATGCGGACGGCGTGCATGTCGGGCAGACCGACGCCGGATGCCGCGAAGCGCGCAAGCTCCTGGGGGCCGACCGGATCGTCGGCGTGACCTGCCACGCCTCCCGCCATCTCGCCATGGTCGCGGCCGAGCAGGGCGCCGACTACGTCGCCTTCGGCGCCTTCTTCCCGACCGCCACGAAGGATGCGCCGACCCGCGCCGATCCGGAGATCCTGGAAATCTGGCAGGAGACGATGGAGGTCCCTTGCGTCGCCATCGGCGGGATCTCAGCCGACACGGCAGGCGCGATCGCCGCTGCGGGGGCGGACTTCATCGCCGTGTCGGCCGGTGTCTGGGATCATCCCGAGGGCCCGCGCGCCGCGGTCACCGCCTTCAACCGGGTCCTCGACGAAGCCGCCGGTTGATGGGTCAGCGCGGCGCGATGGCGGCGGCGTTCACCCGATCCCAGAGTGCGGCCTGCCGCGCAACCACGTCCGCCTTGTCCTCGGCCAAGAGAAAGCCGTCCTTGATCAGCTGATCTGCCGCGGTTTCCACGGCCGCAAGATAGGCCGCCCGGTCGGGCCGGGACGCCAGCACCGCGGTCTCCCCGATAAACAGCGACAGCTCGTCCGCGAAGGCCCCGGAACCGAACCGCGACCACGGCCGATAGGTGAGGAGCGGGGCGGCGAGCTCCACCGGACGCACCCCGCCCAACTCATTGCCGGCGGCGTCCACGGCCGGGACCTCCGGCATCAGGCTGGCGCGCACGCCGCCCGGCTCGACTTCGATGCGGCCCTGACGCCAGCCGGGGCCGAAGTCCATCAGGTCTGCGGCATGCGGCAGCGGGGCCGCTTCGCCGTCCGGGTAACGCACGACTGGCGCCGGCGTCAGCGTGCCGTCGGCCCGGCGCGGAATCCGGGTCGCCGGCGGCTCGGCGCCTGCGGCCACCCAGCGTCCCAGGGCCATGGCGAGCGCGCGCACGGTGGGGCGATGGTCGATCGGATTGACGCCGCGGCCCGTGACGGTCTCGGGCAGCGCGCGGCCGATCAGGTGGGAGCTCGAGGCAAGGTGGTAGAGCCGCTCCTCCGGGGCCGGGGCGAGATCCGCGCCGGTGCGCCAGTCGGTGTGGATGAGGGCGGCTGCGCGCTGCCAGTACTCGTAGCCGGTGTTGATCTGCATGATCTTGGGCCGCAGCGCGCGCGGCGTGGTGTCCAGCAGCCCGCGGCGCTGGTTGGCGTCGGCCGGGTCCGGCAGCGGCGTGGAGGCGTAGGGGAAGAGGTCGGTCGGGTAGAGGAAGCTGGAGAAGGCGTGGGCGTCGCGCGACGGCTCGGCGAAGCGATGGTTGAAGCTGCCCCGGCCGGCCCCGGCGGTCAGGATCATCGCGCCGTCCAGCGCAGGGCCGTCGTCTTCGGTGCGGTTGAACCCCTGATACAGGAAGTGGCGCAGAAACCGGCCGGACTGGCTGACGCCGTAGCCCACCACATGCTTCACAGGGCCGGGGGCGTCCGGCGCCTTGAGATGGGCGGCGAAGTCGCGGACGGCGGCAAGGCCCAGCCCGGCGATCCGCGGTTCGGCCGCCCGATAGACCAGCTCATAGATGTAGCCCGGGGCGAACGTCTCGCGCGCCCGGATCGCCCGGCCGTCTTCCGTAAAGCTCCAGTCCGCGCGCGGCACGACCTCGCGACGGTCGTAGCGGCCGGTGCGGCGGGTCAGGATCTGGTCCTCGGCCTCGGCTTGCGCAGCCGGGTAGGGGCCGGGGCGATCCTGATGGCCGAGCTGAAGCACGGCGGTCGGCGTGCGCACCACCCAGTCGGCCCGCATCTTGCCGGTCACGGCGGCGCCGCGCACGCCCTTGGCGACGGGCGCATCGAACCACATCCGGCCGTCGCCCTTGTCCACATCCCACTGCCAGCCGACCCAGGCGAGCGTGTGGCCGGCCCGCAAGGCAAGCCCGTCGCCCGGAGCCGAGCCGTCGCCGGGCGGCGCGCCGATCAGGCGCAGGGCGCCGGATCCGCCGCGATTGGGAACCTCCAGAAACGCCACGCCCGAGCGCGTCGCCGGATCGACAGGCTGGACGATGACGAAGCGCGCCGCGCTCTCCACCAGGCCGCGGCCGTTGCGCGGGGCGAGCGACAGGTCGGTGATCGCGCGGTTGGATGCGTCCGCCGGGTCGGTCTCGAACCGCACCACGCCTTCGATCCGCTCATAGGCCGGCGCGCCGGCGCTGTCTGGCAGGGGCGTGCGGGTCTCGATCGTGAGGCCGGCGACACGGGCGAGTACAGGCGATGCGGCCAGGGCGCAAAGCGCAAAGCTCAACAGGATTCGACGCATGCCGGCACATAAGCGCCTCTGTGTCGTCTGCGCCAGTGATGCGCTTTCGCCACGCAGCGGCGATTGTGTCAGCACGGCGCCCCTCGCCCCTCGCGCGCGCACGATTTCGCGATCATAAGGGCCGCCGATGCATGTGATCACCACCACCGCAGAGCTTGGCGAAGTCTGCGCGCGACTGTCCGAGCAGCCGTTTGTCGCGCTGGATACGGAGTTTCTGCGCGAGACGACCTATTGGCCGCGATTGTGCCTCGTTCAGGCCGCCGCCGGCGAGGTCGAGGCGCTGATCGATCCGATGGCGGACGGTCTGGACCTCGCCCCGCTCCTTGACCTCCTGCGCGATCCCCGCGTCATCAAGGTGTTCCATGCGGCGCGGCAGGATCTGGAGATCTTCTGCAAGCTGTTGGGCGGGGCGATGCCCACCCCGATCTTCGACACGCAGATCGCGGCCATGGCTCTGGGGTATGGCGAGCAGGTCGCCTATGACAGCCTGGTGCAGGGCGAGCTGCGCCGGGCGATCGACAAGTCGCATCGTTTCACGGACTGGAGCCGCCGGCCGCTGTCCGACGCCCAGCTCGCCTATGCGCTGGCGGACGTGACGCACCTGCGCGATCTCTATCCGGGCCTTGTCAACAAGCTGACCCGCAAGGGGCGACTCGACTGGGTGGCCGAGGAGGCCTCCGCGCTCGCCGATCCGGCGCTGTACGACACCGATCCGGACAACGCCTGGCAGCGCCTCAAGCCGCGCAAATACACCGCCGACTATCTCGCCGCTCTCAAGGCCGCCGCCGCCTGGCGCGAGCGCTTCGCCCAGGAACGCGACATCCCGCGCGGCCGGGTCGCCAAGGACGACGCGCTGATGGAAATCGCCGAGCAGCGTCCGCGCACGGTCGAGGCGCTCGGCCGGTTGCGCGCCCTGCCCAAGGGCTTCAACCAGTCGCGCGGCGGGCAGGACCTGGCCGCTTCGCTCGATGCGGCGCTTGCCGATCCTGCCGCCTATGCGCCGAAGATCGCTCGCGGACCGCAACTGCCCAATGGCATCGGCGCCACGGTCGAACTGCTCAAGGTGCTCCTGCGCCACACCTGCGATGCTGAAGGCGTCGCGCCGAAGCTGCTGGCGTCCGTTGCTGATCTCGAAAAGATCGCCGCCGACGACGAAGCGGACGTGCGCGCGCTGAAGGGCTGGCGGCGCGAGGTGTTCGGCGAGCAGGCGCTGGCGCTGAAGGCCGGCCGCCTGGCGCTGACGCTGGAGGGCCGCAAGCTGCGCGTGGTCGATCGCGTCGCGGTCGAAGCCGCGGCCTGACCGGTTGCGCGACGGCGCGGTCGCGCCATGTTGCGCATGGACCTCACAGGAGACCGCATGTCCGCCCCGCTGCCCGACGCCACGCTTGACCAGATCTTCCGCACCGCGCGCACCCGCAACGGCTGGACCGACCAGCCCGTGCCGGAAGTGATGGTCCGGGCGGTGTACGACCTGATGAAGTGGGGCGCGACCAGCGCCAACTGCTCGCCGGCGCGCTTCCACTGGATCGGCTCGGCCGAGGCCAAGGCGAAGCTCGCGCCCATCCTGTCGGGCGGCAATCAGAAGGCGCTGGCCGCGCCCTGGATCGTCTGCATCGCCTGGGACGAGGCGTTCTACGACAAGATCCCGCAGCTGTTCCCGCATAATCCCGGGGCCAGCGCCTGGTTCGCGGACGCGGCGGACGGCGGCTTCGATGCGGCCTTCCGCAATGGGACGCTGCAAGGCGCCTATCTGATGCTGGCGGCCCGCGCGCTGGGCCTCGACTGCGGACCAATGTCCGGCTTCGACCGCGCAGCCTATGACGCGACCTTCTTCGCGCCCGATCCGAAGATGGCGACCTGGAAGTCCAACTTCCTGTGCGCGATCGGCCATGGCTCGGACAAGGATCTTTTCCCGCGCCTGCCGCGCCTGTCCTTCGAGGAGGCGAACGTCATCGCATGAGCGCCAAGCCCGTCCTCGGCATGATCTGCTGCGAGCGCTCGGTCGGGTCTGAGACGGCCCAGGCCGTGATGATGCGCTATCTCACCGGCGTGCCGCCGCATGTAGATGCGCTGCCGCTGCTGATCCCGTCGCTGCCGCAGTTCGTGGACCCCGAAACCGTGGCTGGCCGCATCGACGGGCTGATGCTCACCGGCTCGCCGTCCAACGTCCAGCCGCACCACTATGGCGAGGCGGTGGACGACGCACCGGGGCCGTTCGATCCGGGCCGCGACGCCATGGCGATGGCGTTGGCCTCGGCCGTTCTTTCGAAGGGCAAGCCGGTGTTCGGCATCTGCCGCGGGTTTCAGGAGCTGAACGTGCTGTTCGGCGGGGCGCTGCGGCGCGACGCTTCGGCAAACGATGATCTCCTGGCCCATCATGCGCCGGACGAGGCTACATTCGAGGAGATGTTCGAGCATCGCCATCCGGTGACGCTCGAGGCCGGCGGCGCGATCGCCAAGGCGCTGGGCAAGACCGAACTGACCGTCAATTCGGTGCATTTTCAGGGTGTGGGCCGGCTTGGCGACGGCCTGACGGTGGAGGCGCGCGCGCCGGACGGCCTCATCGAGGCGTTCTCGTCCACCGCGCGCGGCGCGCCGGTGCTGGCGGTGCAGTGGCACCCTGAATGGCGGCCCGAGGCGAACGCCGACAGCCGGGCTCTGTTCGCCCTGATGGGCCGGGTGCTGCGCGGCGCCGACCTGCACCCCGCCTGAGCCCAAGCCTTAAGCAAACGTAAACCGATGCAGGCGAGAGCTGGGCGGGTCGCCGGAGAACCGCCGCCATGCGCGCCAGCCTGATCCTCGCCGCCGCCAGCCTCGCCCTTGCCGGCGCGAGCCCGGCGCATGCCTTCATCTTCGGCCGCAAGAAGCCGGCCGAACCGCAACAGACCCCGGCCGCAGCGCCCCGTGCGCCGAGCGCCGCAGACACGCCCCAGGTCAAGATGCCGGGCGAGGTGGTGGCCGGCGCCGGTGCGCCTGCGCCGGCTCCGATGCTGAAGCCGGCCACGCCGGCCGAGCGCGCTGCCGCCGACAAGCTCGATCTCATGGGCCAGGCGACGTTCTGGGTGCGCGAGCACACCATCACGCCCGGCGACCGCGAGGCCGCCGAACGCGCCGTCGCTGCGCTGCGCCGGATCAACAGCCAGGAGCGCGCCGCCGAGATCGCCGGTCAGGCCGTGATGCAGCATCGCCAGTCGCCGGCGCTGTGGGCCGACCTCGGCCTGTCGCTCGCCGCCATGGGCCAGGGCTCGAACGCCGCGCTCGCGCTGCGCGAAGCGATCCGGCTCAATCCGCGCGACGCCCGGCTGCACTCCGCGCTCGGCGTGGCGCTCGACCAGATGAACCAACCCGAACAGGCGCGGGCGGCCTACACCGAGGCGCTGCGCATCTCGCCCAACGACCCGAACATCATGACCAACCTCGGGCTGTCCTACGTCATGTCAGGCGACCTGCCGCAGGCGGAGGCGACCCTGCGCCGCGCCGCCGCCGCGCCGGGCGCCGGGGCGACCACGCGCCAGAACCTGTCG
>VYKN01000052.1_pt1 | contig 27597 bp, 23 predicted proteins | sample 5114581 | NCBI WGS metagenome assembly VYKN01 (sample SAMN12291810, study PRJNA351875) | freshwater metagenome | isolation source: freshwater lake | place: USA: Michigan, Baker Lake | collected 2011-08-08
TTGTGACGAAGCCCGCAAAGGCATTTCTTAAAATTCCACTGATTCCTTCTCTTGTGGAGAAGGCAAGGATGAGGTATCAAAAATGATTTTAAGAAAGGCCTTTAACCGCCCTTGTCCTGCCGAGGCACGAGGCATCTTTATAATGATTTCACTGAGCTACACCGAGTAACACAAAGTTACACAGAGGGTTTTCTCTTTGTGTGCCTCTGTGATTCTCTGTGAAGCTTTGTGAAATGAATGGCAGTAAGGCGTCTGACACCTTGGAGGTGTCGTGACGCGACAAAGAGAGGATGCTTTAATTCAGGCTAAGAAATTCTTTTACTTCATCGGCATCGATGCTGATGTCATCTTCGCCTACTTCATCAAATGGATTTTCGAGGTGATCTTGGATGTTATCTAAACTCACGAGAATGAAGCTATACAACACGGGCATAACATATTCCAGGTGCGACGAATAGTCGTGGAAGGTAGATGCGAAATACGGCCCGTAGATGATCGGAAAAATATAAATGAAAACTTTGCTGTAGGTGCGCAGCGTAACCGGTGTGCGGTAGTTATGAATGATCTTCATGTTATCAAATGCGATGATAATCTTACTTACATATTGGCTCACGCGCGATATTTCTCCGCTTTGCACGCCCAATGCACGAAGCTCCATCGTCATGTTCGATAACTTAGAGAAGAGTCTATACATTTCCTTTTCGCTGACTCTCCACTCGGTTTCATTTTGCTTCAGCATCACCTTCACTTTTGATATGAGGTCATGCGCCATCTGTTGCATGCGCACCGGGAGGTCACTTTCCTTGGAGGAAGTCCAATCGCGGCTGGCAAAAAACAAAGCCACAACGTGGCCTTTAAAATCCGAGTAGCGTTGCAAGGCATTTTCTCTCCGTGTGTAGGCAGAGCCGATCGAAAACACAACGGGAAACACGATGGCCACGCCCACTAGCATGTCCGGGAACTTGGCGGTAAGATCGTAATGAAAACAGAAGTAACTGGAAAAGACGGACAGTGTGGTGATGATGAATGTTTTGTAATTGATGATCAGCGAAAAGCTTTGAAATATTTTTTTCATTGCACAAGGGTAAGCCTGAACAATATTAACAATTTTTCAGTACTTGGTTGGATCGAACCCCTAGTCTTGAAGAACCTCCACCTCTACCCGCACATTTCTTCGTGCATTCTGACTATTTTTATCGTGCAACATTCTTCCGCCTCCCCAGGCTTTCACTTCAATGCGCGAGGTATTTATGCCCTGTGATACTAACCACTCTTTGATGGTGCTAGCACGTGCGCCCGATAATTCTTTCGCCGAGCCGGACTCCTTCACCACATCATCTTTGGTGATGTTGAAAAAATCTTTGTTCGGCCCTACATATATAATTTTGCCGCGGCCATTGCCATTGGTGTGGCCGTGCAGCATAATGCGGTATTTCGGGTTCTCCTGCAGCATTTGCAAGAGCTTATTCAATTCATACTTCGACTCAGGCATCATCACCGCTGCATCGTTGTAGAAATATACATTGTAAAGGGTAGCAATATCGCCACGGGTCATGCGGGTAAGGTCAAACTTCACCATGTAGTAGTTACCGATCAAATCAATTTCTTCTTTGGTGGTATCGCTTTCGGTGTTTTTGTAATTCATTTCATGCTGCACTTTGCGATACCCAAATGCACTTCCGATTAACGTGAGCTTTCCTGACTTGCTGCCTGGATCGGGCAAACTGATGTAGGAGTTGGATTTCATCTTGGACAGCAGGCGGCTGCGATCTGTGTCGATTACTTCCACTTCACCGTCGAGGATGGTGCCATTGGTGGCGTTGTACATACTAAAAAATGCTTGTGTGTTTTTCAGTGTCTGCGGCACATAAACAGGAGCAGCCGGTGGGTTGGGAATAACTGCCTTTGACGTATCTACCGCTTGTGCTACTGATGCAGGAACTGCTACTTCCGGAGTGGCAGGCGTTGGTACTTTTGTGGGCTCCGTAGCAACTACCGGCTTGGTCGCTTCTACAGGTGCCGATGTTGCTGCAGGGGTAGCTGGATTAGCAGCAGGTTTCGAAGCAGAAGCAGGTGATTCTTGTGGCTTGGCTGCCGGTGCAGCGGCTACAGGCTCACTGGATTCTGTTCCATCTTTGATGATGCGAACCCATGCTTTGTCAAATCCTGCTTCCTTACGCAGTTGCGTCATCTGCGCAATTGACTCGTTGAAATCAGTGTACGAGTCTGTGTAAACATAATACAGATTGCGGGCGGCATCTATGCCATAGCCGGCATGTTTTCCTTGCGCATTTAATTCATCAGCATACTTTTTAGCAAATGATAGTTGATTCTCCAGATAAGCAGCCACTACCACGTAGTAACCTTTTTTTAAGGCATCGCCGGAGGTTGATTGCGCGTTGGAAGGTGCGACTTGAATTAAGAGCACTGCCAATAGCAGTAAAACGGTTGGGGAACGTAGCATGTAAGTTTTCTCTCTTTGGTTACCGCAATATTGCTTAAATATTACTAATCTTCAAGAATAATGGGTATAATTTGAAAAGCAGTCGCTATCGACTATGTAAGGTTTTTAATTTCTGTGCTAAAAAACCAAAGCCGTAACCCGTCAATTGCACGAGCGCAGAAGGGATACTCAGTACCGCTACATAAACAGAACGGGTAACGCGTAACGCATCGACGAAAAGTAGGAAGAGATAAAACAACCCAATCGCATACAGATAAAATCCAAAAGGCGTAACAAGCGGGCTGAGCAACGTAACCACCAATGCCATTGTGAAGAGTGCCGGAAACCAATGCACCCACTTTACTTCGCCGGGATGTTTTGCGCCTACAGCCACTCGGCCGCGGCCAAAGTTCGCCACCTGAAAAAAGAATTGCTTGAGTGACGTCCTTCGCTTATGGTAAACAAATGCATCGGAGATGAGTTCCACGCGTAAATTCAGTTGACGCATACGCACACTCAACTCAATATCTTCGGCCAACCGATCAAATTGAAAGCCTGCTGTTTGGAGCCACGCCTTGCGGCTAAGACCCATATTAAAACTGCGTGCCTGATAAAAACCTATTTTCCGTTTGCCACCACGAATGCCTCCTGTAGTAAGAAACGAAGACATGGTGTATGCCATCGCTTGCTGCAAGGGTGTAAAGCTTGCATGTCCCCGGTCTGGGCCACCCCATCCATCCAAAGAATGCGTCGCCAGAAAATCTTCTACTGCAACAAAGTAAGTCTCGGGCAATACGCAGTCGCTGTCGAAAATCACAAAATATTGTCCTCTGGCTTTTTCGAAACCCATGTTGCGGCTCGGGCCGGGGCCGGAGTTGGTTTTAAAAAAATAATGAACATCGAGACGATCGGAATAGCGCTCTACCACCGGCAAGCAGGGTGTGGTAGATCCATCTTCAATGATGATGATTTCAAAATCGGTAAACTGTTGGCGGCACAAGCTACTCAACAACTCATCTACTTCGTGTGGCCGATTGTACACCGGCACAATAACAGAATATTTCGGAGTGGCAGATGGCATCGTGCAAAATAACTATTTCTTCAAGTTCAAGAGCCAATGCTCGTCATAAAATAGTTGGGCGTTCTCTACCATTTCGCGCACCGCCTCCAAAAATAATTCTTCATCATCGGGTGCAGCTGCCTCCACCAGGCCTTCGGGAGACAGCGGCTGCTTCGACAGAAAAAATCGAATCTGATCTTCAAAAACTTTGATGGCTGTTTGATGCGTACGTTTCTTTCGGGCATAACACACATCGCACACACCACACGTTTGCTCCGATGTTTCGTTGAAATAGTCTTGTATGAACAGCATGCGGCACAGTGTATCTTGTTCGGCATATTGAATCATGCGAGCCGTCTTCTCCAGATTTAGTTTGCGGCGATTCTCCAACTTGAATTTATCAACTACCAGCAGGTGTTCATCTTGCCGAGGGATGACAAACGTGACTTGCGGTGAATCGCGCATAGGGCTGTAGATGAGCAATTGCAACTGATGCAGTTGTTGCAACACCAACTGCACTTCGGCGAAGATGATTTTGAGTGCGGTGGCCAACTGACTTTCGGATATCTGCACAAAATCGGCATACAACTCTCCTCCATACAAACGCAGCAACATTTTAATGATCGGGTCAAACCGCGCATGTGCCACCTGAAACTCGTAGAGTTTTAGTTTATCAGCTGTGAAGTGCAACCGCGATGGGTGATAGAAACTTTCGCTGAACTGAACCAGCCCCGCTTCTTCCAGTCGTTTGAGTGCCGGATAGATGGCCGAAGGTTTGAATGAAAATTTTTTCGCGAATTGCTCGATGTCAAAGTCATAACTTTCGCCTTGCCCGGCGTGAATGGCAATTTGAAAATGATTGGCCAGTGCCTGGTAAATTTTCTTCAGGTAATCAAACGTAGGATAGGCTTGCTCGGCTTTGGATTGCAACGACTCCGCATCGGTCGGGTGAAATAAGATGGTGGCATATGCTTGCTTTCCATCGCGTCCCGCACGGCCGGCCTCCTGATAGTACGACTCCAGATTTTCCGGCAAATCCATATGAATCACGGTGCGCACGTCGGACTTGTTGATGCCCATGCCAAATGCATTGGTGGCCACCATTACACGAAAGGAATCGTTGAGCCACTCGCGCTGGCGTGTGGTGCGTTCATCGAAATGTAAACCGGCATGATAGAAGGTGGCGCTGATGCGGTTGCGTTGCAGGTATTGTGCGATGGTTTGTGTGGACTTTCGCGATCGGACATACACGATCGCCGTGCCGGGAACTTTGGTGAGAATCTCCACCAGCTTTTTTTCTTTTGCCTCAGTGTTGCGCACCACCAGCGAAAAATTTTTGCGGGCAAAACTGATTTGAAAAACGGACGGATTTCGGAACAAAAGTTTCGCCATGATATCCTGGCGCACTTGCTCGGTGGCGGAAGCTGTGAGTGCGATGAAAGGCACGTCGGGCTTTAGTTCGCGCAGTTCGGCAATTTGCAAATACGGCGGGCGAAAGTCGTAACCCCATTGGGAAATACAGTGGGCTTCATCGATGGCAATCAGACACACGTTCATCTTTTGAAAGCGCACCCGAAACAATTCGGTGAGCAACCGCTCAGGCGAAACATATAAAAACTTTTGCTGTCCGTACACACAGTTATCGAGCAAGAGATCAATCTCGCTGTAACTCAATCCGGAATGAATGGCAATGGCGGGAATTCCATTTTTCTTTAACTGGGCTACCTGATCTTGCATGAGTGCAATGAGAGGTGTAACAACGATGCACAGTCCCTCCTGCATCATGGCGGGTACCTGAAAACAAATTGACTTGCCACCGCCCGTGGGTAGAATGGCCAGCACGTCTTTGCGTTCTACCACCGCCTGAATGATTTCATCTTGCGGAGCGCGAAACGAATTATATCCCCAATATTTTTTTAAGACTTCGGTAGCGGTCACACTTCAAAAGTACACACTCTTGAAATCACTTACCATTGAACTGCAAGAGTTTAATGCCAATCTCGCCTAGGTGTTTTTTGAGGATTGTTTTGTAGGCTGCTGAGTTGGTATAGCCACCATTCGCCTTTTCAAAGAACTCGTCGAGCAGGGGTTGCCAATCGCTGTTCATTGGCATGATAAATCCAAATTGCTCGGAGGCTTTGTCGCCGATGGAGTGGCGTTTGACGGCCTTGCGTTTTTGTACTGCCTCGAGGTAAAATGCCAAATCCAAATAAGCAAATCCGTTGGGGTCGGCCGTCAACTTATCAAATACTTCCTGGCTTGTGGAGGCCGTTACAATTTTCATTTCCGGAAAATATTTTTGCTTCAATTCGTTAATGCGCTTTTCGTTGATGGTGCCCTGCGCGGTGTATGCTGTTAGCTTGCCAAAGGTGGTGGGCAAGTCTTCCAGTTTAACCAAGTTGGGGATGCTGTTTTGGGTAATCAGAAAGGCAAGATTGGTAATGAAGGGAGGGCTGAACTTCACTTCTTTTTTTCGTTGATCGGTGATGGTAATGTTTCCCAAACCAAATACACCTCCCGATGAAGCTTTCACTTTTTCATACATTCCTTTGAAGGAAGAGCCATCGCCCACAAATTTTATTTCGATGGCTACGCCTTTGGTATCTTTTACATACTTGGTAAAGTCTGTGAGAATATCGACACAAACGCCGGTCAATTGATCGTTGTTTTTGTATACAAATCCGAACGTCTCCACATATGCTACGGAGAGCGTGCCGGCTCCTTTCGCCTTGGCTTGCGCCCAACTATCGCCGGTATAATTTTGAGCAAAGGCACTGGCAACTACCAGAAGCAGTGCGGCAAACATCAAACTTGATTTCATATGGAGGTGATTCATGGTAAACGATTTGGTATGTTCTATAACTTGGTATTAAGTTACCAAACATCGTCGATTTATGTCAAGCGAAGGAAAAGAATTTTATACTTTACCGCCAACGTTGTTAAGTTAAGCCTAGTTTATACCTCACCTCCTCGACGAATCCATCGGATTGGCAGTTAACCATGGGCTGAAGCGGCTGAAGCCGTGGCTATCATGCAGGCTTACCATTTCCACTCGCGCTTCTCCAGAAAAGCAGCAATCCCATTCTTACAATCATCCGTGGCTCGGGCATGAGCATTCATGGTGGCCGCGTAATTCAGTGCATCTTGCAGACTCGTGGATTGCACCTCACCAATCATCTGTTTCGTGATTTGCATTGATCTGCCAGAGTTGGCGGTAATCAACTTCAAGGCAAACTCATTCACTTTGTTCTCGAGTTCTTCTTTCGCAACAAGCGCGTAAACCAGCCCCATCTCTTTCGCGGCGGCGCCTTGCACCAGGTCGCCGGTGAGCAACAAATGCCGGGCCTTCTGTTCGCCAATTTTGCGAATTAAAAAAACCAACACCATCGCGGGAATAAAACCTATGCGCACTTCGGTGTACCCAAACTTCGCCTCGGGCACGGCAAACACAAAATCACAAACGGTGGCCAACCCACATCCTCCCGCGAGAGCGTGCCCCTGCACTTGCGCGATAACGACTTTCTTCAGTTGATAGATTTGAAGAAACAACTCTTTGAGGTGGTGCGAGTCGGCTTTGTTTTCCTCAAACGAAAAATGCTGGAGTTGTTGTAAGTAAGCTAAGTCGGCACCTGCACAAAATGCATCGCCCTCCGCCTTCAATACTACTACCTTCACTTCGTCATCGGCTTCTGCCTGTGCGAGGGTTGACTTTAATTCGGCCACTAACTCATGGCTGAGCGCATTGCGCTTCTCCGGGCGATTGAGTGTAATGTAGCCGATGCGATCTTTTTTTGTGTAGAGTACTAAGCTCATCTCGATAAGGTTAAAATAAATGCACCTTGTTGCAATACCACATGAACGGGTATTTGTCTTTCCGCAGCAAACTTAATCAACTTGTTGCAATAGTTGGTTGTGTTGGTGCCATCGAGTACAATCCTACCAATATGCTCCTTTCGAATCGTGCGTATGTTCACCGCATTGTGGCTCACCACCAGGTAATCCGAATACCAACGAACAGGCAAGTTGGTTTTTGGCTGTTGAACATGGGTGATGATTTTATTTTCCCAGCGTGCCACACTCAGACCGCGGCTGCTTTTCGCAGAAAGTACGGTGTCGGTTTCAACTAAGGCAACTCCTTGTTCAAGCCGGTTGGGTCGAATATGAAATCGGATTTTTTCTTCATCGTGTGCTAAAGCCGGATCGACCACGGCATGCGCTTGCCCCTGTGAAATAAAGTCCATCGCGCTATGCCCGTTAATCGCATATACCACCCATTGCGTTTCGTGTTGCCGGTTGCTCCAATGATTCCACTGCAGTACGCTGAACAACACTCCACACAAAAACGAAAAGTAAAGTCCCCGCAGGCTTCGCGCTTCAAAAGTAATAATTAAGCCCACCCCCATGCCGATGAGTAACCAACACTGCGATGTTGAAATATGGATATCATTGATGAGACTATATGGCAATTGCTCGGTGATGTAAACCGTCTGGTTCAGCAGGTAAACCAATGCTTGCATCAACTTACCAACCGCCCACGCGACCGGGGGCACGAACGAAAAGCTGAGCAAAACAATACCCAACACGAGTACGGCTGTAGACAGTGGAATGACAAACAAATTGGAAACTAAAAAGTAAACCGGAAACTGATGAAAGTATAAAAGCCCCAATGAAAATGTCGCGATCTGCGCTGCCAGCGACACACAGGTGATCTGCCACACCCAATCGCCCACGCGCGAACGGATGTTCCAAAGTTGATAGATTGGTCGTTGCAAATAAACGATACCCACTACCGCTCCATACGACAATTGAAAGCCCACCGATAGGATGAGGTACGGGTTATACAACAACAAAGCAAATGCAGAGGCGGCCAGTGTGTTGTACATGGTGGTGCGCCGCGAAAATGGTTTTGCCAACGCAACAAATGAAAACATGGTAACAGCCCGCAACACCGAGGGCGATAAGCCGGTTACAAATGCAAAGCCCCACAGGCAAAGCAAACTGGTGCCCGCAATCAACCACGCGCTGCCTTTCATTTTGCTGAATGGTTTCAGTAGAAGTAGAAGCAACCCGTAGATAATGCCCACATGCAAACCCGACACGGCCAACACGTGCATGGCTCCGCTGGCGGCATACGCATTCAGTAAATCTGAGTCGAGTCCATCGGTAACGCCCAACACCAAAGCCGAAGCAACGGCCTGTGCCTGACTTCCATTTATATGTTGTTGAATTTGCTGAGATGCCCAAACACGCATCTCAAGCGCGTAGTACATAAATCCTTTGCGATCGGCGGACGCAAGCCACTGGACAAATGGCGGGCGGACAAATTGCTGATGATAAATATGGCGAAAACTCAGGAAGCGTTTGTAATCAAACTCACCGGGATTGGATGGGCCTTTGAGAGGCACCGGTGAACCCTTAACAAGTATACGATCGCCGTACTTCCAGTTCATGGGCAATGAATCTCTGGCGACATACAACATCACCTTACCTTCCGCCGGCAACCATGATTTTGTTTTGATGGCTTGTACTTCGATTTCTATTTTCCAGCTTTTCGCTTTCGCCTCCGGCACACTGCGCACGGCTGCTACATACGATTGAATGGGATGCACTGAATTCATAAAGTGGGAAGCGCGGTTGGCGGGGGTGCGCATACCAACCAATTCATATCCCATCAAAGTAACTGCCGTCAATCCGATACATCCGACGATGATCCCTTGATGTGCAGGATCAAGTCTCCACACGAGGATGAGATAACTGACCGTACATACGGCGATGAGAAGAATGGCTACGTTTTGAGGAAGTAGAGATGGAAAGAGTATGGCCGCAACTATGCCACTCGCCAAAAAAGCGGTAATGCGCACCATCGCAAATGGAGTCCATCGAAACATGCTAACTTGAAATTTTTGTTAAAGCACCTTAACTTTTGGGGAGTAGTCACCAGGGGAATGTGACTGAGTAAGGCTCGCCATGAAATTACAGATTTCTTGATATTAACAAGCGGTTACTATTTCTTCTTGGTGTATAGCTGATCAAAAGATTCCTGAGAAAAACTAAATCCTAAAAATAATTAGGACTTTTTCGAATAAAGGGGGCTTGCTCGAATTTCTTTCTCCGAATACAAGATCTTTTTGGGGACACGTGTCACTCCGGCGAAACGGTCAATAGTAACCGAGCTGTTACTATTTCTTCTTGGTGTATAGCTGATGAAAAGATTCCTGAGAAAAACTCGATCCTAAAAATAATTAGGACTATTTTGAATAAAGGGGGCTTGCTCGAATTTCTTTCTCTGAATACAAGATCTTTTTTGGGACACGTGTGACTCCGGTGACACGGTCGCCAGAGTCGCCGGAGTCGCACAATAGGGAGGCTATTTGTTTTTCTTTTTCTCTTCGATTCTGGCTTTGGTCATTCTTTCTCTTAACCCTCCCTCCTTTACAAAAGCTACTTCCAATTGTTTAATCTGCTGTTTGAGTAAATAGGTACAAATCTTAATTAAGGTAATCATGGTATTGGCACAAATCTCTGGGCTTTCGTGTTCGATGGCCTTTTGAAAAATTGCATAATCCGGCTTCGGTACACTCTTATTCAACTCCCGAAGTCGTGCTACCAGACGATGGCCTTTTTCCCAGATGGGCAACTTCTTCGTTCGCAGGAAATCCTCATAATCTATTTGCAATTCTTCCAGACTGGCGCGAGCTACGTTTGTGAGCTTTATTTCCATCTCCTTGGATGTGGCCGAAGCCATACTGCCCTCGGCTATGTTTTGCTTTCCACTGCGGGCTGCTTGCACCATCTGCCCTATGGTACGATCATATTTGTTGAAAAAGCGATTGGTGAAATACATAGTACCATCGTAAATTATTTCTGCCTTCTGATAACTGAATAGCCTACGATAACCACCATGGCTTGGGATAAAGCCTTCTGTAATTTTATGTTCGTTGTCCATAGCTTGGGATCTATGGCTCGGGGGAACACGCATGATGTACAAGCCATTGCAATATAATAAAATTGAACGTAAGGCCTTCACCTTCTGGTACTACTTCTAGTAACTGATATTTTCCTACGTAGGTTCTTAGGATAATCGCGACTCCTGCAACACATCGCTGCCAAGTTAGCGCAGCGCATGGCGAACACCAGTTAACAGGCATTAGTAATGCCTTACATTTTGTATGCAAGTTGCAAACATGCGTTATCTACCGTTCGACATGCCCTTGCGGAACATATTGAAGAGCGGGATGTATATTTCTTGGTGGTTTCAAACCTGTATTATCTACAGCTCGACCCTGACGGAAAGATATCCAACAGCTGGGTGAAAGAAAAAGTTGGAATATGTGTAGATGTCAGATGATAACACCTGACAACACTTAAAGCTTAATTTATTTTAACATAATAATAAACGGCAATATTTTTAGGTCTTGTTTCAGCCCCACCTTTTGCTCCACTTGTTGCATTAATTGCTTTGGCTAGTCCAATCGTAGTTTCTGGTTCACCTAATCTATATTCTTGATAAGAAGCCCCCGGGATATTTTCATGTACATGACTCTTAAAATCATCTGACTGGAAGCTACCTAGAAATCTTGCATCTGGATCATTACTTCCAGGGGGGATTTGTACTGCTTCACCAAGATTGTAAAACTGATTTAACCCTCTTAGAAACCGTCCTCTAAGATCTGGGGCAACCGCCACCCCTGTTAAGGTGTTCAAACGTGAATTGAGGATTGGACGTCCATCGCAGGGGGCATAAGTAGAGGTAGTTGGTAAAAATGCCGGTGCTTCAATTGGTGTCAAATTTTGACACAATTGATCATAATTTAGCATTGAAGCTATAACTGTTCCAAGCGGTTGAATTATTGATGCCATAAATCTTTGATTTTGTTATTTAAACTTAATTTTAACCAGCAAGAAATGCAACGTTTATCTAAAATAATTATAAACTACAGGGTTTAGCCTATCGAAGACATACCTACTCTCAGTCTTGTATTACATTTTGATCCTGTTTTAGGTTTACGTATTGTGTAACCTATTTCAGGGCAAGAAAAACTCAGGCCTAAAAATAATTAGGACTAGTTCAAATAGTTCATGTTTTCCTTTTTAGGCTAGCCTTGACCCCAGCGGATTTATTGTAGGGCGGCTACGGGCTGTTCGCTATACTCCTCGTGCCGATAGCTATCGGGATGCGGGGTGCCGCTTCCATCCCTTTGTCTTCCGAAGCTACAGTGTAGGAAGATGCCGCGTGTACTTCGATAAACATCCGGTGAAAGGAAAGAAATGGTTTCTGCAGAGAAGAGACAACTATGAAATTCATAACAGCCATGTTAGCACGGAACATATCGAACAGCGGGGAAAGAATTATCGAGTACAGCAGAAAGGGCAATGCATTTATTGTGTTGACCCTTGTTTTTATTTTGCGACTTCTCTACCAATATATTTTTCTTAACTCAAATCAATGGGTCCCACAGGGGTTCTTAACTCAAATCAATAACAGGCCGTTTTCATTTGCAGAGTTTTGTGAAAGATAAAACACAAATGAAAATCATGAAAATGATAACAGTCGCGCTTCTAGGAAGTGTACTGTCAGTACAAGCCCAAGACCCTTCACTAGCAAGGGTAGCAAAAATTCAAGGCAAGGAGGTCTACATTTTAAACCAGCCTTTACGCCAGTATGAAACAGTGGCTACAATTAAAACAAGCCCTAAAATTGTTTCTCTTTTAACGAGAGGAGTTGTGAACGAAACCATCTCCGACAAAGCGAATCAGTTCGTACGAAAGTCGGCTCGAAATGTAAAGAAGTTGAATACAACTTTCGATGCGATTATCTATTCAGGAGGGAAAACAGCCAGAGCAATACGTTTTACTGATGTGGCTACGCCCGAGAATAGTGGAATTGCTGTAGTAACAAAAATTTGGGGAGTTGATTCCTATATCTTAGCAGAGCCCCTGAAATTGTACTCTGTACAGAATTCTTCCTATGGTGGAATCAAACTTATCCCCTTCATCACCTACGGAATAGTCAACAATTCTATAGAGAAAGATGTGATGACGTTTGCCAAAAAAACCAAGAAAGAAGATGTGCAGGCAACAGCAATGATTTACTCTACCGGTAGAAACGTAGAAGGGATTTCGCTAAAGTAAAAGGTATTATTCAAAAAGGCCGTCTCAAATTGGTGAGGCGGTCTTTTTTTTATTGGCGAGAGTTGGGTGTTAGATAAACCGGAAACTTTACGTGATTTGATTAACCACTCATCTGATGTTGTTTTCGAAATTCGTTGACCGTTTGTTGAAAGCAATCCTTGAATAATTTATCAACGCAGTTCTCCATGTTAGTGAAGCTCATGGCGAACGTCAATTAACAGGTATTTGTAATGCCTTACATTTTGTATGCAGTTTGCAAACCTGCGTTATCTACCGTTGGACATGCCCTAGCGGAACATGTCGAACAGCGGGTCGGGTCTGGTTAAGATGGATAATTCTTACTTGTCTTTTCGTTCAAGGTCGCAATTTGTAATCTTAGAAGTTTAAGGACGCATTTTGCGACCTTAGAAAATAATCTTGACGTACCATTCTGGCACCACTAGGGTTTGATATCACAACTTGTGACATCCATTTGTTAAATCTTCTCAACTTGAGGACGCAATTTGCGACCTCAAGAATTATACCGATTTATTTGAAACAATTGCCTTCCTGGTGTCTACTCAATGGCTGAACGGTTCGGAATTTCCTACCAGTTGATGCAACGAGATTTCTCATGCCGTTTTTCCAGATTATACAATTCGCCTTCCAATTCCTCATCGCTGCCATGTTAGCGCAGCGCATGACGAACTGCTCTAGCGCGGAAGTTAACTTCCGTGCTCCGAAGCCGAGGAAGTCAGATAAGTAATAGGGATACTTAGTCAAAGACTAAGTATAGCTGGACTAGCAGACAAATAATGAAAAATACATAACCAAATCTATCACTTATTATCAGCCCACTTTTTAACTTCATTTACAATGCTATCCACATATTTCTGTCTTGAATAAAATCGCATAGCCGGATGATAGGCTCCAATAAAGATTCTTGTATCTTTTTGCCAAACTTTCACAAGATGATTATCAACAATGAGCTCTGCATTATTCAAATCAAACATATCCATGTATAAGTGAACGGTATTGCCGAAAATGTGAATTTCTGGATTTAAGACACTGACTTGATGTTCAATAATCGGTTTACATTCTTTAAAGCCTTCTTCTAAATTCTTATGAAGCGTGATTGTGTCTGTTTTTGATGGCCACTTATTAGCGTTTATAATAGCGATCTGAGAAACCACCTCACACATTTCGGGCTTATCCTTGATATAAGGCATAGTTCCCCAATCCTGAAAACTATTTAGAATACCATAGCTTGTATAAATGATGGGATGCCATGTTGGCATTGCAGCTTTATTAAAAAAATTCTCATACGCATTCTCACGACTATAATACTTTTTAATATGCCAACCTTCTTGCTCGTCTGTATAAGCCTCTTTAAGAAACCACGCAATCTTGAATTTTGCATTTAGATACTTTAATGGATCAACCAGACCATCTATAATCTGTCCATGTTTAAATTGACCTTCATATCCCTTAACCGAAGCCTCAAATTGATTCATTTCTATTTAAGTTTTAAGGGCGAGACGATTATACATAATGAGCTCGTTAAAGCCAAATTATCAAAAATCTTCTGACTCTAATTTCTCCTTAATAATTCTCAAAAATTCTGACATATCTCGGCCAAAATATCGAGGTTGATAGAATTCATCATAAGCATAGGGCTCACCAAATTTACTTTCCGCAAAAAGTCTAGATACATCTGGGTTTCTTTCGATATTTAGCTTGGTTAAGGTAATTGCACTCTCTACTTTTCTTTCAGCAGTCTTCCTAACTTCCTTATTCTTTCCTGACGTATAGTTTGGATACGCCATAATAAAGTCTGAGTGTAGATTATTTAATACCTCATACGTACTTCTGAATTTATCTTTATCCATTTTGATGCTTAGTTAAAGTCCTTTTTTCAATAATTAACTTTCTATTCTTACAATTAATACTCCCAACTCACATGACTCACTGGCAACCTATTCAGTTCATCTCTTAGGGTTTTCCACTGTGGCATATAGTGATTCATTAATGCCAAGAACCGATCATTATGCTTTCGCTCTAGCAAGTGAACCAGCTCATGTACAATAATATATTCCAGACATTGAGTAGGTTTCTTGGCAAGTTCAAGGTTTAGCCAGATTCGCTTTGATTCAATATTGCAGGTGCCCAACTTCGTCTTCATTTGCTTAACCCCCCAGGAATGTAGAGAAACTTTCATCTTGCTCTCCCACTTGCTGATCAACTCCGGTATAATCTTCTTCAACTCGGTTCTGTACCACTCATTCAGAATTGAGCCTCGTTGTTCAATCGTTGAACCGGGACGAACATGCAGCTCGATTAGTTTCTTATTCTTTAATACAACCTTTGAAGGTTTATCTTCTTCGATGATCTTCAGGAGGTACCGCTTTCCAAATACGTAGTGGCTCTCTCGACTTACATATTTTCTCGAGGCTTCCCGGTTTTGATCAATGAACTTACGTTGGTTTTTCTTTATCCAACCTAATTTGGAAATAGTGAATAGCTTAATGGTTTCATCGGAAAAATTCATTGGTGTTGCCAGCCTCACTTTACCTTGTGGTGGATAGACTGCCAAGTGCAAGTTCTTGATATCCTTTCTAACCACTTCAATTTGGATGTCTGAAATCACCATCTTCTTCATCACTTATATTCGCTCTGATTCTTTATTACTTCAAAGATAGTGTCCACTTTAGCAGGGTCAGTAATATGTTGCTTGATCACATTCTTAACTTCTCTTTCTTTCATGGTGTGACCAATCCAATTATCCTTCTTTATGTATTTTATTTCTGTGTCTAAGACCACCGAGAGTTCTTCATTTTCTTCGAGGTTATCGTATAATGCGCGCTTGGCTTCTGAATCGATGGAGGTAGGGTAATTTATAGAAGCCTCCGGCTTTAGTTTACTAGCCAACTCTTCAATCTTTTTGAGAAACTCTTCGTATGAAAGTGCTCCCAATTTTCGCTGTCGCACCAACTCAGAAAGCAAGACACTCATTTTTTCGTAATAGACAGGATTGATAGGCATCTCCTGAATAATCACTTTTCGCATGTTGGCTTCCAATGTTTCTGCCATGGCCGATTTGCTCTTCTTGATTCCTTCCGGTAGACGCTGAGTGGCTTCTTCAATTCCGAATTCTTTGATCAATTCTAATAGAGTTGATTCACCAAAGTTAGAGAGTGTTCGACTTGGATCAGCGCTGAGATACATATCCAATAGTTGGCGCATCTCAGGTTCGTACTGTTTAAGATCAATATAGTCACCGCTAGCAATCTTAATTGAATTGCGAAGTTCGGTGTATTCATTTACTTGTGACTTGATCTGTTCGGCTTCTCTATCCGAATATCCGGCCTCCGTCATTTCGGGTGCCAGATTGTTGTAGGCACGAATTAATGAAACGACTGCCTTATACAAGGTTAACCGCTTTTCTTCATTTGCTTTCAGTTCGTCTTTGTCTTCCGCATTGCCTACAAAATACTTGATGTATTTCTCTAATGATTTTGGCGGCTCAACTGGTGCGCATAGTTGATGAAGTGTTTCAAGGGCATCTTCTAAACATTCTTTTGCCTTCTGTAAACGATCTACCAGCAGGCCTTCAATATCTTCTTTGTCGAAGTCTTCGAATGCATCGGACGTATAGTCGGAAATAGCAGTGTTCAAACGGTTAAAAAGATTTTGGTAGTCAACGATGTAACCAAACTCTTTATCATCTTTCTCCGTGCGGTTTACTCTGCAAATGGCTTGGAACAAACCATGATCTTGCATTTGCTTGTCTATATAGAGGTAGGTACAGCTTGGCGCATCAAATCCGGTCAGTAGCTTATCCACAACTATTAGCAACTGCATGTTGGCTGGTTCATCAATGAATTGCTTCTTAGCTGCTTTCTCAAACTCCTCACGGTTTCTTCCCTTGAGCATTTGTTGATAAATCTCAAACTGCTCTATCTTTTCCGTTTCTCCATCACCAGTAGTTTCTCCTTTGGTGCTATCGGCATTAGGCTCAAAAGAGGTAATAATGGCACACTTCTTAAATCCGAAGTTTTGAAATATTTCATAGAACCTACAGGCTTCATAAATGTTGCGAGCGACTAACATCGCATTTCCTCTTCCATCCCGCAGTCTCGATTTTACTTTGAAGTCTTTGATAATGTCAAAAGCAATTTTCTCTAAGCGACTTTTGGTACTAAGTACCTTTTGCATCGTACCCCACTTTTGCTTCAACTCAGCTTTCGGTAAATCATTCATTCCCTTAGTTACCGCTTCAAACCAATCATCAATTCCTTTTTGATCCAATACATGCTGATCCACATCGCGTGCTTCGTACAATAAGTCCAGCACCACGCCATCACTCACCGCTTCATCAAACTTGTAGGTGTGAATATACCTGCCGAATATTTCAATACTTTTCTTCTTATCAGCTTTCAGCAGTGGTGTTCCGGTGAAGCCAATGAACAAGGCCTCCGGCAGAATGTCTTTCATTGCATCGTGCAGATCACCACTTTGGGTTCGGTGACATTCATCTATGAATACAAACAGGTTGCCTTTCGGCTTGAAATTCTTCGGTTTCTTTAGTTCTTCAATGAATTCATTGGTATCGCTTTTACCGCCAAACTTGTGAATGAGCGTACAAATCAGCCAAGGCTGTGCATCATTCAGTTTTAGTAATAAATCTTGCCCACTACGGGTTCGGTAGATCGATTCATCTACTCCTTTAAAAACCTTTTCAATTTGCTCATCCAATTCCGTTCTATCTGTAATAATGAGCAATCGGGCATCAGTAATATTTTCTCTGATCCACTTTGCCAGCCAGACCATAGTGAGGCTTTTGCCCGATCCTTGCGTATGCCAGATTATACCACCTTCTTTTCGTGCTATAAACTTTTGTGCCTCATGAACACCAAAATATTGGTTGGGACGGCACAGTTTCTTTATTCCAGCATCAAACACTACGAAATTATGAATGATGTCCAGCAATCTTTCCTTTGTGCAGAATTGAAGTATATGTTGATCCAGAATGCTCTGCTCAAGTGAGTATGTGCAATTATCTTCCTTCCACTTCAAAAAGAACTTCTCTGCCGTTTTGGTTGTGCCATAATACAAGCCTTGAGTATCGTTGCCAGCCATTACCAATTGTATGGTGGTGAAGTACGGTTTGATAAATCGGTGTTGTTGATTATCCAAGTTTTGCCTGATTCCTTCAGAAACAGAGATACTACCTCGTTTCAGTTCAATTACACCAACGGCTATTCCATTTACATAAAGAACGATATCAGGCCGTTTGGTCTTCTCACCTCGCACCGTAACTTCTTCAGTTATGTAAAAATTATTCTTAGCAGGTTCATTCCAATTGATAACATGAACCGTTTGCACATTTTCACCCACTTCTTCCCGCACTTTAACTCCATACCGAAGCAGAGAATACACTTCTTTATTGGTTGGATAAAGATCATCATTGCTGCTGAGTGCTGCTGTCTTCTTTAGTTCGAAGATGGCTTTATTGATTATGGCATCGGAATATCTACCCGTGCCTATTAAATATTCTTTTACCAAACCTTCTTCAATATTGCTGTTGTCTTTACGCTCTTCCCAATTGCCTAAGTAGGAATAGCCCAATTGCTCTTTGAAGAGTTTGATAATTCGATCCTGAGTGATACGCTCTTTTCTCATAGTTTAGCTAGTGTAATCTTCCCATAATTGGGGTTCAGTACCTTCTAAGTGCGACATAACAAAATTGATACCTTCCTCGGATAGCCTTCCCAGTAAGTTAAATGGCTGCCACTCCATTCTCTTGAGCAAGTAATTCTTAACAAAAAATTGTGGCTTGTTACTTATTTTTTGATCAAAATGAGAGTCACCCAGCCGAATATTCCCGTACTTCTCCGACTGAGTTATCATGCCACCCACAAAAAAATGAGCATCAAACTCTTCAAAATATATAATTGGGTGATAGGCTTTATCCTTTGCACCGCGCTGTTTCCCTTGAATTATATCACCTCTTTTAAGTTGATCAGACATCATTAGAAAATCTAATTCTTAAACAATTTAAAACTCACTTGATAGCGATAGAACTCAATGTTCTTGGCAACGGATAACGCTCTACGAATCCGTAGGTCATCTTCTAAGGCAATAATGACACCTTTTACACTCTGACCTTCCTCGGCCAGTTCTTCCATTACGTAGCCCATGTATCGTTGTATCTGACCGACCACTGAATCGCTGGCTCTGCCTTTCTTTAGCTCGACAACGAGAATCTCTTTTTTGTCTTTGCTGATAGCGAGAATATCAATATTACCAGTATCGCTCGGGTATTGTTGCCCTACCAGTTCTCCATCTTCTTCGAAGATCGTGTATTTCTTACCTAGTTCACTTTGCGACCAGTTCTCTACCAGAAAGTCTTCCAGATGCTTTTCAAGCGCAAACACAGATGCATCTTCTACGGTTTCATCGGTTGAGACAATGGTAGGAGGTCTATTACCTGCTATCAATGTTTCTATTTCTTCCGCGTATTTTGTTAAATCGCTAACCGTGCCGATAGAGCCTGAACTATTGCGCAAGGCATCGCTCATAGCAGAACGATCAATTGTGCTTGGATACCATTTCACGGTTCTACGGTGTGGAAGAATACCTTCAGGATGATAGGCATACGTGGTCAGCACTTCCCCCACGTAATAGCTTCCTGATCCGTTCGGGCTGAGAACAATATCACCCACTTTAATTCCTTTACTCACCGTCCACAATGCACCCATCGAGAGACCTGCTGATATTTTACTTTTATCAGGAAAATTCTCTAACCAAATGGGAATAAACTTCTGATTGAATTCTCGCCAGTTTTCTGGTAAACTGTTTGTCAAATCCGTTTTAATAAGAAAATCAGTACCGATGAAATTGCCTTTGATGCATTCAGCAGCGTGAACACTCTTGCTACCTAACATTACACAGTAGTAATTTTTCATACCAATCTAATTTTACCGGATAACAAATTCTGCATCATGCCTTGTTTAATATACTTGAATTTTGTCAACTTGAGTTCTAATGCTGATAGCTCAGTATCCATTTCATTGAGAACTTTTTCTGCTTGAAGCTGTTCTTCCAAAGAAGGCAAGCTCAACTCAATTTGAATCAAGTCTCTTGTATAGATTGCTGCTACGCTAGTTGTTCCAGTAGCAGTACTTCTAAGTTGGGTAAGAGTCGATTTTGAGTTAAAGATGCAATTCATGATGAAATTTGAAGAAACGTCTGAAGGCTTAAATCTCATCCTCATAATATTCGAATTGAAGTAAGCACGTGGAAATTCGTTTCTCCAAATCGCTACTTTTCCAACCAAATCAAGGGTGTTTCGAGTATTAAATAGTAGATCACCAAATATCAATCTATCATTTTCTGATGGATTATTTGCTACATATTGTAGTTTTGACAAATCCATAGAGCCTCTTCCTAGATTTCCCATTTTGATTAATGGGTAGTCACTTTCTACATCGGTGTTAGGATAATTGCCGCCTAACTGAGTAGACTCTAAAATCTTTCCCAACTTCTTCACCACCCATCCCTTTTTCGGTTTGAGCAATTGTTGCATTGCCCCTTGTTTGATGTTGCGTTTTTTGGCAATGAGTTTTTCTAAACTGGTGATCAGGGCATCGGCATCGCTGAGGGCTGTGGCGATGGCGGTTTGTTCGTATTTGGTTGGAGGAAGAATGAATGGCAATTGTCTTTGACTGGTAATGCCTATGTATGCTCGTGTCCCACCTCCTGATATGCCTTTTATTATTTTCTGAAACGTATCACCTAAAAAGTATTGATTAATATAGCTGTTTGTGATCGCATCAAAATTCTTAACTCTATAATATGTTACCTGAGGTGTGAGCATTATATAAGGAGTATTTATTTCCCCTACAATTGCAACATTCCCGACTGTTCCTTTATGAGTAAATAGAACATCCCCTGTAACAGAAAATCCTTTTTGCAAATTGTCGGCTTGTTCCTTTCTGATAAAGTGACACGATTCTAAATCAACATGACCATTGCTTACGTTATTCGCCATTACGAAGGGAATACCACTATCAACAAAATCGCTGCCCTTTGGGTGAATATTTCCGTGATTACCATCCATCGGTTTTTCAATTAATCCTTTGGACACCAATTCTTCTATGGTCGATACCTCCCAATCACTTGGTATAACACCAACCTCTGTTTGCTTGTAACCCTTCTTTAATTCCATACAAACCCCATGTTTTTAAGGTGCGCATTTACTTTCTTTTCCAGATCAGCTACTTCTTTGGTTTGTAATGGAATCGGTGTTTCATAGCGTTCGGCCAATTCTTTAATGCGTTGCGTGAGGCGTTGGCTAATGCGCTCCATTTCACTCTTAATGGATTTCTCAATACTCGTCATCCATTTGTCATCTACCACGAGTTGTTTGATTTCGTCTTCGGTAAGTTTTGGATACTTGGCTAATGTGACAGTATCTAATTCTTCAACAGCAGCTTTGATTTTGCTATTGAGTTCAGTTTGTTCTTGGGTTAGTTTCAAATAAGTTTCCAGTACTTTTATTTCATCCTTGGCCTCTTTGTTTCCCGATAGCAATCGGGATTTGATCTCACCCAATCGTTTCTGAACATTGGCTTTGTTCACTTTTTCCATAGTAGCAAAGTATCCGTCTTCGCCAGTGTGCTCTTCTTGCAGTTCTTCCAGCTTGGCAGCAAGGGCATCTCTGTCGGCTTCCAATTGAGCAATTATATTTCTCTCTTTTAAGAAGTAGCGGTTAACTACCAATTCAGAAGGCACGAGATCACATGCCCAACCCTTATCTATTTCATCACCTTTCTTATTTTTTTCGAGTTTCCGATACACGTCCGCCTTCCATCCTTCAACCGTAATCAAATAACAATCGTCCTGCATTGCCTCCATCCAATAATTCATCGTGTGCTGGTAGGCATCATACTTATCGATTAAATGAATGTTGCTGTAGGCATCCAATAGGTTCTCAGAAATTTGTTCAATGATCTCCTTCGGTTTAAATCCAGTTGTTAAGGCTTTGAGCATCTTCGTGGCCTTCTTTCTCCAACTGTTAAAAACAGAATCCATTTGTTCGGAGAAGTGATTGAATTCCGGGTGGTTAAAGATTGTATGCTTGATCTGGTCTTTTTCAACTTTTAACTTACTGTAATTGGCTCGCGTGGTCTTACCAAACAATTCTTTTCTCAAACTTGGGTAGACTTGCCAGTAGTCATATAATGCTTCGATATCCGCATTAGGTATGCCACCGAGCAGATGTGCCTCTATGTCTTGAATATCTTCCGGTTCTTGGCTATCGATGTAGCGGGGAATGTTCAGGTTGTAATCGTTCTTTGGATCGGCAATTTCTTGCTTGGGAATAAAACGACTGTATTTCGGTAATTCGATTTGGTTATTGAAGACATCTACAATTTTATGTATGTCTTGCTCACGCAAGCGGTTCTTATTGCCGTCTTTCATGAAAGCCTTACCGGCATCAATCATGAAAATCCCTTTTCGGTTTGCTGAACCTTCTTTGTCGATCACAATAATACAGGCTGGAATACCTGTGCCGTAAAATAAGTTAGCCGGCAAGCCGATGATGCCTTTGATCAATCCTTTTTCAATGATGCTTTTCCGGATGGCACCTTCTGAACCGCCTCTGAACAAAACACCGTGCGGTAAAATAACGGCTCCTTTGCCTGTGCTCTTGAGTGATTTAATTATATGCAATAACCATGAGTAGTCGCCATTCTTTTCCGGTGGAACACCATAGCCATCAAAACGATTGTATTCATCGTTGTTGGGATCAAATCCGTCCATCCAGTTAGCCAGAGAAAAAGGAGGATTGGCAACTACATAATCGAATGACTTCAAATCACCATTTTTATCAAAAAACAACGGATTTGAAATTGTGCTCTGCCCTTTCACAATCTCCGCTGTGGGATTGTTGTGCAGGATCATGTTCATTCTGCTTAATGCAGCCGTGGCCACATCTTTCTCCTGTCCATAAATAGTTACAGGATGATTCGATTCGTCAGCGGCTTTTAAAAGCAAACTACCCGAACCGCAAGCGCAATCGTAGATGGTCTGACTCTGAACTTTGCTACTACCAATGCCAATTACTTTAGCCATGATTCGGCTCACTTCCGCAGGGGTGTAAAATTGTCCCTTACTTTTGCCCGACTCCGTGGCGAAATGTCGCATCAGGTATTCATAGGCATCGCCAAGGATGTCATCGCCCTGAGCACGGTTCTTACTAAAATCGAGTGCAGGGTTTTCAAAGATGGCCACCAGCTTACTCAACCGATCCACCATTTCTTTTCCTTTCCCCAGCTTCTCTTCATCATTGAAACTGATGACATCAATTACATTTTCTAGATCATTGGATTTGGCAAGAGCCCCGATGGCGATGTCCATCTTCTCACCTATGTCTTTTTGTCCTTTAAATAATGCTATGTCTTTGAAACTTCCGCCTTTGGGTATTTCGATCACGGCCTTCGGATCGTTGCCGTAACGGTCGGAGACGTACTTTACGAACAGGAGTATGAGAACGTAGTCTTTATATTGAGAAGCGTCCATGCCGCCTCGTAATGCGTCACAACTTGCCCAAAGGGATGAATAGAGTTCGGATTTTTTGATTGCCATTGGTTAATTACTAGTACAGATAGAAAAGTTTAATTGGTGAATATCGTGAATGGAAGTGATTTATTGGGATACTATATACCCTTAAATTTCGCCTACCCCTCCAACTCCACCAAAAAAAGTCTTGTCGTAAAATCCACCATTTCGCTAACAATTTCTAATGCATTTACTCGATCAATTAGGACAATCAATTAACTCGATCCTTCTAAATGCACCAATGTTTAAAAGGTTAATTAATGTGCCGTCAAATAGTTGACCTTGAGGGAATCCTGCACCATCTCCGATGAATTTGAACTCTAACGTGTTACCATTTAATGCAGTAAAACGATAGCAATAGCCAAGTTGTAAAGTCATAGTCATTCTTTAAGTTATTAATTACTTTCCTATTTCGCAGTCTCTCAATAAATAGTTCGTCAAACGTTTACTACTGCTTAATCTACTAGCAATTCCGTTTTCAACCAAGGCTGAACATTTATTGAAGTACTCTTTCAGTTTTTTATCAGTGATGTTCTCAATTGCTCTTTTGTCCGAAAGGATGGTGAAGCCATTCTCGACTTTGCCAAATTGTCTAATGGCTGACTTTGGAAAACGTTGATAATCTTTAGCTTTTATTATATAAAAATCCTTAACACTGAAGTCTTCATTGAGCGCTACGCATACAAAATGGGTTGCTGTTAAATCTCTCTTTTTATTCTCATGTTTAATCGCCCATCCCCAATATGGTGGGCAGTTCTTTACTTCGGTTTTTATTGTCGATAGTTTGACGTCAATCTTTATTCCTAAGTCAACGATTTCAATATCGTATCCCGACTGATTACCTTTTTGCACAACTTTTACATTTTCCTTTAGTAATTTTTCAAGCACGATTAACTCTCCCAAGTAGCCTTTTACATTTGATAGATTCATCTTTCTACAATTCTTATCTGTAATCACACCTTTGAGTCGTTCAATTGAAGTCTTAATTTTCATATGCCTAGGTAAGTTGTTAATTGTAACACTACATTATCCTCAAGATTAGAATATGCCCAGAATTCAACTTAAAGCTTGCGCAAATTATACTACCCTTGAGGACACAACTACGAATTGGAAATACTTAAGTCCTCATTAAGGGCTAGCTACTTTAAACGCACTTCCATCCTTAACTTGCTCCCAAGTTACGAGTTTGCACAACCCTATTCCGCTTAAATTCATAAATACATAGACCTCATTTAATGGGTTCTCAATAGGTTTTAATATTTGATACTCTTTTGGTAAAAGACCTACATATAAATTGCCATTAGTATCAATTATAATGGCTCCATATTTATGACCTTCTTCAAATCTTTTTACCAATTGTGCCTGTAATTTCATCCAATCATTCGTTATAAAACTCACGTCATCAAAATCAATAATAGGATGAAAAACTTCCGAATAGACTCTATCCAAAATTGGAATAAATACTGATTCAAAAGAATTTAAGATAAAATCATTGTCAATTGCTTCTATAACCTTACGAAGATCTTTGTCATCGTCAATACTCTTGAGTTCGCCAATTGAATTGAAATAAGGTTTGACCATATGAAATAATTCATCTTGATACGTAGTAGTTTTATCAATTACTTCAGAGTGGAGAATAGAAAATAATTGCTCCTTTACGTATTCTGGTAACTTTTGTCTGATTTCGTTCTCCGTGTCTTCTTCAATTAGTATCCTTCTATCTCCATACAATAGACACCAATTAATTGCCTTTACAAAAAAATCCTGATGAGAAAAATTTCCCTTTAAGAAATCGTTTACAAACCAATTAACTGTTTCATTGATACTTTCTATTGTCTCTTTGTCAGCATCATAAGGATTTAACTTGAGGGGTTTACCTGTAGCGATTTCTCCCTTTACGTAATTAACTCTATATTGTACTTCTCTTGAAGATGCCAATACGTCGATTGTAGCATAGAACAACCTTGGCAAGAGGAACTCATGACTTTTTCCCTCTTCCTTTTTCTGCTTAAGCCACCCTGAAACAATCAACAACTCTCGTAACTGCTTGGCATACCCAAATAAGGAGGTGAAATTGTAAACTCCATCTTCAAATAGGGTATATCCTGAAATTCTATTAATTAGCTCAACACCGAAAATTGGGTCCTTATAATATCTAGGTGATTCTAATTGTTGAATTGAGAATAAGCCGTTTCTTAAAGAAGGATGGAAAAAATAATATCTCACATAATCTCCGATATTTCCCCAAGAATTGAATACGATTGGGAGGGCTTGCGATCTAAAATTTGAACCTTGCATTGTATGGTCCGTCCAACTTGAAAAATCTTCATATTCCGTATCGTAGTATTGATCTAAGACTTTTTTTACTTCAGAGCCAATCTTCAACAAACTTTCAGATTGAGCATAGCGGTTATCAGCATAATTATCAATTATGTAATCACATAAAGGCTGATTTGTGTTCAGGGCAAATCCATTATCGATGGACGATTTTAGAAAAACGAAAGGATTTATTTGATAAAGCGATACACAAAAACTGGGGCTTTCAAAACTTGTAAGATTCTTCCAGATTATAAAAAAACCGTGAGAATTGTTCTTTGCACCATTGAACATAATTAGATCATCAATAATCTCAAATAGAAATACTTCGTCAGGAATTGACTTTTTATCCTCATAATTGTATGGCACTATTGACACACTTGACAAAGCATAATCTGGAAGAGAGTTTTGCCAGATATCTGTCCAACTATCAGGAATATGAATATCCAAAGTAAGTTCATTCTTATCAAAACCAGCTTTTAAGGCTAAGAAATTAAACTTAGTCCCTAATACAATTGAACTAATTGAATGATCTAACAGCGTACTAAACTCAGTTGATACAACAATTAGATTTATGTCGGTATCAGCAATATTTGGTAGATGATTTTTCAACTCCAAAGCATAAGCAAAAAGTTCAGTTACTGCCTGCCTCTCCGTTTGTGAATCTTTCTTTAATTCAATAATTGAAAAACTATTTAGTTCTGGGCTAGAAATCAAAATGTCAGGATAGAGTCTTTCCTTGCGGTCATTGACATCTTTCTGTATCGAAATATTCTTAATTAATTCTCCCGTGATTAAATCATAATTATCAAAGGAATTCAGAACCTCTCTTGCCTTCTGACAATAAATGGTTCTTAATTGGAAATCGATTTGAAATCCTGGCAGAAATCTACTGTTTACATTATTATCTAGATGATCTTCTATTTGCTGAATTCCTTTTATTGAACTTAGAAATGATTCCTCATTAAGCCTTTCAATTAAAAGTTCTTGAAGTTGAGCTTCTGATTTGAATCCCATATGGATCACTTATTATTTCTTATACATTCAATCGTTGTTCTTTCAAATTTCGTCTATCCCCCCCACACCTCCAAAAAAAGTCTTGTCGTAAAAACTCTACAAGATCGTGTAGAGTTTTTATGACAAGAAAGTCCAGAATTCTTTTATATTAGCGCGGGAGGTCAGACGTGAGTCAAGAGACGTGAGATTTGAAAGAGAAAAGTATTCATTTGAAACTTTACGAAATGAAAAAAATAATTCTGCTGCAGATGGTGATTGCCGCTGTTTCGGTTTATGGGCAAGTGGCTTCTGTAGAGATGCTGCCCGATGCAATTAATAAAAGTGGTTCAACCAATACCGATCCATGAATGAACAACACACTCGCTTGTGTTTTTACAGAGAATCGAAAAGCGATAAGGCCATCATGATTTCAGATAAATCTGCCAATGGAGAATGGTCGGAGCCCTATCCCGATGTTCGGTTTGTCGCCAAATAGCTTAGACTATTTTGTCTTCTCTTTCTCCGCAGAGTCTCCGGCACGGGACTCTGCGGCTATCCTCGCGCTTAGCTCTTCGAACATATACCTATTCTCAGTCTTGTATTACATTTTGCTCCTGTATCAATCTTTCTTTTCGCGTACACCTATTTTAGAAAAGACAATGAGTTTATCGCAGAGTCCCTAGGAGGAGACTCTGCGGAGAAATAAAAGCGATAAGGCCATCATGATTTCAGATAAATCTGCCAATGGAGGATGGTCGGAGCCCTATCCCGCTGTTCGGCTTGTCGCCAAATAGCTTAGACTATTTTGTCTTACTTTGGTGGTGAGGTCAAGAACATCGAAGCGTCTCACCTCCGTAAACGAACCCATATCCGTATCGCTGTTGATCAGGATGGCGCCAACCAGAATTACATACTTGCAGTTGTATTTGGTCTTGTCCACCAATTCATTAATGCGTTTATCAATGGCTTCATAAATTACTTCTGTTGCCTCAAACAAGGGCGTGGTGGCGTTGAGAATCCGATCCTTTTCTTTGAGAAGAATTTG
>VYKN01000055.1_pt1 | contig 27356 bp, 29 predicted proteins | sample 5114581 | NCBI WGS metagenome assembly VYKN01 (sample SAMN12291810, study PRJNA351875) | freshwater metagenome | isolation source: freshwater lake | place: USA: Michigan, Baker Lake | collected 2011-08-08
TAGAGAGGTGCGTAGTTCACCCAAGGAGAATCAATCTCTCGAAGTAAAAGTGAAGGGAATTTCTGAAATGGAATTCAGTCTGTCTATATTTGACTATACTTTTACTAACTATAAACACTTTCTTAAGAATTAACCTATGTCACAATAGATGAAGATAAACCAAATAGTGTGAAATTGTAAACTAGGTATTACTGAATGGAACCGCTTTATCAGTACGCGTGGCTAGTTCCCGTCCTGCCTTTGGTAGGCGCTACCCTAGTCGGTGCGGGCTTAATTTCCTTTAATGAAGTCACCAATCGTCTGCGACAGGTGAATGCTGTATTGATCATTTCTACCCTCGGCGCGTCGATGGTGCTGTCTTTTGCGCTGTTGTGGAGTCAAATCAATGGACACGCCCCCTACACCCAGATGATCGATTGGGCATCGGCGGGTAACTTTCACCTGAAAATGGGTTATACGATCGATCACCTCAGTGCTTTAATGTCGGTTATCGTCACCACCGTAGCCTTTTTGGTGATGATTTATACCGATGGTTACATGGCCCACGACCCCGGTTATGTGCGTTTTTACGCTTATCTGAGCATTTTTAGCAGTTCTATGCTTGGTTTGGTCATTAGTCCCAACCTCGTCCAGATCTACGTTTTCTGGGAATTGGTGGGGATGTGTTCCTATCTGCTAGTAGGTTTCTGGTTCACTCGTCCGGCGGCCGCCGAGGCCTGTCAAAAAGCCTTCGTTACCAACCGCGTCGGCGATTTTGGCTTATTACTGGGAATGCTGGGTCTTTTCTGGGCCACCGGCAGCTTCGAGTTTGATATCATGGGTGAACGTCTAGAGGAATTAGTCTCTTCTGGAGCCATTGCCGGCAGTTTAGCGGCATTATTCGCCGTTTTAGTCTTCCTTGGACCCGTGGCCAAATCAGCCCAGTTTCCCCTTCATGTCTGGCTACCGGATGCGATGGAAGGTCCGACCCCGATTTCGGCCCTGATTCACGCCGCCACCATGGTGGCCGCCGGAGTTTTCCTGATTGCCCGGATGTATCCCGTTTTTGAGCCAATTCCCACGGCGATGACGGTAATTGCTTGGACGGGGGCCTTTACTGCTTTTCTAGGGGCAAGTATCGCCCTCACCCAGAACGATATCAAAAAGGGTTTAGCCTATTCCACCATCTCCCAATTGGGTTACATGGTTATGGCTATGGGTATCGGTGCTTATAGTGCGGGGTTATTCCACCTGATGACCCACGCTTATTTTAAAGCGATGTTGTTCCTCGGTTCCGGTTCCGTCATCCACGGTATGGAGGATGTGGTCGGTCATGAGCCAGTTTTAGCGCAAGATATGCGGATGATGGGCGGTTTACGCAAGTATATGCCCATTACTGCCCTAACTTTCCTGGTGGGAACTCTAGCCATCTGCGGGATTCCTCCTTTCGCCGGTTTCTGGTCGAAGGATGAAATTCTCGGTTTAGCTTTTGAGGCGAACCCAGCTTTATGGTTAATCGGTTGGGGTACTGCGGGTTTAACGGCTTTCTATATGTTCCGGATGTACTTTAACACCTTTGAAGGGGAGTTTAGAGGTACTAATAAGGAGATTAAACGCCGACTGTTAGCCAATGCGGGTGCGATTCCGGCTTTTGGACCGGGGGCAATGAATGTTAAGCAATTAGACTCGGAAGCGCAGGAAGAAGACAACCACGGCCATCATGCCCAGGAACCCCACGAATCGCCAATTACTATGACTTTACCTCTAATGATTTTAGCGGTTCCCTCTTTGTTAATCGGTTTGGTGGGTAAACCTTGGCAGAATTTCTTCGAGGGTTTTATCTCTGCACCTAATGAAGTAATTGAAGAAGTTCATGCTTTTGATTGGACAGAGTTTCTGATTATGGCGGGTAATTCGGTAGGGATTGCTTTAATCGGGATTACTGTCGCTTCTTTGATGTATCTCCAGAAGAAAATTGACCCCGCAACTATTGCCGAAAAATTCCCCGCTTTGTATCGTTTTTCCCTGAACAAATGGTACATTGACAATCTGTATGATCGAGTTTTCGTCCAGGGTTGTCGTCGTCTCGCGCGGCAAATTATGGAAGTGGATTATCGCGTTATTGATGGGGCAGTGAATTTAACCGGTTTAGCTACTCTTGTCAGTGGTGAAGGTCTCAAATACCTCGAAAATGGTCGCGCCCAATTCTATGCTTTAATTGTCTTTGCCGCAGTTTTGGGTTTAGTAATTGTCTATAGTCTGGTGTAAATTTTTAATCCCTTGACTAAAGATTTTTAGGGGCGCAAAGCCCCTTTTTTCAGCAGTTTTTTTGGTTTATAGCAGGCAGTAATACTAAATTATTAATAGATCGGTTCTGGGAGAGGGGTTGGGGGTGAGGGCAATTAACCATTTCTGCCATTACTTTAGAAAAATGGTATTAGAAGACAAAACAGGATAGACTTTTCTCTAGTCCGATCGATTTTGGGGACCATGAAGGATTTATTAGCGATTTTTAGCAAGGAATTAAGCTCTTGGTTTCGGCGCTGTTGGTTAGCGGTACTATTAACCGGCAGGGTTTTTTACTTCCTATTCACGCGCCAACCCGATTGGCGCGTCACCCAAGAACAAATGGTAGCAGCCGGGCCCGCCTCGCTGATTATCGCCATGATCACGGCCGCGGTGATCGGGATGATCTTTACGATCCAGGTGGCGCGGGAGTTCCAAGCTTTGGGTGCCAGCAGTATGGTGGGGGGAATTTTGGCCCTTGCTCTCGGTCGGGAACTCTGTCCGATTATGATGGCGATCGTGGTAGCCGGTCGGGTAGGATCAGCTTTTGCCGCGGAAATCGGTACCATGAAGGTGACAGAGCAGATCGACGCACTCTATATGCTCAAAACCGATCCCGTGGAATATCTGGTGCTGCCCCGTTTAATTGCCTGTTGTCTTATGGTTCCCGCTTTGAGTGTTATGGCGTTGCTGATCGGTTTAGGTAGCGGTTTGCTGGTCGGCCAAAGTTTATACGGGATTGCTAATTCAGTTTTTCTCGACTCGGTTCACGGTTTCCTGGGTGTGGGAGATGTGCTGAGTGGACCGGTTAAAGGGGTGGTTTTTGGGGCTTTAATCGCGATTATCGGCTGTAATTGGGGTTTAACGACCGATGGCGGTGCTAAAGGAGTCGGCCAAGCTACTACCGCGGCCGTAGTCACTATGCTCTTAGCGATTTTTGTATCTAATCTGCTGATGACCTGGATCTTGTTCCAAGGATCTGGCAATAGTTCGGTTTTATTTGGACAGTAATTTCAGTTAAAAACGCTCATTCTACACCCTACACCCCACACCCTACACCCTGCCCCTAGGAAAAACTTTTTCAGCAGACCCTAAATTAGTCTAGGTCGATAAGGGGACGCCGGAACTGCGGCACTCAGAACAGTCAGGGTTATCTGCTTTTTCAGCTAACTTAACAATACCCAGTTCACCAAAACTACCCCTGCACCACCTGTTTAAGGGTGGTAAAGGTTTCTAGGTTGATTAACCCCCGGCGCTGGCCTTTTTGGTTGGAAATGCCCAAAAATACCGATTCTCCCTGTTTGGGATTGCGATCGAATCGGGGTGAAGAATTGATATAAACTAAAGCACTATCGGACTCCATGGCGAATTGACGACTTTCTCGATAGGATTCGGTGACAATACAATCGGCATGACCGCTACTATACTTATTAATCCAAGCGATCGCATCAGTTAGGGTATCCACTAACCTAAAGGCCAGGGTTTTTTCTAAATAGGGTCTTTGCCAATCATTATCGGTAGCAATGGTTAAATGTTCCGGAAAATCCGCCGCTAATCGGGTATCTCCCCGCAATTTAAAGCCTTTTTCCTGCAAACTTTTAAACAAACGACTTAAAGTCGAAGAATTCTGATGGGGACTAATTAAAACTTTTTCGATCGCATTAACCGGATCGGGTATGCTGCCATGACTATCGATAATTACCTGACGAGCTAACTCCAAATCGCCACTAGGAGACCAATACAAATAACAGTTTCCCATGGCCGCACGCAAAACGGGAACCGTGGCCAATTGACTCACCTGACCGATTAAACTAGGGCGACCGTAGGGAATAATCAAATTAACATAATTTTCCTGCGTCACCAACTCCTCTAGGGAGGGACTAGAATCACAGGGTAAACCACTAACACAATCCACCGGTAAACCCACATCTTCCAATGCTTCTTGGATAATTTCCGTAATCACTCCATCGGAATGACTAGAGGCATTGGAACCGCGAATAATCAAACTATTGCCACTTTTTAGGGAAAATCCCGCCGCTACCATCGCTAATTCGGGAAAACCTTCATAGACTAAGGCAATCACTCCTAAGGGCATCCTTTGGCAATAGGTTTGGGACGGATTAAGTTGATAGGCCGCGTTAATTACCTGTTGCAGCGGATCCGATGCTTCCGCTAGTTGTTGCAATACCTCCACCGTCGTCTCTAAACGTTCGGGAGTTAACCGTAACCAGCGAATCATTTGTTCTGAGACGGCCATCTCTCGACTGACCTCTAAATCGAGGGTATTGGCTTCTAAAATGCGATCAAAGCCAGTTTTAATGCCATTAGCGATCGCGATTACCCCGCGATTTCTTTCGTTGCCATTGAATTGACCTAGAGCCAGAAAAGCATTGTATGCTTGCTTAAAGATCGTCGGGGGGGTTTTGGGGGAACTTTCGATCATAGATTCTTGTCTAGCGTCGATAGGCTAACCAAAAGATGAATGCGGGCAAAATAACTAATAGCATAACTAGAATTGCCCCAAAAATCACGCTTACCCCCGGCGGTGATTTCAAGATTAACGGTAGCCAGACGATCGATAATAACAGAATTATCCCCATCATCAGGGGCAAGACTCCTTCCCCAAGGCGCTGATTCATACTCACCCAACGAAATCCCGTCCAGCGCCAAGTGCGTTTATAGGGATAGTGGGGGGCTAATTGTTCGATAATTTGGCCGTTTTCCTGTAGCACAAATATCTGTTGACAGCGATCGCAGCCAAAGGCATCGGTCAATAAAATCGGGCATAATGTCCCTTTCCGACGACAGGGACAAGGATAGTCTTGGTGTTGGTCGATTTTGGTATATTTATGCGGTCGCACAAGCTAAATTTTTGTTTATAAACGGTTGTTTTTAGTCGCTCGTGGTCAATGGCTAAGGTATTCAACGGTTGCCCAAAATCCTCAACCCTATTGCTCACGGGTAATTCCCATCTTAAGGGATATCCCTAAATTATTCATCCTGACCTTAAGGTATATTTCAAGATTTTTTCAAGCGGGCAACGCGATTCGAACGCGCGACATTCACCTTGGCAAGGTGACGCTCTACCACTGAGCTATGCCCGCAAGCCGTTTTTTTACACTCCTATAAGTGTGCCAAATCTCAGACCATTTGTCAAGTAGTTTGGATCATTTTTTTACAATGATTCATCTTCTGGCAAATCCCCCAAACCCGTAATAGCTTCGAGAACCACTTCTATCTTAGCCTGTAGTCGGTTGAACTGATGTTCCAAGCGATCAAAGCGCTTGTCAATGGCGGCGAATTTTTCGTCCACTGCGGCGAATTTTTCATCCACTGCGGCGAATTTTTCATCGATATGGCGTTCCATAGCCTCAAAAGCTGCTGTAATCCGTCCCTCTGGTTCTAAATCCAATTCCAGAGTCTTGATTCTCTCGACAGCGTTGACTAATTGCCGTCTCAGTTGGTTAATATATTTGTTCTGTTCAGCTTCGCTCATCAGTGGAACTCTTGGGGAGTGGGGACACCTAAAACCCTAAATTCTGGGGGAATTTTGTTAGCCTTCTATCAGTGCCTGTTGGGGATTATTTTCCAATAATTCTAGGGGTTTATTTTCATCCCGGGGGCGCAATTGACGCATGAGACTAGCCATTTCTAGGGCAGATAGGCCATAATTCCAGCCCAAATTACTTTTAATACCGGCCCGTTCGAGGGCCTGTTGTAGGGTATCAGTGGTGAGAATACCAAAGACAACGGGAACACCTGTCTGAAAAGCGGCCGCGGCGATACCCTTTGCGGCCTCGGCGGCAACGTAATCAAAATGGGGCGTTTGGCCGCGAATAATTGCCCCTAGACAAATAACGGCATCGTAACGGTGAGAAAGGGCGACTTGACGGGCTACCATTGGCACTTCAAAGCTACCGGGTACCCAGATATAATCCACTTGAGTGCCATCGGGATTGACATCAACCCCGTGACGCTTGAGACAGTCTTGACAGCCTGATAACAGTTTATCAGTGACGAGATCGTTAAAACGACCAATCACGATCGCAAAGCGCCAAGAGGATATATCCTCGGTAAAATTTCCCTCAAAAACAGTCATAGGTAGAAGGGGTTAGGGGATGGGGGATGGGGGAGTGGGGAGTGGGGGAGTGGGGAGAATAAATAAAAATAGTCTCCCGACTCCTGATCAAGACTAAATCACTAAAAAGTTTAAAATAGCGACGGCAACGACTAAAATCGCCCAAATTGCCGAACCCACATAGAGAAGGGGTTTCGATTGGTTCCAGTTTTGGGGGGAAGCATAGGCAACGGGGACACCAATCACCATCAGCAAGGAAAATAAAACTAGGGCAATGAGAAAAAATTGAAAAACAATAGACATGATTGGGTTCTCCTAAAGCAGTTGATGTTTATTTAGATAATTCTCCCAGATTTGATACTTGTATGGAAGAGCCTCGCTTCCACTCAACTTAACCGGACGACCCTTCCTCTAGCTCCTCCCTGAATCAGGGGTTAGGGGAGATATCCCCGTCAGACCGAATCCACGAGCATTTTAATTTTACTGCCACTGACTACCCAGTCGCAGCGAGTCCTCAAATTTTTTTGATGTCTCCATCCTTGTCAAAAGCAGGATTGTAAGGGTTAGGTGGGGGAAGTGACTCTCTGTGATCCCTTGCTCAGATTACCGTGTTTTTGCGTTTTCGCCAAACCTAGCCTAGAAAGGTCTCCAGACTGCTGAACCGCTAAAAACTAATGGTCGAGTCCTAGGTCAAGCCCCCCAAACGGATGCCAGCGCCAAAAATGACGAACAATACTGCTAGAGTGGTGACAGCGACTATGTGCAGGGCGAGGAAATTTAAGTTTTCCTCGCTCAGTTTGGGGATGAGAAAAAAGCGGGAATGAAGGGCTAAGATGAGAGTTAATAGCAGTAAAGCTAACTTAATGCCTATATAAACCGATAAAAAACTATCAAATAACCAAAAATTACGAAAACCGGGCAAATAAATCCAAGTCAGTCCTAAGCCCGTCATTACCTGCAACAATAAAGCAGATAACCCAAAACCCTCAAAATATTGCTCAAATTGACGAATTCGGTCTGGTTCTCGGTTTTTGAGGGCCTGGGGTAGAACGGTGACTGCCAGCAATAAATGTCCACCGGCCCAGACGGTCGCCCCTAGGCTGTGGAGAATTACTAAAATTTTGAACAACATGGGTTTCTCTTGGTCATGATTTGCTAACTTATAGTCCTTGGCTCGGCTATTTCCGAGTATTCAGTAACAATAGATACAGAAAAAATCCTGATATCTTCTCCTTACTAAAAAATATGGATTTAATTTTATGTCATCAAACGGCGGATTTTGACGCTTTGGGGGCAGCGGTGGGTTTATCGTTGCTGAAAGCGGGTAGTCGCATTTTGTTAACGGGGGGAGCGCACCCGACGGTGAGGGAATTTTTGGCCCTGCATCGGGATGAATTCGCTTTAATTGAACTGCGTAGTGTCAATCCAGCCTGTATTCGCTCTTTAATTATCGTTGATAATCAGTGGCGGGAGCGTCTGGGAAAAGCTTCCCAGTGGCTCGATTTAGGGCATTTACAGGCGATCGAATTGTATGATCATCATTTGGATAGTGAAAGCGATATTCATGCCTCTAGCGTCCATTTAGAAGCAGTGGGAGCCACCACGACTTTAATTGTAGAAGCTTTACAAAAAGCCGACATTAAACCAAACTCGATGGAAGCGACGGTAATGGCACTCGGTATTCACGTTGACACGGGTTCCCTGACTTTTGCCGGTAGTACCCCCAGGGATGCCTATGCTTTGGCTTGGTTAATGACCTGTGCTGCTAACATTAAAACGATCGCCCAATACTGTCAACCGAGTTTTTCCCCGCGCTTACAGGGGTTATTTAGCCTTGCTTGGGAAAATCTAGAGATTAAAACGATCCATGACCGTAAAATCGCCCACGTTCTCCTCCATACTGCCGATTTTATCCCCGGTTTGTCTAGTGTGGCCGAGCGCCTACTGGAATTATCCGATAGTGATGCGCTCCTTTTCGGCCATAGTTATAGTAAAGACGAGGAAGATAAGTCCCGACAGCGTTTAACTGTGATTGGTCGCTCTAGAATCGATGGGGTGAATCTATATCGGCTTTTTTCCCCCTATAACGGCGGTGGTCATGCTCAGGCCGCTTCGGTGAGTTTTCGCGATGTTCAGCCAGTTCAACAGTTAAACCAACTGCTAGGGGACTTAATTGCCCAAATTCCACCTTCTCCTACTGCTAGGGACTTAATGTCTTCTCCGGTGCGAACAATTCGTCCCGATACTTCCATATCTCAAGCCGAGCGCATCCTTTTCCGTTACGGCCATTCGGGGTTATCGGTGGTAGATGAGCAGGATCGCTTAGTTGGGGTGATTTCTCGTCGTGACCTCGATTTAGCTCTCCATCACGGCTTTTCTCGCTCTCCCGTGAAGGGATACATGACTTGTAATCCGAAAACTATTACCCCCGACACTTCCCTTCAGGAAATCGAGTCGCTGATGGTAACGTATGATTTGGGGCGTTTACCTGTACTAGAAAACGGGCAGTTAGTCGGTATCGTCACTCGTACAGATGTATTAAGACAGATTCATCAAAATGAGCGGGTGCGTTTTGAAGGGGTTGCTTTGGTTTCCTGTCTTTTACCAGCGATTAAAGAGCGTTTAGAGCCGATTTTATGGTCATTCCTGCAAGCTGCCGCCGCTGCCGCTCAAAAACGCGGTTGGCATCTCTATCTGGTTGGGGGTGCGGTGCGCGATTTATTGTTAGCGACAGAAAGGGATACTTTATTGTTACAGGATATCGATTTAGTGGTGGATGGCTGCCATCGCGCCGCCGATGTGGGTGCGGGGGTGGAATTGGCTAATTGTTTACAGGAAATTTATCCGGAGGCCCGGTTATCGATTCACGGGGAATTTCAGACGGCGGCTTTGTTATGGCACAAAGATGAGCGTTTTGGCTCGTTATGGGTGGATATCGCCACGGCACGCACGGAATTCTATCCCTATCCTGCCAGCAATCCCCAAGTGGAGGCTAGTTCGATTCGACAGGATTTGTATAGAAGGGATTTTACGATTAATGCTCTGGCAATTCGCCTAACTTCGCCGAAAGAGGGGGAATTACTCGACTTTTTTGGCGGTATGTTGGATTTACGCGCCCAACAAATCCGGGTTTTACACGCTAATAGTTTTATCGAGGATCCGACGCGCATCTATCGAGCGGTGCGTTTTGCCACTCGGTTAGGATTTGTTATTGAACCCTTGACAGAAGGCTATATTAGGTATGCGATCGAAAGTGGAGTTTATGATCGCTCACGACAACAAAATCAGAATGCACCGGCTTTACAGTCCCGTTTAAAAGCGGAGTTGAATTATATTTTAGAGGCGGATTACTGGGAAAGTGCCTTAGAAAAGTTGGCCGATTTGGGGGCTTTGCACTGTTTACACGGGGATTTAAGTTTAAATCGGGCTTTATGGCGACAATTGCGCTGTCTCAGTTGTTGGTTAGATTGTTTAAGTCTGGAATTGCCGGTGAATGCTTGGTTAATGCGGTTGGAATTATTAATCGCTTCTCTGGCTATGGGGGAAAGAATAGCGATCGCTAATAATTTACAATTGCCCAAAGATAGTGGGGAGCGTTTACAAAAACTAGAAGTTATGGAAAGGGAGATTAGCAATAATTTTGCTTATGATCGACCCGTTAGTCAAATTGTCAGCTTTTTCAACGGTTATAAGGTTCCTAGTTTGTTACTGGTGGCGGTGAGGAGTGAGACTAGGATGCGGGCTTTAATCTGGCAATATTTAACTAAATGGTCGCAGATCGAGGCTCCTATCGACGGCAATGACCTAAAAGCTTTGGGTTATCAACCAGGCCCCCAGTTTAAATCGTTACTTGCGGCAGTCTTGGGGGCGACTTTAGATGGAATAGTCAGCAATAAAAGCGAGGCTATGGCTTTTATTGCTAGATTAACTAAGTCAGCAGATTAGGTATCGGCTGCCCCTTCATTTTCCGAAGATTGTCTTTGATCGCTGGAATAACCGCCTCTACCTCCTCTGGTGGTGGTACGATTAGAGGCGGCCCGGAATTGACGAGCGTAGGCGCGGTTGCGTTCAGCTTTTTCTTTTTTCAAATTACGACGTTTAGCCACAAGAATCTCCTTGGGATAATAGATAGACAAGCGGGGAAACGAGCGCTCGCCTCCCCTATTGACATTGACACTCTCCACCCTAAAAGTGCGGAGATTCTTGGGCTGAATCCTGCCTCCACTAGCAACGCTAATTTTGGTCTTACAGTTTCATGTCTAGTCCGACTACACCCTATAAGGCAAGCACTCTTATGGACTACTCCCCAAGCGTAAATTTCTGTGTGTCCCACAGTATTTAATTGTTTTGCGTTCTTACAGTTTGGACTTAATTGAACACCATTGACTGTTAGAAATTTTGAGATCACGGAGTAGGACGTTTAACCTATTTCCTCACGTTCTCACGCTCGGAACCACCCACAAACATCCTACCACAAAGCCGTCCTAAAAGGACGGGGTTTTCAACCCAAATTTCCGATAACCTAGAATGGTTACGATTGGGGATTAGTAGCGACGATCTTGGCTGCGATCACCGCCAGAAAAGGAAGATTTGGGTTCTCTTTCGCGAGCTTGATTGACTTTTAATTCTCGTCCCATCCATTGAGCGCCGTCAAGAGCGGCAATAGCCTTCGCTTCTTGCTCTGGGGTTTCCATTTCCACGAAAGCGAACCCGCGTTTTCTTTTCGTTTCCCGATCCATGGGGAGGTGAACGCGCTTGATTTTACCATATTCGGTAAAAACTTCCGCTACATCCTCTTGGTCAACCTCGAAAGGGAGATTACCAACATAAATTGACATAAAACCTATCCTTGCACAGATAAAAACAACAGATTTGTAGAGAACCAAGATTTCGGGAACTAGCTGAACCAATACTAAACAGAAATGCTTTGACCATTAATACTGACAACGAGCCGCAGTGCCGACTTTTATTCTCGATCTCCATCCTAGCACATAGCTATTAGCTTTGATTGATTCTGCCTCTCTCGCCACGGGAGCAGATAAACTAGACTAGAATGCTGCCCTATAAAATGCCCTAATTATGAGTTTATCCCCCCATCCGATCGAAACTGCCCTAAAAACCCTGGAAACTAAGGCCGAGGATTCGATTTCTGGGGTGCTTTCCCCACCTGTTGCCGAGAAACGGCAACAAGAGCCGGACTTCCTCCGGCAGTGCGTAGGATGCTCCCAAGAGGGTATCCTCGCCATACCCTCACATCTGGGTACAGTAATACATAACATATAGAACTCTATTCTTAAGGCCAGATGAGTGCTTCCTCCTTCGACTATAGAATGATCGATCCCATTTCTGGGCCGATCGATCCCAAAAAACAAGGGACGTTACGCCATTGGGGAAGTCATCCCTATTTTACCCGGCGCGCTTGGAATGTGGTACAGGAATATATTAAGCGTTTTAGTCAGGTGGGAGATGCGGTTTTAGATCCCTTTGGGGGATCGGGAGTGACTGCGGTAGAGGCTCTAGTTTTAAAGCGAAAGGCGATTTACTCGGATATTAACCCGATGGCTGGTTTTATCTGCCGCAATATCGCTGTTAGTCCCGTTAACATCGATGATTTTCGGTCTGCTTTCGATGACATCGCCAGAAATTGTCAGGAAAAGATTGAGGAAGTTTATCGAATGTCTCCAGAAGAAGCGGCGGATTTAGAGATTCCCTATTGGTATCCGCAAGGGGTTCGTTTACCGAAAAATGCGGACGCAGAATCTGTAGAAAATTTGTTTACCAAACGTCAATTATTTTCCCTTTCTCTAATTCTCAACCAGATTGAATTAATCACCGATCCGATCATTAAAGATTTAATGAGGTTTACTTTCTCGGCAACTCTCAATAAAACCAATTTAACCTTTAGTTCCACGAGAGGAAGAATAGAAAGCCGGGGAAATAGCGGAATTATGCACCGTTATCGCTATTGGATTCCTCCTCAAACTATCGATATTAATGTCTGGGAACAATTCGAGCAGAAATTTAAGGGGACGGCAAAATTCAAGATCGAAACTAATACAGTAATCGGTGATTTTTATCAAGAAAATTTTTCAATTTTTGATTTCTCAGCGACGGACTTAACTGGCATATCGTCCGAATCCGTGGATTATATCTATACCGATCCTCCCTACGGACAACATATTGCCTATTTAGATCTCTCGACTATGTGGAATGCTTGGCTAGGATTTGAAGTGAGCGATAACGCAAGAGAATTGGAAGCGATCGAAGGAGGAGATTTAAAGAAATCGAAAGAAACTTACATCAATTTGTTATCGAATTCCATTCGAGAAATGTTTCTAGTTTTGAAATTTGATCGCTGGATGAGTATTGTTTTTGCTCACAAAGATCCCGCCTATTGGGATGCGATCGTTAAATCTGCTCAAGAAGCTGGTTTTGAGTATGTAAATTCCTCTGTACAACATTCTACTACGCCCTCATTACACAAAAAGAAAAATCCTCTGACTGTCCTATCGGGAGAGTTAGTTTTAAACTTTAGAAAAGTGAATAATCCCAAAACAATCGCCATCAGTAAAGTCGGGATCGATATCCTGCAAATTATTAAAGAAGTGGCCGAGATGACAATCGTTAAAAGTTCGGGTGCTTCCACAGAAGATATTTATAATGCGCTCATTCCTAAATTATTGGAAAATGGCTTACTAACCCAAGTCAAGAAACAAATAGATGATATTACTCCTTTGTTAAAAGAGGAATTCAACTTTTCGGAATTAGATCATCTCTGGAGAATTCGTACAAATACGAAAATCGGTTGCTTTATTCCGCTAGAACATCGAATAAGATTTTATCTCTTGGATTTTCTAACTGCCAAAAAACGACAGGGAAAAGTAGCAACTTTTGATGAAATTATTTTTGCGATCATGCCTAACCTGATCAACGGGACAACACCAAGCGATCAATCGATTTTAAAGGTTTTAGAAAAGTTAGCTTATTCTCCCGATGGTCGGCACTGGCAACTAGGGCAAGAAGAAGGTCTTCAGCTAACTCTCGATTTAAATATAGAGCCAATTTCTTCCGTTTTAACTGGTTTAGATTTTCCCAAACAAGCAGATAAAATTCCTCACGATCAAATTATCTACGCTCTGGCAAAAATTGCTATTGCTGTCGGATTAAAGCCTTATATTGGCAAAAAAGAACAATCTACAGGTTATTGGAATGGAGAAGCTTTTAAAGATATTTCTCTAGAAAAATTACCGATCGATAAATTAGGAAAGTGGGACAGAGATAAAATACAACAGATCGATCTCATCTGGTTTAATAACTTAGGCGATGCAGTGTTCGCTTTTGAAGTAGAAACCAGTACACCGATCACCACAGGAATCGATCGCTTTATGGAATTACTAAAAATTTATCCAGAACTGGCAGGAAAACTTGTGTTAATTGTTCCACCGAAGCGAGTCAACAAACTGAAAAAAATTCTTAAAGATTCCCACTATATTGGACATCCTCTCTATATGGAGAATAAATTAGTCTATAGTTTTTCTAATCAAATTGCCGAAGTTTACCAGAAACTCTCCTCGTCAACTAAACTAGAATTATCTGCGGTTTTTGCCTCGATCGAGTTCATTTTAAAAAAACCAGAAATCTGATGCAATCAAGAGAAGCTGGTTCCTATTGAAAGTTCTAGGTTCGACGAGGCACTCATGCAATAAGCTCCCATTTGATCAGAGGGGACAGGGAGCGATGAACATGATACAGCAAACCATCTCAGGGAATCGTCACCCCGGAAAGCAAATCGCCCCTGCAACTGTCTCCCCAAATTCCCTCTCTTGATAAACTAGACTAGAATGCTGCCCTATAAAATGCCCTAATTATGAGTTTATCCCCCCATCCGATCGAAACTGCCCTAAAAACCCTGGCAGCGAAAGCGGAAAATTCCATCGCACAAACAACAAACCTAGAAGACTTAGAACAGCTAAGGGTGAATTATCTCGGTAAGAAAGGAGAATTATCGCAGATTTTACGCGAAATGGGCAAATTAACCCCCGAAGAGAGACCGCGCCTCGGTGCGATCGCTAATCAGGTAAAAGAATTAGTGCAATCGTTGCTGGAATCTCAGCGAGAAAGTCTAAATAATGCCCAAATTCAAGCGAAATTAGCTGCGGAAACCCTCGATGTCACCCTACCTGCTCTTAGCCGTCCTTTAGGGCGAATTCACCCCTTAAATAGCACATTTGATCGCATGATCGATATTTTCGTCGGTCTGGGTTACAGCATTGCCACTGGGCCGCAGGTAGAAACCGATTATTATAATTTTGAGGCTTTAAATATCCCTGCTGACCATCCGGCCCGGGATATGCAGGATACTTTTTTCTTGAGTGATGGTCGTTTATTGCGGACCCATACCTCCCCGGTGCAGATTCGCTACATGGAAAGTCACGAACCCCCGATTCGGATTGTGGCCCCGGGCCGCGTTTATCGTCGCGATACCGTTGATGCTACCCATTCCGCGGTTTTCCATCAAGTGGAATTATTAGCGGTGGACCAGGGATTAACTTTTACGGATTTGAAAGGAACAATTAAAGAATTTCTTAAGCAAATGTTTGGGGCCGATTTACCGGTTAAATTCCGCGCTTCCTACTTCCCTTTTACCGAACCCTCGGCCGAGGTAGATGTGCAGTGGAAAGGCAAATGGTTGGAGGTGATGGGCTGTGGTATGGTGGATCCCAATGTCTTAAAAGCAGTCGGTTATGACCCCCAAATCTATACGGGTTTTGCTGCTGGTTTTGGCGTGGAAAGATTTGCTATGGTATTACATGAGATAGACGATATTCGCCGTTGTTATAATAGCGATATCCGCTTTCTCCGCCAATTTTAGGGGGATAAACCCGATGGTCATGAGTGAAGATTTAACCAAAAAAAGACTCCTATCCGTGGCTTGTCATGCCTCGATCTTTTTGAGTGCTACGCTGGTATCGGTGGGGATTCCTTTAGCTATTTATTTCATTTCTGATGATGGAACGGTGAAGGAAAACGCCAAAGAAGCTTTAAACTTTCACCTGAATATGTGGTTATACTACCTAATTGCCGGGATTCTAATTTGGGTTTTAATCGGTTATTTGCTCTTAGCGATTCTTGGTGTGGTGAACATTGTTCTCCCCATTCTTGCTATCCTGCAAGTCTGGAAAGATGCTTATAAGGTTTTCCGTTATCCTTTTATTTTCCGGGTTCTGTAATTAATTATCGGGGTTGAAACCTGTTCAACCCTTTTTTAGTCCTATTCCCACTAGAAAAATAGCCTCTGGAGTTTATGACTAAAATTGTCATCATCGGTGCGGGAATAGTGGGGGCCACCATTGCCTACGAATTAAGCGCCATCGAAGGATTAGAAATTACCCTCATCGATGAAAAAAAACCAGGACAAGGAGCAACTGGGGCAGCCCTAGGGATTTTAATGGGGATTATCAGCCATAAAACTAAAGGTAGAGCCTGGAAACTGCGGCAAGAAAGTTTAAAACGTTACGAAACCCTCCTTCCTGAGCTAGAATCCCTCACCGGACTGACTATTCCCTGTCACCGTGATGGCATTGTCCTCCTGCGATCGCGTGCTGAAGACGAAGAAAATTGGCGCAAGTTAGCCCAAATCCGCCAAGAACAGGGATATTGTCTAGAAATATGGGATAAAGAGACTTTAACCCAAAAATGTCCCCAAGTGGCCAGCGATCATCTCCAGGGTGCTATCTATTCTCCCAGTGATCGTCAAATTAACCCGGCCGCGCTCACGGAGGCTCTCGTCGATGCTGCGGCAAGAAGGGGGGTAAAATGTCAATTTGGGGTAAAAGTTGAAAATTTCGGGAAGACAGAGCTTCAAGGCTCTAATTTGAGGCAATGCACCCAGGTTTATAGTTCCAATGGTATAGAGGAAACCGACTTTTTGATTCTTTGTGCGGGAATTGGTTCTACTGCTTTAACCGCAACTCTTAGCCATCCAGTGGAAATCCGACCGGTTTTAGGGCAAGCTTTGCAGATAAAATTGACGCAACCTTTAGAAAGTTCCGATTTTAAGCCGATTTTAACGGGAAATGACCTGCATATTCTGCCTTTGGCCGGATCGGAATACTGGATTGGGGCAACGGTGGAATTTATGGACGAAAAGGGCGAAATTATCCCCGATACTGCCCTATTAGAGCAAGTGTATCAACAGGCGATCGCTTTTTGTCCCTCTTTGGCTGCGGGTGCGATCGTGCGTACTTGGTCCGGTAAGCGACCGCGACCGGAGAAAAAATCCGCTCCCATCATCGAATATTTGCCCGGATACGATAACGTTATTCTGGCCACGGGACACTACCGCAACGGGGTTTTATTAGCCCCCGCTACCGCTAAAATGGTCAGGGAAATGTTAAGTGGTAATTTAGGTTTTGCTGAAAAAGTTTGTTGATGGAGTTAGGAGTCGGTCGTCAGTATTCTCCGAGTCAGGAGATTATTTTTACCCTCTCCCCTCTCTACAATAATTACTCGCAGCCAGAAATACGTTGGGTTAATATCATACTTTGTGCTTTTTGTCAAAAAAACTTTTTTTTTGCAATAAAACTACATAAAAAAAAGATCATCATTGCTGGTGAAATTGACTGATTTACCCGTCTTAATTAGGATCACCTTCTAGGTGTGGCAAGGGTTTCAACCATTGCTGCCCAAAAAAGCACAGAGTATCCCATTATGAAATTCAGTAAAATCGCTGTAACCATCATAACATCGTTGTTAAATAAAAATCTTTCTCAATTAATTCTTAAGAATTTATAAATATTGCGGAATGTTAATTTAAATATTCTCAAGTTTTTGCAGTCAATAAATAATTTTTACTTATCTTTGTCGGAAAATAGAACTCCTGCAAAAATCCAACATCTACCATTGGGTTAGGAGTCAGTATTTAGGAGTCAGGATTCGGCTTTTTTCTCCCTTCTCCCTTCTCCCTTCTCCCTTCTCCCTTCTCCCTTCTCCCTGCTATCTGCTATCTGCAGCCGATGACCCTATCTGAACAAGAAAGACAACAACTCTGTGACACTGCTCGGGAAGTGGCGAAACTTTCCTATTCTCCCTATTCCCGTTTTCGGGTGGGGGCAGCGGTCTTGACAAATAAAAAGATTTATGCTGGTACTAATGTAGAGAACGCTAGTTATGGCTTGAGTTTGTGCGCGGAAAGGGCAACTTTAGCGCAAATAATCGCAGCGGGCGATCGAGAAGTACGGGCGATCGCTATAGCCTGTATCGATGGGAAGGATGATATTAGTCAGTTAACTCCCTGCGGAGCCTGTCGTCAATGGATAGCCGAATTAGCGCCGAAAGCGGAGATTATTATCTGTGGAAATCAGCAAAATTATCGTTTTCATCTCTCGGATTTACTGCCTTTTTCCTTTCATTTTTAACTGTGGGCAAAGTATAGGGTTTAAGGTACTACAACAACGGCTAAGATAACTGCTATAAGAGCCGTTATCTGACCAAACATTAGTATCTAGTATCTAGTAAATACTTGAGAGTCATAAATGAACATCTCTACCAGTTGAGTTGTCCCGTAAATTATCCAAAGTATCATCATCAAGACTTGTCAAATCTACCCTTTGCCTAAAATCTTGCCAGGCTGACCAAAAATCATTAACCTCTCTAATTTCTACTAATACATCTTCATTATTAGGAAAATCAACTGCCTCTAATAACTCAATAATTTTGCCTTTTTTAATTCCTTTAACTAACATAATATCAACTCCTTCGTTGCCGACTCAAATGAGACTTCGTGCTTTGAGAGAATTTTTATCTCAGTCAAACTGCCTAAAACAATTATACTGCTACCCACTGAAACTGATGGCACATTTGTTATATGTTCTGTCTATAACTTGAATCATATCTATTCAACTGTATTGAACCATTGATCGGGTTCAGAAGCCCAAGTAAATTTCCAGTGAGGTTGCTTCATCTCCAACACTTAAGGGGCTAATAACTACATTTTATCTCCTCCGGTAGCGACATTTTTAAATCTTTCTTGGGCAGCAGAAAAAGCCTCTTTCATCACCCGTTGAATCCTTTTAGGATCGGGTTTTTTACCCCCCATTAAATCGCCAAAATAGACACAAGCGCCCTCTCCTAGGGCCCAGGTATAGGCAGCAGACCAAGAAGCGGCGATGACACTGCCAAAACCGGGGATAAATTTCACCAATTCCCGACCGATGGCCTGGGCCAAAAAGCCGCCAGCGATCGCACTGACGACTCCACCGGCTTGGGATGGGGTTAAGACTTGACCGTATAATTTGCCTAAAACCCCCACCATTGACACTTGTAGGGCGGTTAACACGGGCATAGTCGCTAAGGGTAAGGGAATCGCCGCCAAGGTCGCCGCTATGACGGAAAAGGCTAACATATAGCGTCGCGCCACGTCCCGATAGAGATTGCCTAATTTATTGCTGGTTTCCCGATCTAAAAGTTGGTGGATGGTGTTAGCCTCGGCTTTTGGCAATAAATCGGCTAAATTGTCTCTAAATGCCTCTAAACCGTAAAAAACAGGGTTGTAACCGTCTTCCTCTAGGGTGAAATCGATTAGCACAGAATTATCATATAAATCCTTAAAAGTTTCTTTAATTTCTTGATAGGCGCGATTGATATCCTCGAAATCGGGAGGATAAGGGGGATGATCGGCGGTATTAGGAGGATAAAGCTGATGAAGGCAGGTGACAGCCAGTAAACAGGGTATTTTAGGGTATTTTTGCCGCAGTTGTTTGGTAATTTCCAGGAGGCTATCGGTGGCAAAATCATTAATTTTTACCGTCACGATAAAAACCTGGGCGCATCCCGTATTTTCGGCTAAATCTGCTAATAATTCCGCGATTACCGTGTCTGTGTGTTGATAGGCATCCCCTAACCCCACCGTATCGGTAAAAATCAACAGGGGTAAGTCTTCCGCGGGGTAGGTGTAGCGCTGGGTGTTTTGGGTGTGGGGACGGAAACCTTGCCCGACGATTTCCGCCGAAACTCCCGTTATTCCCCGAATAATCGAACTTTTTCCCGTTTGGGGTTTGCCGATTAACAGCGCCTCGGTGGTGGGTAATTCTTGACGGACTTTTTCTAAAATTTCCGCCACTTGATTGTCACTAACACTAAACCACTGGAGGACAGTATTAGTCAACTGGTCGATGGGGAGTCTTTTCATCACTTCCCCCGTGAGACTATTCCAAGTATTGACCAAAGAATCAATGGGCAGTTTATTAGTCATGGGGATTAGAAGGGTTTATGATAACTAAAATAGAGATTTTCAGCAATAGAATCAGACGATGACAAAAGCCGCAATTAGTCCGCAAGATTTATCATGGCCTTTTTGGCCAATTGTACCACTTTATCCCTACGGTCAAAGACGGACAATTCGCCAAGAAGTGGTGAAAGATACGCTCTGGACATTTGAGCAATTGCAGGGTATTTTTTATGTGGTCGTGCCGATTCGCATGACGGTAATTAAGTTAGCATCTGGGGGTTTATTTGTTTATGCACCAGTGGCCCCGACTCCTGAATGTATTCGCTTAATGCGTGAGTTGGAAAGTCAACACGGGGAAGTTAAATATATTATTTTGCCGACGATTTCTGGGATTGAACATAAGGTTTTTGTCGGTCCTTTTGCCCGTTATTTTCCTAAGGCTATAGTTTATGTTGCTCCTAATCAATGGAGTTTTCCTCTTGATTTACCTTTGAGTTGGTTGGGTTTACCGGCAAAACGAACAGAAATTTTACCGGCTGACTCGGCAACCACTCCTTTAGGAAAGGATTTTAGTTATGAAATTTTACCCGCAATTGATCTGAATGTGGGATACTTCTCGGAAGTGGCTTTTTTTCATCACTACTCTCAAACTCTGCTGCTGACCGATGGAATTATTTCTATCCCAGAAAATCCTCCGGCTATTTTAGAATTAGACCCCTATCCTCTCCTGTTTCACGCTAAAAATAGTGCTAAGGATTTGGTGGAGGATACCCCAGAAAATCGCCGTCGTGGTTGGCAAAGAATTTGTCTTTTTGCTCTTTATTTTCAACCTCCGGTTTTAGCTGTTCCCAATTGGATTAAGGTCTTTCGAGATGCTTTTACTGCTAAGGAAAAGAGTAAAAAAGCCTATTTTGGTTTATTCCCTTTTCAATGGGGTGATGATTGGCAAAGGACTTTTTTAAATTTGCGTCGAGAGGGGAGGTTAATAGTAGCACCCATTTTGCAAATCTTGATTCTTAATCGCACTCCTGACGAGGTTAGTCAATGGGTTGATAGAATTTGCCAATGGCCGATTAAACAGGTTATTCCTTGTCATTTTGCTAGTCCGATTCAAGCTGATAGTCAAGAGTTTCAGCAGGCTTTTTCTTTCTTGTTAAAAGATTCTTATTTACCTAAAGATGACTTGGAATGTTTAGAAAGTATTGATAGTTTTTTAGTGCGCTGGCGATTGACTCCTCCTCCCGATAAAAAATTGTAATTTATGGCTAAGAACTGCTATAATGTATGCGGTTGTTAGTTGATTGCTAATCAAGGTCATGCAAATTCCCGAAAATCCCAGTAATGATGACATCAGAGCGGCGTTGATTCAATTGCGAGAAGAACTTGGTCAAAAAGTTGACCGCTTAGAATATAAATTTGATGCCTATCAAAAAGGTACAGACGGTATGGTTAGAATGGCTACTACTATCATCATTGCCACCGCTTCTGTGGTAGTTTTATCTAGTCTTAGTCCTGCGGTGACAGCAATTATCACCGCTTTATATTCTGCTAATGCTCATTAGACCTCTTGTAAAAATCAAAAATTGTTGTTAGGGTTAGGAGTCAGTAGCCAGTAGTCAGTAGTCAGGAGAATTAAGAATGAATAATAATCAATTAAATGGTCTATTTACATATTTTAGGCAATAATCCTTATTTTTGTCGTTTTTGAACCCTCAAAAATTAATTATGCAAGAGGTTTATTAGTTACTTTATCGCTCAATTCTGGTGTGTTACTATCTTTCCTGAATTTTTACCCGTTTGTTTAATTGATTCATAGTCAAGGAAATCACCAGATTAAAGAATAAATAGGTTGCCATAACTACTATTAACATTTCTACAGCTTTTCCTGTCTGATTAGCGATGGTACTAGAGATAGCATAAATATCATTATAACCAATAGCGATCGCTAAACTAGAGTTTTTAACCAGGTTTAAACATTCATTAGTTAAAGGAGGAATAATCACTGGCAAAGCTTGGGGAAAAATCACTAATCTCATCACTAATAAAGGTTTTAATCCCAAGGCTTTAGCTGCTTCCCATTGTCCCCGATTAACCGATTGAATTCCCCCCCGTACTGTTTCCGCGATAAAGGCAGCTGTATAAACAGTTAAACCGATTAAGAGGGTGGCAAACTCAGAAGAAAGATGTAAACCAAAGTCAATATTTTGATTAATAGGATTAACTTGGGGACTTTGCCATTGTAAACCCCAGATTAGAGGAAATATAACTAGGATTAGTAGGCTAGTTAGACATAAACTAAGTTTATTTTTTAGATATAAAAATACTGAGAAAATTATTCCTAAAGCAATGATAGCTAAGGCTAACCATGTCCTGAAACTATTAGCGGGGAAAGGTAAATATACTCCTGAGTTATTTAAAAATACACTGCCAAAGAACTCTAGAGAGTCCTCAATCTTCGGCAGTTTCAGAAATACCGCAAAATACCAGAAAAATAATTGTAATAATAGAGGAGTATTGCGAATAGTTTCCACATAAATTGTTGCCAACTGACGAATTAACCAATTATCCGACAAGCGACCTAACCCGATGACTATTCCCAGACTAATCGCCAAAAATATGCCAGTAATCATAATGCGGAGGGAATTAACTAATCCCACCAAAAGAGCGCGAAAATAGGTATCGGTGGGACTGTAGGGAATAGGAGAGTCACCAATCGCAAAAGAAGCTGGTCGGTCAGGATCAAAGAGAAAGCCAAAGCCAAAACTTAAGCGTAAGCGTTGGAAATTAATCACTAAATTGCGACCAAAAAACCAGAAAATTAGGCAGACAATTAGCAGGATAATTACCTGTAAAAAAATCTTCTGAAATCGCTCATCGTACCAAAAAGAATTTTTTTGAGGTAAAGTCATATTGATTGGATAATCGGTAATTTTTCACAAAAGAAATCGGTGACTTTTGGCCACCGATTGAGAAAATCAACAAATATTTAGATAACTCCGAGACGGGAGAGACCGAGGATAACACCGGCGCCGAGGACATGACCAAAACTGGTAGTACCCAGTAAAGCGCCTAATCCCATACCACCGAATAAAGCGGGGGAAGGTAAAGCAGGACCGACATTTTGTTGTTGAATAGTCGCTTTACCGAAAGCAATAGCGAGAATATTGCAGATAATCATGACAATCGCCACTTTGGGACTCCATTCGTTGGAACCTTGCACGGCGGTAGCGGCCATTAATAGGGTTGAATACATTGAAATTCTCCTGAACAGGTCGTTTTAAGTTTTTAATCTTAAAGGTAGTTTTCACCCCACATCACTCCCTGTTGCAATACTTAATAATCAAAAGCACAGGAGTCAACGATACGGCCGATTCGTCTTCACTTCTGAACTACTCGCTTAGTACAAATTTAAGTTTAAGCCTACTTCTTTAGCGAAGACGGCTAATCCTTTCTTTTCAATGGTTTTGATAGCTTTGGTGGAGATGCGTAGTTTTACCCAACGGTTGCCTTCCGACCACCAGACTCTTTTCCATTGTAGGTTAGCTTCTTGTAATTTTTTGGTGCGACGGTGGGAGTGGGACACCGCATAGGCGTTATTGGCCTTTTTCCCCGTCATAGTACAGACTCTAGACATAATTTACTCCTGTGCGATCGATGTTTGTCAATAGTCAACCTTTCTAGTTTAACTCAAATCTCGCCAGAAGTCCCCCCCTTCCCCTGGGTGAAGTGAACGGGAATAAATTTAACAGCAAGTGGGGGGATTAAGAAGTTGATTAAACTGGTTCACTGCTCAGACAATTTCGACAATTGCATCAAAGGTAATGGTGAGAATATTGTCAACAAATTTAGTTGTAATTTGTTACTGAATAGAAACTATTTTAATAAGTTTTAAATAGTTTCTAGCATTCTGGTTAATTCATTTTTATTTTTCCACAATTTAACTTGACAATTTTGGTATATTTTTGCGATAAAAGGAGCTTGATTACCTTGGGTTATTCTCTCGATTTTATCGATTGTTTCCACAAAAATATTAACCATTGTTTGACGAGGTAAGTTACCAGAAACTAGAACAAATACTTGAGCCTGATAACGGGCTATCTGTTGAACTTCTAAAATATTTCTACCAATGTTTACATCTTTAGTTAATACTATCCATCCTCTTTGAATAACAATAGGTAGCCCGACCTATCTGGTGCATCTGGGGCAAAATGAGCATGATGAAATTCAATCTTAACCCCTATTTTTTGCAAAGCTTCACCGATAGACTTTCCTAAAGCGCGGTCTATAAAATAGGTGTATTGATAGGTCATGCTGCTTGCCAATTGGACTCGAATAAAATCGCTTTTTCAATTTGCCAAGGTTGACAATTATAATCATTGGCAATATCTTCTATAGAGTCCCCCGCATCATAAAGTTCTGTGACAATTTTAGTGGGAATTCCTGTTCCTTTGATAGTGGGTTTTCCGAAGGAAATATTCGGGTCTATCATGAGGACTTTATCAGTGAAGTCTTCCCCCTTTAGGTTGATAGTGGGAAAAAGCCTTGTGGCGATATCTTGTTCATCCCATTCAATACGAGTTAAGAGATTATTTAAGACTTGTTTCATCGCTAATTGTCCCGAACGGGAGGCATTAATTAAATGTTCAAATTGTTCGATAAAAAGGTCAATTCCATCGGTACTAAATTGTTTTTGAACTAGAGGATGATCGGTGTTAAATTGTTCACTAATATAGTCTAGGGTAAGTCTAACTTTATCGAGAGGGATGTTATGAACGGTGCGAATGACTCTTAAAACGTGCGCTTCCACTAAGTTAGTAAAGGAAAGTTGGGGAATATTCGGATTAGGTCGTTGAATGAGGGGTAAAAACTCTTTTTGTCCTTTTTTGGTGGGGTAGGTGCGTCCCTTTACCCAGGTTCTCAGAGTGGGTAAAGGAATATGGAGATAGCGCGCAGTATCGGCTATAGTATAGGTGGGAACATGATAGAGATGCTCTAGAGATAAGGGAGATGACACTTTGACCATCGTTAATATTTTGGTGAAGTTGTTGGGATGAGATTATCGCCTATCGATTATCTCATTTTAGCTAATTTTGGTATCCTTGAGGATAGGGATAAAGTAGGGTACATCTCATTTTTGTAAATCTAGCAAGTTGGGATTTTTACGGGAAAACTCTCTGATAAAATCGGGCATTACTTCCGATTTTATTAGTCAATCCAAGCTTTTGGGGGGTTCTACCCCCCAAACCCCCCGTTGGGGGCGTGGCGCCGCCCCCAAACCCCCCGCGCATTAGCTTTTCGGTGGGATGCTTACAGGCGGCTGCTGATATATCTGTGATAATTTAAGAATCACTGATAATTGCTGATTGTCGGTATTTCTGCAAATGTCAGATGCACCCATAAAGTAGCATGAGCGCATCTCAGGGGACATTGAAAGCAAATGAGGTTATATTTTATCTATAGAAGAACGTTTATAGGCTGCACCGATAATGACTAATTCACTGCCAAAATATCTAGAGGAAATCACTGGCATTTATCAACAGGGTAACGCCACAGAACACAGTTATCGTCCTGCTTTAAAAAAATTAATTGAATCCCTAAATAATAACCTACAAGCTCTCAATGAACCGAAAAGGATTGCTTGTGGCGCTCCGGATTTTGTGATTAATCAGGGTATGGTAGAAATTGGTCATCTGGAAGCAAAAGATATCGGAACTTCTCTCAAAAAGGTTGAAAATACTCCCCAAATAAAACGTTATTTACAGGCTTTGGGTAACTTAATTATCACCGATCATTTAGAATTTCGTTGGTATGTATCGGGAGAATTGCGTCTATCAGCTTCCGTGGCAACTCTTAATCAAAAAAAGCAAATTAAACCTGATTCCCAGGGTATTTTACAAGTAGAACAAATGTTCTGTCAATTTTTTCTCTCGAAAGTTATTCAGATAACAACACCGCGAGAATTAGCGAAAAAAATGGCCGCTTTAGCGCAGTTAATTCGGGATGCGATCGCACAAGCTTTAAAAGATCAAGATTGCGGGGGAATGCTGCGGCAACAATTGCAATCTTTTCAACGAGTTTTAATTAGTGATCTCAACGAAGCGCAGTTTGCCGATATGTATGCACAAACAATTTGTTATGGTTTATTTGCGGCACGCTGTAATACGGATCAAATCAGTTCTTTTTCTAGGGAAACGGCAGCATTTCGACTACCGAAAACTAACCCTTTTTTGCGGGGAATTTTTCATCAAATTGCTGGTACAGAATTAGATGAGCGGATTACTTGGGCCGTGGATACTCTAGCCACTATTTTACAACAAACAGACATGGAGGGGATTCTGGGCAGCTTTGGAAAACGCACCCGCAAGGAGGACCCTGTAGTTCACTTTTATGAGACTTTTTTAGCCGAATACGATAGTAAAATGCGTGAGTCTAGGGGGGTTTATTATACTCCTGAACCCGTGGTTTCTTACATGGTTCGCAGTGTGGACTATATTCTGAAAAATAAGTTTCAGATTCCTAAAGGTTTGGCCGATGCCAAAAAAATTACTATTAAAAATCCTAATAATAGCCAAGAAACTCAGGAAGTTCACCAAGTTTTAATTCTGGATCCTGCTGTGGGAACCGGCACTTTTTTACACTCTGTTATCGATTATATCTATGAGAGTTTTCGTCAACAAAAAGGGATGTGGTCAAGTTATGTTAGTAAACATCTATTACCGCGTCTCTTTGGGTTTGAGTTACTGATGGCTCCCTACACCGTAGCACACATGAAGTTAGGTTTACAACTTCAGGAATTAGGCTATGATTTTAGTGCCGATGAACGCTTAGGAATCTATCTCACCAACACCCTACAGGAAGCTTTTCAAATTCCCCCTGCTGATGGTTTTTTAAATCGTATTCGCGATGAAGCAGCCGCAGCAAAAGATGTTAAGCAAGAAATGCCAGTCATGGTGATTTTAGGCAATCCACCCTATTCTGCGGTTTCAGAGAATACTGATCCGTGGATTATAGATTTGGTCAGAGATTATTATCAATTAGATGGAAAACCATTAGGCGAGAGTAACTCTAAATTATTACTTGATGATTATGTAAAATTTATTCGTTTTGCTCAGTATCGATTGTCATCCACTGGTTACGGAGTTTTTGCATTTATAACTAATCACAGCTATTTAGATAATCTAACTTTTCGAGGAATGCGTCAAAGCTTATTAAAAACTTTTGATGACATTTATATACTCGATTTACACGGCAACAGTAAGAAAAAAGAAATCTGTCCCGACGGTTCAACCGATCAAAATGTGTTTGATATTCAGCAAGGTGTAGCTATTGGTATTTTTATTAAATATCACAATGGTTCTTCAAATTTAGCTAAAATTTATCATGCTGATTTATGGGGCAAAAGAGAGATGATTGAGAATCAAGTTATTGTCGGTGGTAAGTATCACTGGTTAGAGGAAAATGATCTTTGTTCTACTTCTTGGCAAGAATTACAACCTGATTCTCCTTTTTATCTATTTAAACCTCAGAATATTAATCTGCGGTCGGAATACGATCAATTTTGGAAAATTACTGAAATTATGCCAGTTAATTCAACTGGAATTAAAACCCACCGAGATGAATTAGTTTTTGATATAGATATAGATAATTTAGAAAAACGTGTCAATGATTTTAGGCTCTTCGGTAATTGTTATGCAAATAATTAACTTCAAATAAAATTTGATGATAGTGCCTACGCCTAAAAGTAGCTGAAATCTATACAGGGAGACATTTACGGCACAAATAGGT
>VYKN01000057.1_pt1 | contig 26656 bp, 26 predicted proteins | sample 5114581 | NCBI WGS metagenome assembly VYKN01 (sample SAMN12291810, study PRJNA351875) | freshwater metagenome | isolation source: freshwater lake | place: USA: Michigan, Baker Lake | collected 2011-08-08
CTAACATATCCAGCACAAAACTGTCAAGGATTTATTGGTGCTTCGCTGTTCTATATTGGTCGGGTTTCATCCCGTCAGTGAAACTGAGGGTCTTCACCCGACATTTAAGATAAAGTGGGGGGAAGATAGGGAGTAATTAACCTTAATCCTGCGGCTCGCTTCTCATCATCTTGATTTTGCCTCACATAAGCTAATCCCTGCGCTGGTGTCCAGATTTCATGCTGAATCAGTAAAGACATTAATTCTGCTGGAATATTGCCCGCCAAACTATTAAGAGAAGTCGTAATCAAAGCATAACGAACCTGTAACCCCATAAACTCACTCTTGTTCTCGCTAAAATGCTCCTCCGCCAACTGCCACGCCCTAGCAATATCCTTGATAAAAACAGCAGTTTTCCCTTCCTTTTCACACTGACTATACCAGCCATTATGACCTTCTGCGGTTTCTTCCCTCAGTAATAGATGAATCTGGGCTATCTGTTGCGCCTTTTCCAAATGCCAGAGCAAATGATTATAAATGTAGCCATCATCCTCTAAACTGTGCCAGTTTGATCCCCCTAAATCCCCCTTACTAAGGGGGACTTCAACCTCATTTCCCCCCTTTTTAAGGGGGGTTAGGGGGGATCTCTTAATTTGTTTTTGATACCGACTTAAAAGCTGTTGATGTGCCTCAGTTATTGATAACCCTAACCCCGGCAATTGATAATCTGCTTGAGGATGAGAAGACGCTTGCAGCAGATTTCGGGCTAAATCATGTAACAAATCATGCACCCGATAATTAGTAATTTGCTCACTGGAAACCCCTGTTAATAATAAAGCCTTACCGCGTAAATATCTTAAAGTTTCCCTAGCTTCTTTAACCTGACAATCCCATAAAGTCGCCGCCATCTTTTCTGTAATCGTCACATCATCTGGTAAGACCCCTAACCAGATAAATTGTCGCAATCTTGCCGATTTTAACCGTTTTAAGCTGAGATTAAAAGAGGCAATTAAACTATAATGTTTTCGCTTTTCCTCATGGGGGTTATCTTCTGCATCGGCTCGATCTAATATTTCTAAATAAGCAATTTCTGCCTGTAAATCTTCTAGTAACTCATCCCAAGTAATCCCATCTTTAACTTGTGCTGCTCCCAACTCCAAGGCTAAGGGTAAATATCCCACAGTTTTCGCTAAATTTTTAGCTTTTTCTTGTTCTTTTGCTGTTAATTCACTCCCTAAATAGCCTCTTAATAAGGCTAAGGATTGTGTTTCCGTCATCACATCCAAATTATAAGGAGTTGCTCCTTTAACGGGAACTTCCCTAGTGGTAACTAATAACTTACAGTTATTTCCTGCTATTTGAAAAGGTTCAATATCTCTTACATTCCAGAGGTCATCTACCACTAATAAAGCTTTTTTATCTGCTAATAAAGTCCTCAATTGTAAGGATGCTGCATCAACACTCATGGGCTTAAAGTCATAATCCCCTAACGCTTGTATCCACCCATACAAAAAGGATAAAATATCCGGTTGTTGACCTAAAGTTGCCCAGAAAATACCATCAGGAAAATAAGCTTGAACCGCTTGATCCTGTGCCAAAGCCGCCGCTAAAGTCGATTTACCAATACCTCCTAAACCATAAATTGCACTAATCACTAAGGTTCCTGTTTTAGCCGTTTCTTCTGATAACAAAAGTTCCTTTAATTTAATACTCACCTCTGGGCGTTCCACGAAATAAGTCGGTTTAGAAGGGGCTTGATTGCGATAGGAACGAGCCTTAAGATTAACTGAAATAACGGGTTTAGGTTCAGGATCAATATCATGGCTTTCTAATATCTCACGCCATTCGGGATTGTCATAAACTCTTGCCAAAGATTCAGCCTCTAAAGATGCCGGACGATCTCTAATCGGATGTCTTGATTGTACCCCAATCACTAACCCATAACAAACAATTGCTGACCCTGACGTTCCTTGCCAAGGTGACTGATTTTCTTCTAATCTTTCTAATTGTTTATCTGTGGGTTGAATATCTGGACTATCTTTAATATTTAATAACAAACGGTTATGAGGAACACGATTAGCCACATTAATAGTTCCCTCAATATGTAACCCCGTGGCGTAGTTTTTATCATCTTCAGAATACCGTAAAAATAGAGGAAAGCCCAAACAGTCAAATTTAACTTTTTGGTTGCTACTAGCATTAGGTAACACCCCAAAACCTACAGGATCACAAGTTTCGATAGTTTCTGGTAATTCTACTAATTCTACTAATTCAGGTAATTCAGGTAATTCAACTAAAGCTATATCGATATTATCCGGTGCTTTCCAAATTACTTTAGCGTCTATGTCTTGCTTATCAGAATAGTTTGATGCTGATCTAAATCGTACTTTACAGTTGTTACTATTATCAAATAGATGCCGACAAGTCAACAATAAACGTCCCCCAATTCGATAGGCAGTGCCATACTTAGGGGCAACAATTTCTAAAGCGCGATCGGGTTGGAATTGGGCCATAACTTATCGGATTGATGTAACGTATTATTCTGGGATGGCGATGGGTTACGCTTCGCTAACCCATCCTACAAATTAACTGCTTTGGGCGCAATGCTTGCGCCCCTACGGGTATAAAATTCTAATCGGGAATATCATCGCTTCCTGTCAATACAGGTTTTCCATCTTCCCCAATGGGTTTAAGGGGAATTTTAATTCTATGGGTTATCGTATCTTTATTGGTGACACCCCCACCCATTTCTACTACCCAAAATTTCAGCCCACCTTTGCCTTCTTTCGACTGCTCAACCACAAATTGAACCTCTAATTCAATTTCACCCACTTCAAAGCGAATCTGCTCACCCTCAGCGGCTAAGATAGATTTACTCAGTTCAACCCGCAATGCTTCTAAGGTTTCCCGAAGTCCAACTTTATTGATGGCCATATTAATTCTCTAGTTATCTTTGAAGGATGCAAACAAAAACCCTTCCAATTCTATCGTTTTTCTGAGACTTTAGGGCGGACGGGTTGCCTTTCTACAAATGGCATAATAGCCCAACCCGATCGCTAAGGGAAGCGCGGGTTGGGAAAAGACATCGACCTAATATTATCTCAAGACTAAAAGTCATTTTAGCCAAAGGATTTAGCCAAAGCAAAATGATTTTAATGTTCCCCTAGTTTTTCTAGGAAAATAAAACTAAGGGGCTAAACGTTGCCTTTGCCAACTGCCATCTTCTTGACGATAATAACAGAGACGATCGTGGAGACGACTGGGGCGACCTTGCCAGAACTCGATTAAACTAGGAATTAGGCGAAAACCGCCCCAATGAGGAGGACGGGGAACTTCACGACCAGCATATTCTTCTTTTAGTTCTGCTAGGCGTTTTTCGAGGATATCCCGCCCAGAAATCACTTCACTTTGATGGGAGGCCCAGGCCCCTAAACGAGATTCCCAGGGACGGACAAAAAAGTAATTATCCGATTCCTCCTCGCTGATTTTTTCTACAGTTCCCTCAATCCTAATTTGCCGCTGCAATTCTCCCCACCAAAACACTAGGGCTGCATTGGGATTAGCGATTAATTCCTGTCCTTTGGCGCTGTGGTAGTTGGTAAAGAGAACAAAACCGCGAGGATCGAAGTCTTTCAACAATACCATGCGGGCCCGGGGTTTACCCTCCGGGGAAATAGTAGCTAAAGTCATCGCGTTGGGTTCCAATCTTCCCGAAGATACCGCCCGTTCTAGCCATTGTTTAAATACAATGAAAGGATCGGCAGATGTTTCTGACTCTAGCAATTCTTCAAGATTGTAGTCCAAGCGCAGGTCAGCGATCGATATGTCCATGGTTTTGCTTGCTAAATTCTATCCTTTGAGATCCTACAAGATTCTACAATCATGACTATCACCTCGGCCAGTGATGCGATCGCCTCTCTTTTAGAAATGGCGGAACAGGGAGAAATTGACCCCTGGGATGTGCAGGTTATCGATGTGATCGATCGCTTTTTGGCAGAATTGGGGTTATTAAATGATCTAGATTTAGCCATGGCCCAGGCTAATTTACCCCAATCGGGACAGGCTTTTTTATGGGCTTCCATGTTAGTTTTATTTAAGGCTGATACCCTAGAAAGATTGTCTTTGGACCAGCAAGAAGAAAGTCTGATTGATGAGGAAATTAGCGAGTTAGAACGGGAATTAAGAACTTTACCCCGTTATCTAGAAAATCATATTCGCCGTCGTACTGCCGCCCCACCACCGCGAAAAAGACGGGTAACTTTGCAGGAGTTAATCACTCAATTACAACAGATTGCCCTAGAGATTGAAGCTTTACCGAAACTGCCTGTAGTTGTCCCGAAACCCCGTCCCCAATCCCGACGGGAAGCGGTACAAATTATCACGGAATTAGCCCACCAAGAAAACCTGACGGAATTGGCGGCGGAACTGGACTTTTTTTTGCAGAGAAAGTTTTTTCAATTAGAGAAAAAGGAGATAGAGTTTGAGTATTTATTAGATTTATGGCAAGCAGAAAAGCCCTCTAGTCACTCGGCAACACAGGAAAAGGTGGCGATTTTTTGGGCTTTACTTTTACTGGCTTCTCAATCAAAAGTGGAATTAAAACAAGAGGATTTTTATCAGGATTTGAGTATTTCTTTAATTAGGGTTAGCTGAATAAATCTTAAAACCTTGTTGGGTAAGACTTTTAGACCTTTTGGCAATCAAAAAGTACCGGTTCTGGGAGTGATCGGGGGGGAAAATTCAGGTACTTTTTCTCTGAAAATTAGGTAATTGGCCACCTGAAAATGGGTAAAACCCCACACCCCACACCCTGTCTCCACAAGAAACTTTTTGCCGCAAACCCTTTACAATACTAAATCCGTTGAGTATAGGCTACTTATGAGGAGAGGCCCTCATGCAAAAGGGAGAATAAATAATCAGTTTTTAATAACCAGATTTACTATAAGAGGTTGAGAACGAGAAAAGGCCAAGAGTTTTCCTAATTTGACAAAAGAGAGATTAACATTAAATATTTGTCAACTTTTTCAGCCTAAGTTACTTCATCGGCGAACATCTTCTACTAATATATGTGTACTATCAAGGCGCAGAATCTGCGCCCTAGATACCTTACTATCTTAGCGAGTTAAGGCTGCGCCTCTTTCGTACAAAGTGCGGGCATAATCGGTCCAAGTACCCTGGCCCCAATAACGGAAACAACTGGTTTGCACGAGCAAATTATAAAGCAGTGCCTCCAGATAATCCGGTCGTCGGGTGAAGCTAGGATCCGCCTGTACTAAAGGAGCATATTTCTCGTGGAATTTAGCGCTTAATTGGTTCATCGGTTCGAGGACATTTTCGTAACCGCGCACCCAACTGAGATCATTTGTCCAAGATGCCCCATCCATGGTAAAACGGTGGTCGGACTGTTTTAACTCAGCGATCGCCTGTTCCACTGCTTCAGGGGTAGCGGCATCCGAATTAACTCCCTGCCAGATTTTATGCTGGTGTACGGCTTGAATTGGGGGATAATCTTGGGGATTAACGCCAGCGGCCTCGATTAACTCCAGATATTCCGTGCCGTTAAATCCTGCCACAGTGGAACTCCCCTGCATTTCCCGCCAAGGATTGGGAAAATCGCGAGGAAATTCATTCATCATCACGCCACCATTTTCACCGTCGGCAATCTGGGAACCTAGGGAAGGAACCCAAACGCCGCCGATTTGCTGTTTACCTCGGCATTTGGCCTCGTGGTAGGGTTGCATTTGGGCGACTAATTTGGTGTCGGAACCCTGGGTTTTAATCAAAGCAGTAATCGCAATCACTTCACCGCGAGAATTGCGCGCCAGCAAGCGATTAGGAATATATTTTTGTTCCTGACTCAATCCCGAACCGTCGAGATTTTCCACCGAGTGTTCCTGTACCAATAACCAACGATAGCCGCATTCTTTCAGGGCTTTAATATACTCGTAGAGGGTATCGGGATGGTTAGGAAGGTGCATTTCCGGGGGAGAGAACCCTTTGACTCGTTTTAGGGCATCTGGGCCAAAAATCGAGGCAAAATAGGTTTGCCATGCTTGCATCTGCAATTTTAGATCGGGAATCGGTGTGGAAGGAGCCACCGCATGACTCCACATCGTCCCCAACCATTCCACATAGGGTTGATATTGACTGTTACAGGTGATTAATTTGAGTTTATCGAGGATATCCTGCCGTCCCATCTGTACCAAACCCCAGAGGAGATTGCCGGAATAATCGAGCATAATCCGGGGATTACAGCCTTCCGCCACCAATTCTGGGATAAAATCGCCCATGCGACTGTAACACCAGGCAAAAACACTGGCATTATGGTTATCACCATCCCCCTGATTTTCGAACATATGCTGGAGATTGCAGATTAATTCCCCGTTAACACCCGCCGGGATGGTGGGTTGGTGCATATGCAAGGCACAGGCAAAACCAGCGTTGATATTGTCTAATTGGAGATTTGTTGTCGGTAAAAAGATCGGATCATCGTGATTAACAATCGCCGCGATTTCCTGTTCCCAACCGCAAATAGTCGGTAGTCCGGGGCGGATTTCCGTGATAGCGTTCGATTTCGATGATACGGGTGTAGCGATCATAATTTTTCAGGCGAATAGATTGAGATAGTTTGTCCCCACTCTCCCAGGGACAACTTTTTTTTACTGGCAACAGGTCACTCTTGACTGTTCACTGCTAACTGAGCTAAGAGCGCGAACTTTATCCTATCCCATTTATACTGAGAGTACCCCCTCTCCAGACACAAGCCTTCGTAACTCGTTAAAAATCAAGATGATTCTTTACTGAACTTAACCGATCCTCGCACTATGATCCAAACAACTATCCGCCCTTTTACCTGTAACTTTTAACCATGTTCTCGGCGACTACCGAAATTCTTGTTATCTTCTTCCTCATCCTCCTCAATGGAGTTTTTGCTCTCTCGGAAATTGCCATTGTCTCGGCGCGCAAAATCCGTTTAGAACAATTAGCCAGAGATGATCGAAGGGCGGCAGTGGCCTTAAAATTGGCCAATGATCCCAATCAAATTTTATCGACGGTGCAGATTGGCATTACCCTAGTGGGAATCTTTGCCGGGGCTTACGGAGGCGCGAATTTGTCGGCAAGTGTGGCGAAATTATTGGCGCAAGTTCCTGTTTTAGCCCCCTATAGTCAAGCTTTGGGATTAGGATTAGTGGTGTTAATTATTACCTATTTATCGCTGGTGGTGGGGGAATTAGTGCCGAAACGGTTAGGTTTAAGTAATCCCGAAAAAATCGCTATCCTCGTTGCAGATCCTCTCGATAGGTTATCGAAAATTGTTTCGCCCGTTGTCCATCTTTTGAGTCAATCGACTAATCTGATTCTCAGTTTGTTGGGGATTAGCGCTAATAATAATGATTCCCCAATTACGGAAGAAGAATTGAAAATTATGCTTAAACAGGGAACCGCAGCGGGAACCTTTGAGGAAGCAGAACAGGATATGGTGGAAAGGGTGTTAGGATTGGGCGATCGCCGAGTAAGTCAGATTATGACCACGCGCCCAGATATTATTTGGCTAGATTTGGAAGATAGTGCCGAAATTAACCGCCAGAAGCTAATTGAGAGCAATCATAACCGTTTTCCTGTGTGTCAGGGCAGTTTAGATGAGGTTTTGGGGGTAATCGAAGTCACAGACTTATTGGCAGATTGTTTAACCGGTGAAAGTTTCGACCTGACGAAGGATTTACAACAGCCGCTTTTTGTGCCGGAAAGCACTAGGGGTTTAAAGGTGTTAGAATTGGTGCAGCAAAGTGGTCATCATATTGCCTTGGTAGTGGATGAGTACGGTGTTATTCAAGGATTGGTGACGCGCAAGGATATTTTAGAGGCAATTGTCGGCGATTTACCCCAATTAGATGATATTGAAGATGCTCAGATCGTGCAGCGGGAAGATGGTTCTTGGTTGATTGATGGTACAGTGGCGATCGAAGATTTTAAAGAATTATTTGAAATCAGTGAATTACCGGGGGAAAAACAGGGCAATTATCACACTTTAGGTGGTTTTATTATTACCTATCTTGGTAGGATTCCGGGGGCTGCCGATCATTTTGAATGGCAAAGGTTGCGCTTGGAAGTGGTGGATATGGACGGTAATCGTGTCGATAAGGTGTTAGTCACGCTATTGTTGGATGATTTGTAAGTAATTGTTAGTAAACATCTAGATTTTTTCAAGCTTGTGAAGACCGATACAATTTTTTATCAACTCTTGCAAACTTTTCCGGGGTTAATTTTTGAATTACTGGGAGAATCAACCCAGAAAGCTGAAAATTATCAATTTTCCTCGCGAGAAATCAAAGAATTAGCGCGTCGTTTTGACGGTATTTTTTTACCAACCACAGCAGCACCGGAACTAATTATTTACTTTGTTGAAGTGCAATTTCAGGATAAAAGTGATTTTTATTGGCGATTTTTAACAGAAATTGTCATCTATCTCAATCAGTATAAACCCGTTCAGGATTGGATGGCTGTAGCTTTATTTGCTTCCAGGGATATCGATAATAATTTTCCCTATCAACTGCGGGGATTTGAGATAACGGGACAGATCAGACGTATTTATTTAGATGAATTAATCGATAGTCCAGATCCGTCTCTGGGTTTAGGAATTATTCAGTTAATCGTCGCTACACCCCAATTAGCACAGCAACGAGGAAAACCACTTTTAGAAAAAGCGATCGCTGAAATTGATGATCTAGTTTTCCAGCAAAAAGTTATAGAATTAATTGAAAGAACCCTGGCCTATAAATTTACTAATCTTAGTCGCTCGGAGTTAGAAGCTATGTTCGGATTAGATGATCTCAGACAAACTCGACTTTATCAAGAAGCTAAAGAAGAAGGTCGTGAAGAAGGTCGTGAAGAAGCTAAAACTGAAGCGATCGCCAGTTTACTAGCTTTAGGTTTAAGTATAGAACAGATTGCCACTGCTTTGCAGTTAGAACTTACCAAAGTACAAGAGACAGCGGCCAAATTATCCCCCCCAAATTAGCAGGGTAAATTATCAAGTTTCTCCCTGATTTTACCCTATTCATTCATATTACGATAGGTAGCCACTGCCGAGGGAGAAATGCGATTGAGATAACGGAAAATCCAATATTTTAAGACTGTATCCAAGATAACGGGAAAAGTGGCGATAAAGAGAAAATTAAACTCGCGATTTTCCGGTAAACCGAAATGACGACTTAATCCTTCTAGGATCACTTCCCAACCGTGGGGAGAGTGGAAACCGACAAATATATCGGTAAAGAGAATAATTAAAAAAGCTTTAGCTGAATCGCTAAGATTATAGAGAATGCCATCAAGAAAAGACTTGACAATCTCGATTTCCCGACGACTAAAAGCGACAACAAAACCAAAGGCAATCAGGGAACAAATATCGGCGAAAATATTAGCGATCGCATTTAAACCTCGTTGGCGAAATTCTTCACTTATTACCGCTGCTTTTTTAGTAATTTCTCCCTCGATTTCTTCGTTAGATAATTTGGGTGCTAAACCAATCATACCTCGAAAATGTAAAGCTTCCTCAAATCTTCTCAATTCCGAAAAAGCTTCTTCTTCTAAATCCTGATTGATAAAAATAAACTGTTCCTGTTGTTGGAAATATTTATTAACCAAGGGGGTAATCAGGAAAGTTTTGGTTAATTGCTGGGTTAATAAAGGAACAATAATTAACAGTAAAATAAACTTGAGAGAAATGGCTGTTTTATAACGAGAATTGCGAAATCTTTTTAAAACTGCCTCCTCCGATTCCTCCGCTTGGGGATCTATTTCCTGTTTAATGCGATTAAAAGTATTGACAAAAGAACGGGGTAAAACTCCCGGTTTTTCCGTAGCTTTTTGGGATTTATTACTTTTGATTATTTCCTCATCTTCAATACTACCCGCCGCTAAAAAAGAGCGATTTCGAGAAGTCTTTATTTTCGCTGTTTCCCGCTCAACATTTCTGTTCTGGAGACTTTTGGGGACATCTTCAATATCTTCTTGCCAATAATTACCTTGATATTTTCCGATAACACTATCGATAAACTGAAGTTTTTTCAGACAAACATCTGTGGTGACAGTAATCACCCCATTATTAATTGTCGGTTGATTTGGTCCGAAGGTATTAACGATCGAGCGACTAGCTTTAAACTCCGTCAATCTGACTTTAATTTTTTGCAGATAACCTTTAACTTCTGCGATAAAATAGGAATTAGTGGTACTGCCATAATTCGAGAACTCCGCTGCCACTTTTCGCCCTTGAAAATGCTTGTCTTCTATCTCCTTAATCTTCAAAGCTGCATGATAAGCCTCATCTAAAGAACGTTCAGGAGTTTGTAATAACCATTGATTAACACCTTGCAAAATCCGATTAAGATTCATAGGAAACAATTACTTCCACAAGGAAAAAAGCTAGAGTACCGATCAGTCATCTTAACAAATACAATCGAGAAAAAACGATGTCAATCATACCAATTTGGATCGAAGGTGGGACTCGATCGGGAAAAACCACCGCTTTAGTCGGGGAATTTCGGCGCTGGGTTGTTTCTCAACGTCAGTCCCAGGATTTATTGTATCTCGATCGATCGAAATCATCGCCCCTTTCCCAAACGGTCTTAGTTTTCGCTGCCAACGATGATAACAAACGGGAATTAGCCGATCAATTAGCCCTTGCTGTTAGGGGTAGCTATCCGATTCTCTGCAAAACCCCTTTAGGTTTTCTCACCGATGAAGTCATCCTGTTTTGGCCGTTAATTTTCGAGTCTTTAGGGCTAAAAGCGCAATTTCCCCGCCGATTACGCCCAGAAACGGAACAGGAACTCGCCACCCGTCTCTGGCAACCAGCGATCGCTGAATTCTTCCAGCTTACTAGCATAAATGAATATCGTTTTGTCCGTCAAGTTCTCGATTTGTTACAATTAGCCGGCGCTAGTGGTGTTCCCGCAGAAAAGATACCCGAAAGATTAGCCGACGGATTATCAGAAACAGATTTAAAACGAGTTTTAGCGATTAATGAGCAGGAAACACCAGAAAAAGTGGGAGAATTAATCATTCAATGGCGTGATTGGTCTCTAGAACGTGGTTTATTAAGTTATGGTATCATCTACGAACTCTATTGGCGCTATTTATTTCCTGATAGTCGTTATCAGCAGCAACTATTAAAACGCTTCCGGGGAGTTTTTGCGGACGATGTGGACGATTATCCGGCTATTGCCAAGGATTTACTCAGTTTTTTCCTCGATCATGATTGTTTTAGCGTTTTTACCTACAATCCCCAGGGAAAAATTCGCTTAGGATTAACTGCCGATCCCGATTATCTACAAAAATTAGCGGCACGCTGTCAAATTATGCCATTATCTACCACCGACGGGTTAGCTGCTCAGTTTAGCGAGACGGTTCTCTCCTTAATCAGCGACGGTAACTATCTTGGCAATCTTCCCGATCAATTCATCTCCCTGCAAACCACCTCTCGCGCCGAATTGTTACGGAAGACAGCCACAGCTATTATTCAAGCAGTCAAGCAAGGAGCAGTAAAATCCGAAGAAATCGCCGTTATTGCCCCCGGTTTAGACGAAATCGCCCGTTATAGCCTGATGGAAATTTTAACCGGTGCCGGGATACCCGTTCAACCCCTCAACGAACAACGACCCCTGATCAGTTGTCCTCTGATTCGGGCCTTATTGACCCTTCTCGCCCTTGTTTACGCAAATTTGGGGCGTTTAGCCCCCCAAGAGGCCATAGCGGAAATGCTGGTGATTTTTAGCCGTTATTGCTGGGATGAAGAAGAGAATTTAATTCCCGATATCGATCCAATCCGCGCCGGATTAATTGCCGATCATTGTTATCAAGTGCATCCGGAAAATCCTCGTTTATTAGCGATCGAAACTTTTCCCCGTTGGGATCGCTTAGGACAAAAAGCTTGTACTGCCTACGAAAGAATTTGTCACTGGATCGAAGGGATGAAAAAACGGCAGCAGGAAGCGAAACTTTTCCCGATTTTTGTCTTAAATCAAGCGATCGAACAATTATTAAACGATGGGGAAAATTTGCCCTTCGATCACTTGGCAGCTTTACGAGAATTAATGGAAACTGCCCAACATTTTTGGGAGATCGATCGCCGTTTGCGTGAGAGTGAACCCTGTTTTCAAAGTCCCAGCGAAACTATTAGTCAGTTTATCCAACTTTTGCGCCGTGGCACAATTACTGCTAATCCCTATCCCGTGCGACAATTTATTAAATCTTCCTCAGCAGTCACCCTAGGCAATATCTTTCAATATCGTTCTTTTCGTTCTAGTCATCGTTGGCATTTTTGGCTAGATTGTTCCTCTCCACTCTGGGAACAAGGAGGTGCTGCTACTCTTTTTGCCGCGCCGATTTTTTGGCGAGAAAGTCCATATCAACGCTGGACAACAGAAGCAGAATTAGAGGAAAATCAGGCACGTTTACAGAGAGTTTTAAGGGATTTATTGGCAAGGGTAAGCGAAAAAGTTATCCTCTGTCACAGTGATTTAGGAGTATCGGGAACCGATCAAACCGGACAACTTTTATCCTTAGTACAAGCGGCAAAAGAATATGATTATAGTATTACTTGAATTATCGGGATTGAAACTTTAGCAAGTATCTAGTGCCGATCCATAAGGAGTCATGCACACATTTCTTTACTTTTTTTGACAAAATCGCCTGTAGACAAGTGAGTAGAAGTATTTCACTTTATTGATTCTGTAGGATAGATTTTGAACGAATCTCTAATTTTGTTAAGCTAACTTAAACCAGCGATTTTAACCAACCGTACCAAGCATCTAAACCTTCTCCAGTGGTAGCGGAAACTTGAAAAACTTTCAGATTGGGATTAACTTGATAGGCGTAATCTAAACAGCGATCGAGGTTAAAATTAACGTAGGGCAGTAGGTCTATTTTTGTCAAGATCATGACTTGAGAAGCGTGGAACATATAGGGATATTTAATCGGTTTATCTTCTCCTTCGGTGACGGAAAGAATGACGACTTTGGCATTTTCTCCCAAATCAAATAAAGCAGGACAAACTAGATTACCGACATTTTCGATCATGACTAAAGAATTCATCGGTGGATCGAGTTCTATTAATCCTCTCTCTACCATTGATGCTTCTAAATGACAACCTGTTCCGGTATTAATTTGGATAACCTGACAACCGGTTTCACTAATTTTTTGGGCATCGTTAGCTGTTGCTTGATCTCCCTCAATGACACTGATAGGAATAGCGGTTTTTAAATCGGCAATTGTGCGAGTTAAAAGGGTAGTTTTTCCCGAACCGGGGGAAGAAACTAGATTAAGGGCAACAGTTTTTCTCCCCTTCAACCAACCACGATTTTGTGCCGCTAACAGATTATTTTTTGCCAGCAGATTTTGCTCAACTTGGAGAATGCTACCATGAATTTGAGCGTGAATTTCCGCAGGATGATGGGGATGCTCATGATCGTGATCGTGATGGCTATGACTAATAACAGTACCATCGGCTAAAATATGTTCATGGGTTCCCGTTTGCGGATTAGTTACCATCACTTCCGAGTTATCAGAACAACCACAGGTTACACACATAAGGATTCTGTCTCCAACGATTTGAGATTTAATTCTTGACCCTGTAAAATGACTATATTGCGACTACCACATCGATCGCAGATTCCGTAGGGATATTCTAGTTCTAGCTCATTTCCGCAATCTTGGCACTGTCCTAAACCAGAAATTTCCAGAATCTCTAACATTGCCCCCTCTATATTAGTACCTTGACAACAGGTATCAAAACAAAAAGCGATCGATTCTGGCATAATTGCCGTTAGTTTACCAATCTCTAACACCACGCGCTTAACTTTCATTCCTCGCGAGTGTTCTAAAGCAAGTTCAATAATATTTTGGGTAATTCCTAGTTCGTGCATTTTCAGTTATCAGTTATCAGGGAACAGGGAACAGGAAACAGGGAGAAGGGAGCAGGGAAATTTCAACTAAAACCCCAAAACCCCAACTATCTGTTTTTTTAGTTTTCACTTTTTCCTTTAAAACTGTCTCCTGTCTAATTAACATATTCTCGGTAATTGTTCACCGACTAACATATCGAGAATCCTTTTAGTGCCGAAAGCGGTTTTTAAGTAAACTAAATTGGGGGGAGAAGCGACGACTTCCCCGATACAAGCGGCATTTTTACCGTCAGGATGGGAACGCATCACTGCTAAAACGCGATTTTCCGCCTCCGGAGGCACGACAAGGACTAATTTGCCCTCATTTGCCAGATAAAGCGGTTCTAAGCCCAATAATTCGCACATTCCTCGCACTTCTTCCCGGATGGGGATCGCCGTTTCCTGTACCTGTATTCCCACCCCTGAACTTTGGGCGAATTCGTTTAAAACTGTGGCTAATCCGCCTCTAGTGGCATCCCGCATCGCTTTAACTTCCGGGCAAACTGCCAGAATTGCAGAAATTAAAGAATTCAGAGCTTGACAATCGCTTTCGATTGTGCATTGCAGGTCTAATTCGCCCCTGGCCATCAGAATGGCGGTGCCGTGATCCCCCAGAAAACCGTTAATCAAAATGCGATCGCCAACTTGTAAATTATTGGCACTGGAATTGATTCGGGACGGAATTACTCCGACTCCAGAGGTATTAATAAATATTTGATCCCCTTGTCCCCTGGGAACGACTTTTGTATCCCCGGTGACGATTTTTACCGCTGCTTTGTCGGCGGCTATTTTCATGCTGGTAACGATGGTTTTTAGGGTGTCGATAGATAAACCTTCTTCGAGGATAAAACTACAACTGAGATAGAGAGGAATTGCCCCACCGACAGCCAAATCATTAACGGTTCCATTGACTGCTAAACTGCCAATATCACCCCCCGGAAAGAATAGGGGAGAAACCACATAGGAATCGGTGGTAAATGCCAAGCGATCGCCGATTTTAGCCAAATCTTTAATCTCAAATCGGGCTTGATCTTCAAGGGTTGCCAGTAAGTTATTATCAAAGTTATTAACGAATATCTCATTAATTAAATCCCGCATTGCTTTGCCACCACTGCCATGGGAGAGAGTGATATTTGTGTCGGTAATTTTGTTTTTTTTTAATTTTAAAGAAGCTGAAGGAGTGCTAGTCATAGGTGAGGTAGGAAGTTTTCGTTTTGGATAGTCGGTGGTCGATACCAAATTAGGTTACACTTTATCCTGAGGAGAAATGCTGTCATAGCCTACTGCTAGATTATCTTAATGGGTTTCTGGTATTTCTCGCACTTTTTCTACAGTTAAGTCCAAAGCTTGAGCAATTTGTTCTACAGTTAAACCTAAAGCCAATAAACGCGGCACAGATTCCAGTTTACCTTCCAGTTTACCTTCCAGTTTACCTTCCAGTTTACCTTCCAGTTTACCTTCCAGTTTACCTTCCAGTTTACCTTCCAGTTTACCTTCTTCTCGAACGTCTTGAAAATAACGGGTTTGTTTCAGTTCATCTAAACTAAACATGGCTTCTATCTCCCGGCGACTTAGACGTGGTAATTTATAGATAAGGATCGTTTCTATTAATTGTAGGAGGTTTTGCGGTTGGGTAAATTCAGTTCGCACTCGTTCAATAAGTTGTTTGGCTGTTGCCACTGCTTGATTTTCTTTAGCAATAATTAATTTTATAGTGGCAATACCGAGGGAATCTTGATTAATATCATCTAGTTCATCTAAATATATTCGCGTCACTCTCCCAGATGTCAATAAGTCTTGGTAACGTACAACCTGATCTGATTCTACCCGACGATGGGGATAAATGACCACCCCGTGCCAATCATTGTTAAAAGCAGTTTTACTGAGATATAAGAAGATTTCAACAAAGAAACGGCCATAAAAATTCTGATCATCTTGAAATTGCACCTCGCAGAAATAAATAGGAATGCTAGGATCGGTAATATTGGGCAAAAATACGCCATCAATACGAAAAGCTAGTTGCTTAATTTCGACGGAATCAAAGCGGTAATTCTCTGCTTCTCTGGGGGCAAGGTTGATTAATTCAAAGAAAATTGACGGATAAGATTGAAAAAGATCATAAAAAATACTGTCGGTTTTCATGGGGAACTTGTGGTGGTAAGCTCTGCAAAAAATTTTCGCTGTTTTATCCCAATTCCACTAACTTTATCTTACCATGTAGATAGAGAGTTTTCCTGCTAATCATTTTCATTATAGCAGTTATCTTTGCCAAACCAATGCTAAAAGCTAATACCTAAAATAACCGATAAATGATCGAGTCTGAACATCTCCCCCTGGTCAGGGCGCTATAGCTGACAATGAGTCGCTATAATAGAATTCGCCGATCGCTAACTTCTCCCTCGGTAAAATTTCTATGACTGGAAGACTGAACAAGCTACAACAAGATTTAAAGAACATAGAAACGGAAGTGGCAAATTTAGCCGAAAGAATGCGAGAAAAATACCGAATTTATCTTGATTTACTCGGTGAATCTCTCTATAAACAGGCGATCGGGGCAGTGTATTATATATGTACCCGTTACTATGGGGGGGAATTTCTGGCCCTCTCCCACAGCAATCGTCAGAAACTACAAGAGGAGATCAAAGCTCTAGGACAAGAGGCTAAAGCCAGTTTACAGCAATTGGGCGAGCAGAGCTTCGATCGAGGGGCATTTTCAGGGGTAGGATTCTCTAAAAGTCCAGCAGAGACAGTTAACACCCCAGATTTCTTGAAACTTTTTCTAGACAAACGGGAAAATCTAGCCGCAACTGGAGAGATTAATAACCCCGATACTTTACTTTATTGTTGTCGAGTGCTGGAAAAAAACTGTATCGAGATTCTCAATCATCTCTCTAAACAAATTAATCAGCAACTACAAAAAGCTTATATTCTTCCCCCTTATCTACCCAGTCAAATTATCGATATGGCAATTCAAGCGGGAGAAGAAGGACAATCCCTAGGTGGAGGAAATAATATGTTAAACATTCTAGTGGAAGCTAAAAACCCTGAACCAGAGGAAGAAAAAGATGAAGATGAAGATGATGGGGATGATCATGATTTTTCAGGTAGCAAAGTCACTAAAGTAACGGCGATTCATCTACGAATGGCTGAACTTGAATTTGCTGATACGCGCTTAAGTGTCGAAAGAAATCAAATTCGCTCCCTTTGGGAACAATTAAATCGTCTAGGGGAACAATATCATCGTATTCGCAAAGAATATACTATCGCTCAAGCGGAAGCGGCGTGGCGCAGTAGTTGGTATGATTAATCAGTTATGATCAAACAGAGGTATTAGGGAAACATAATACCGGGAAATTTGGAGTCAAGAGGCAATTATGAAAGGGGAAATACCCGACTGGGTGAGATTACAAAAAGCCTTATCTGTGGAAGCGGAAAAAGGTTATCCAGATCTTCAGGGAAATCAGTACCGTTTTAGCGAGTTTTTGTGTCTTAGTTTCGGGGATAATCCTCCCGTGGGAATTTCCACCAGTGAGAGAAATCGCTGGCGAGAATTAGCCCAAAAATTTGCCCAATATTCCCAGTTTAATCCCAGACAAAGACAACAATTAGTCACCGAAACTCGCAATTTTTTGCAACAATTACGGCAAACTTTAGAAGCAACCCCCACCCCAAAAGAACCAGCTGCGGCGAAAATTATTAATACCACTCCCATCACGGCAAAGGCTATTTCTCCACGGCAAGTTACCCTCGAACAACCCTTGAAATATCTAGCGGAAGTGGGAGAGAGAAAAGCTGGTCTTTTAGAAAAATTAAACCTCCACAAAGTTGAAGATTTATTATATTATTATCCCCGGGATCATATTGATTACAGTCGTCAAGTCAATATCGCTAATTTAACCGAGGGGGAAACGGTAACTTTAGTGGGGAATGTCAAGCGCTGTAATTGTTTTACTAGCCCCAAAAATACCAAGTTAGCTATCTTTGAATTGCTCTTACAGGATCGCACTGGACAGATAAAATTAAACCGTTTTTATGCGGGAACTCGCTATACTAATCGTGCTTGGCAAGAAGGACAAAAAAAACTCTATCTGGTGGGTTCGGTGGTGGCGGTTAGTGGTTTAGTCAAAGCGGGAAAATATGGGTTAACTTTAGAAAATCCTGAATTTGAATTATTAGACAGTTCTGGGGCAAGTATTGAGTCCTTAAAAATCGGGCGTATTCTGCCGGTTTATCCCCTCACCGATGGAGTACCCGCCGACCTAATTAGAAAGGCTGTAGTCGCCGCTTTTGGGGCAGTAGAGGCGATAAAAGATCCCTTGCCTTTCGGTCTAAGAAAACAATACGGATTAATCGATTTAAAAACAGCAATTACTAACATTCATTTCCCCAATAATGCCGAGATTCTCAGTCAAGCGCGACGGCGATTAGTCTTTGATGAATTCTTCTTTTTACAATTGGGTTTTCTGCGGCGGCGGCAACAGTATCGTCAGACACAGAAAAGTGCTGTTTTTAGTGCTAAGGGTCAACTAATTGATCGATTTAATCAGATAATTCCCTTTCAATTAACTAATGCTCAAAAACGAGTTATTGAGGAAATTTTAGAGGATTTAGATTCTAGCACCCCGATGAATCGTCTCGTGCAGGGGGATGTGGGTTCTGGCAAAACAATTGTCGGAGTTTATGCTATTTTAGCAGCCCTACAATCCGGTTATCAAGCGGCATTAATGGCTCCCACGGAAGTTTTAGCAGAACAACATTATCGTAAGTTAGTTAGCTGGTTTAATCTCTTACATTTACCCATAGAATTATTAACTGGTTCCACAAAAACCGCTAAACGGCGAGAAATTCACGCCCAATTAGAGACAGGAGAATTACCACTTTTAGTGGGAACTCATGCCCTAATTCAAGATGCAGTTAATTTCCGCAAATTAGGTTTAGTTGTTATTGATGAACAGCATCGATTTGGGGTACAACAAAGGGCAAGATTATTAAGCAAAGGAGAGTCTGCCCACGTTTTAACCATGACAGCAACACCGATTCCCCGTACTTTAGCTTTAACCCTGCATGGGGATTTGGATGTGAGTCAAATTGACGAATTACCCCCCGGCAGACAACCGATTCAAACCACCGCTTTAAATGGCAATCAAAGAAGGGCTGCCTATGATTTAATTCGCCGTGAAATTGCCCAAGGCAGACAAGCTTATGTGATTTTTCCCTTGATTGAAGAATCGGAAAAATTAGATGTTAGAGCTGCGGTGGAAGAATATCAAAATTTATCAGAAAAGATTTTTCCTAATTTTAATATCGGTTTACTCCATGGTCGCATGAGTTCCGCCGAAAAAGAGGAAATCTTAACAGCTTTTCGCGATAATATTCTGCAAATTATTGTCTCAACTACAGTTATCGAAGTGGGGGTTGATGTTCCCAATGCCACGGTGATGTTAATTGAAAATGCCGAACGTTTTGGCCTGTCACAATTGCATCAATTACGGGGGCGCGTGGGCAGAGGCTCCCATCAATCCTACTGTTTACTTTTAAGTGGCAGTAATAGTGCTAATTCCCGTCAAAGATTAACGGTTTTGGAACAATCCCAAGACGGCTTTTTTATCTCGGAAATGGATATGCGATTTCGCGGTCCGGGGGAAGTTTTAGGACAACGACAATCGGGTTTACCAGATTTTGCCCTCGCTAGTTTAGTCGAGGATCAAGAGGTGTTAGTTTTGGCAAGAGATGCCGCCGAAAAAATTATGTTAGATGATCCCCATTTAATCACTTTGCCCAATTTGAAACAAGCCTTAGAAGCTAAATATCAACGGATGTTGGGAGCGGATATTTTAACTTGATTTAGATGTTCAGTAAACAGTAATCAGTAAACAGTGATCAGTAAACAGTGATCAGTAATACTAAATCCAGTTATTAAAAACTGATTATTTATTCTCCGTTTTGCATGAGTGCCTCTCTTGATATGTAGCCCATACTCAACGGATTTAGTATTACTTCCGATTTTATCACTCAATCCAAGCCTTTGGGGGGTTCTACCCCCCAAACCCCCCGCGCATTAGTTTTTCGGTGGGATGCTTACAGACGGCTGCTGACACATCTGTAATAATTTAAGAGTCACTCCACTTGCATGAGTGCCTCTTCTGATATGTAGCCTATACTCAGTGGATTTAGTATAATCAGTAAACAGTAAACAGCGAAAAGACAGCAGCAAACTGCCATTTGATGAGGCTCACTTAATACATACTGCTCACTCAAAACTCAAAACTCAAAACTCAAAACTCAAAACTCAAAACTTAAAACTCAAATCTGATAACTGATAACTGATAACTGATAACTGATTCAATTAACCAAATTTAATCATTTCTCGTCCTGCCATCACGGGTAATTCCCCTTTTAAAATCGGAATCAATGTCTCGCGAATTCTGTCCGCATCGGGGGGACAACCCGGCATAAAAATATCGATGGGAATGACTTGATGGACCGGCAGCACTTGATCTAATAATTCGGGAACGATACCGGGTTCTTCTGGTAGTTGAGGTGTGTTATCTCCTAACTCTAAATAAGCCCTTTTTAGCACGGGATCGGCAGTTCCTAACATATTCCGCATAGCGGGAACATTAGCAGTCACGGCGCAATCACCAAAAGAAACGACGGTTTTGGTATTTTGGCGGACTAGATGAATTAGTTCTAAATTGTCCTGATTAGCGATCGCTCCTTCCACTAAACAGACATCGACATTTTCGGGATAGGTTTTCAGATCGCAGCCGACGGGACTATACACCACGTCAACTTTTTCGGCTAATTCTAACAGCCATTCATCCAAATCGAGGAAGGACATATGGCATCCCGAACAACCGGCTAACCAGACAGTAGCGAAGCGAATTTTACTCATAATTTTAATTCCTTGGTTGGTATTGTTGGCTGAGTTGCAATTTGGTCAAAAGGATCAAACGAAAAGAAATTCTCTTTTAAGCTATTTTTGCCTCCAGGATAAACTCTTGCATTTTTTCCTCAAAGAAAGGGGCTAAATCTAGATTTTTCCAGTCTTTAAGTAGCTCAAAAATAATCGCCTCTGATGCAAAATTTCCTGTATAGGAAATAAAAGAAAAAGGACGTTTGCTGAAATTGAGCAAACAGCTTAAAATCGTGCAATGGTCTTTTACTCCAAAACCAAGAGAACAGGTTTTATCTCGATCTTTTACTCGCCAATTATCAGCATTTTTGGCATAAATATCTAGGGCAACTAAAGCGGAATCCACCTCTCTAGAATATTTAATTAAGAGCGAATACAAAACCCTAGGCTCTTGACTGACATCAGACAAAATTTCAATTATCCGACAAGGAATACTAGAAAATTGCGCCGTCAAATTGGAGAGAGACTGACACATTTCTAGGGCTTGTAGAAATTGCGATTCCGGTGATGTGGTCATAATTATCTTGTTTGCTGAATTGAATCGGACCAAGGATATTGTTTTTGTGCCAGTAAATGCGCTTGTTGCTGCGAAAAGCCTCGATTAATCACTAAGTCAGATTCGTAGATTTCATGATTGAGAAACATCCGATCAAGATTATTCCCTTGAGCGCCAGCGAGTCTTCGCCAAGCTGCTACCATTAAACCTTCGGGAAAAAATTGATATCGAGACACTCCCGATCCAAAAGCATAATCCTTGGCGCGTTGAATATCGAGATACGATATTTCGTATTGGGTGGCAATCGCTAGGATATCTTGATTATTACCCATAATCTGATCATAGTCCTCCCTTACCTTGGCCGTTAGTTTCTTCTCGTAGATATCTAAATGCGCCCATCGATCACTATCACCCTCCATCGATTACTTTAACGCGTCCATTGGTGTTGAGTCCTAGCGTTAACTAAAAATTCCAACTTCGATCGATCTTCCTCTTTTTCAGAAACGGCGGAACCCTTGCGGAATATCGCCCCAGTTGGACAAGCGGCAACACATTTGCCGCAGGAAGTACAGGCAGAAACACTGCCCCAAGGCTGATCCATTCCCGCAATAATTTTATCTTTTTCGCCGCGATAAGCCAGATCCCAAACGTGCGCCCCTTCAATTTCATCGCAGACTCGCACACAACGGGTACAGAGAACACAACGATTATGATCGATACCAAAAAGAGGATGGGAAATATCCACTTCTCGCTTGGGAAAACGGTAGGGAAAACGACTATGATCCATACCCACTTCGATGGCTAAATCTTGTAATTCACAGTTACCATTAGCCACACAAACTGCACAAACGTGATTGCCTTCAGCGAATAATAATTCCACCGTCATGCGGCGATATTCTTTGAGTTTTGGGGTATCGGTATGAACCACCATTCCTTCCGCCACTTCCGTTACACAGGCGGGTAATAATTTATTAATACCTTCAATTTCTACCAAACATAAGCGACAGGCAGCCACTTCGGAAACCCCCTCGAGATGACAGAGGGCGGGAATTTTTATTCCTACCTGACTAGCTGCCGCGAGAACTCGCGAACCTGCTTCGATCGCTACATCTTTACCATCAATGCTTAAAGTGATTACGGACATAAAAATTATTCTCCTTGAGGATAATATCCCTCTCCTTCCATAGGCCACGGTTTGCCACCAAAGGTGGGATTTTTACAGAAAGTTTTAACCTAGACAATCGGCTAAGTCTTTTGCGGGGGTGGTAATCGGCTGCAGGTGATAGGTATCGGCGAGGAATTTCAGGACGTTAGGGGAGATAAATGCCGGTAAAGTTGGTCCCAGACGGATATTTTGCATACCTAGATGCAGCAGGGTGAGCAGTACAGCGATCGCTTTTTGTTCGTACCAAGAGATAATTAGGGATAGGGGTATCTCGTTGACGCTAACGTTAAAAGCGTTGGCTAATCCTAGGGCGATTTTGATGGCACTATAGGCATCGTTACATTGTCCCAAATCCATTAGCCGCGGTAATCCTTCGATGCTACCTAATTGTTTGTCGAAAAAGCGGAATTTTCCGCAGGCAAGGGTTAAAACGATACAATCTTCGGGAACTTGTTCCACAAATTCGGTGTAGTAATTGCGATCGGGTTTTGCCCCATCGCAGCCACCAACTAGGAAGAAGTGACGGATTTTACCCTGTTTAAGGGCATCAACCACCGTATCAGCGACACTGAGGACGGTATTGTGGGCAAATCCCACCATTACCTGCCGAGGTTCGCTTATTTCAGTAAATCCGGGCAATGACAGTGCTTTAGCAATCACGGGACTAAAATCGATCGCACCGTCAACTGTTTCTAAGCGGTTAATATGGGCATAACCCACAGGTCCGAGGGTAAAGAGTTTACTTTCATAGTTTTCGTGGGGGGGCATGAGACAATTAGTAGTTAAAACTATTGCCCCCGGAAACTTAGCAAATTCTTTAGTTTGATTTTGCCAAGCGGTTCCATAATGACCGTAGAGATGGGGATATTTTTCTTTTAGTTTTGGATAACCGTGAGCGGGTAATAATTCTCCGTGGGTATAGACTGTTATGCCAGTATTGGCAGTTTGTGCCAGTAAAGCTGCCAATTGTTTAATATCATGGCCGGAGACTAAAATGGCTTTACCTAAACGCGGATTTAAGGGAACATTTGTCGGTATGGGATGACCGTAGGTTTCGGTATGACCTTGATCTAATAATTCCATGGCCCGCAGGTTTGCTGCCCCGACTTTTAGACAGATTGCCACCCAATCATTCAGGTTTAAATCCCCCCGATCAATTGCCGCTAAAGTCTCTTGGATAACCTGATAAACTGAGTCATCCTCTTGACCTAATTCCTGAGCGTGGAAAGTATAGGAAGCAAGACCTTTAACTCCGTAGATAGCGGTTAACTTTAGGGAAAAAATATCGATGTCCTGCACTTTTTCAATTAGTTCTAAGGATACTTCTTGACCTTGGCTAACTAGGCTCTCATTAAAATTAGGCTGATAGTTGGCAAGTGCAGACCAGTCCAGCGATCCCAATTGTGCTTTTAAATTTTCCCGAATCTCTAAACAACGCTGAATATAATCGGTAAAACGTCGTTGATCGAAGTTCACATTGGTCATGGTGGCGAAAAGCGACTCACAGGTAAAAATATCGGCTTCGCGAGTAGATATCGCCGCTTCTTTGGCTTTTAAAACTACCGATGCTAATCCCCGCAGACAATAAACTAATAAGTCTTGAACAGCGTTGACTTCGGGACTTTTTCCACAGGCTCCCCACTGATGGCAACCATTACCACTAGCGGTTTGTTCGCATTGTTCACAAAACATAAGTTTTCTCTCTTTTTTTCAGTAGATTGACAGATTGTCGCGATTTGTTCTACTAAGTTCAATCCCGCTTTTTTGAAAGTTATTTATTAGCCTTCACCCGGCAAGAATTATGGATTTTACGACTGGAAAGCTTGTCTTGACAGCCTCTCCTCTCTGAACTATGTTTTTATTCTCTCACTCTTTTTACCAGTTGGGTTCTGATTTTAGATTTCCTCAAGAATTACCGATTAAACAATTATTTAGTTGTCTTATTAAATTAAGTATTTTTGGTGATTTTTATGATATAATGAGCGAAATTTTCGATTTTTAGGCGGTCAATTATACTAAATCCCTTGAGTATAGGCTACATATCAAGAGAGGCACTCATGCAAGAGGCAAAGGGGAGAATAAATAATCAGTTTTTGATAACCAGATTTAGTATAATTTCTGATATGTCAAATCAAGAAACTAAACCAGCATCTATTTCTCTGAATGCTAGGAAGCAATCTGTTGATTTTCCTCAAAACCCTGAACAGCCACTTCTAGTTGAAGAATTGGAATGGTCAGAAACCGAGGTCAAAGAATCTTATTATCACCTCCAACACCTTGAAAATGATTGGAATGCACCTAAAATAAATATTTATTACAAGCTTTAATCGAGGTGATTTAAAACTTTGCTTCTAGTCCAGCTTGTTTGCAAATGACATTGGCTGTTACTTTATCAATAGTACGGTGTCTTTTAATGGGAATAGTTTTTTCTCCATTGGTATAGATAGAGTGATTCCCGCCTTCCCTGAGAAGATAAAAACCATTTTCTTCAAAATATTTGATTAGATATCTGCGTTTTACTGACATCTTAAATACTTAGATAAATTGATTCTAACAAGCATTCTTCTAGAGGAATCGGTTGGTTTTGTTGTTGATAGGCTAAAATCATTTCAAAGAGAGCATCTTTGAGCATTTCTCGACATTCTTCTAAGGTTGCTCCTTCGGTAATCACTTCTGGCCATTCTATCAGTTGTCCCATGTAACCAGAGGGAATTTTTGTATATTTAGCAGTATATTGATTGAGCATAGTTATCTCTTTTTTTATCTACTTAACTTAGCAATGATTGAAACCGCTCATCTCCCCGAATCTGCTCAAAATCTTGATCCGTTTTCGCCATATCCTGATATTCGGTATGGAGGTTGTCAGTCAGGAATTATTGCATCAATCATTTCTCTCCGATTCTAGCGATAAATATAGAAATCGCTATCTAAAGTTAACACAGAACTGCTTTCAATTAATTCAGTCATCCTCACCAAACAAGCATCAGCAAAAGACATGGGAACGGATTGATAACGCTGTCTTAACTCTCGGATGACTTTGACTTCATCATTTAGGCTAAAATCTATTTTAATTGTTCCCCGTTCAATTAAAGACATTATTGCATCTTCACTCCCATAAACATCTTGTAAAATAAAACAGGATTCAGTGATAACTGCCTCACAAGTTAATAAAGGTTTGGCAACTTTTTCCCATTGCTGAATTGCCCAATTGTGATAATTATCACTCCGGTCGAGAACGGCGACTAAGACCCCCGTATCTAGAATTACTCTTTTAAGCATATTAGACTAGATGCTTTTTTTTAAATTCCCTCTTTTTTAGGGATAAATCTCCTTTACCACTGTCTAAACACCCCACTAAGTCTCCGGCTGATTCTAAAGCAGAAATTTCTCTTTCTTCCTCATAAATTGCTGTCTTATCTGCTTTAAGTTGCAAAAATTCAATAAACTCTATTACTTGTTGTTGTTGTTGTGGGTTGAGGGTTTGCAGTTTTTCTAAAATGGTTTGTTGGTGGGTGGTTGCCAGTGTCATAGCAATTGTTCTCCTGATAGGATAGAAAGTTGTGACTTAAGAGTTATTATACCCTAATTCTGATGATAGGATTGCTTTCGACATAGATAGTTATCTCTTTTTGGGTTTTCTTAACTTAGCAATGATTGAAACCGCTCATCTCCCCGAATCTGCTCAAAATCTTGATCCGTTTTCGCCATATCCTGATATTTGACATCAAGATTGATGGCGCGTTGTAAGTTTTCGATAGCTAATTCTACATTGTTTTGTAAGCCATAACAGCAAGCTTTATTGTAGTAAGCATTAGCATCATTTGAATTAATTTTAATAGATTGATCGTAGGATGCGATCGCTTTTTCATACTTTCCTAAGTTATCTAACGCAACCCCTCGGTTGTACCAAGCTTCATGGTAATCGGGTTTAATTTCTAAAGCTTGATCGTAGGATGCGATCGCTTCCTCAAATCTGCCTAAATTAGCTAACGCAATCCCTCGGTTGTTCCAAGCTTCATGGTAATCGGGTTTAATTTCTAAAGCTTGATCGTAGGATGCGATCGCTTCTTCATACCTTCCTAAGTTACCTAACGCATTCCCTCGGTTGTACCAAGCTTCATGCTTATCGGGTTTAATTTCTAAAGCTCGATCGTAGGATG
>VYKN01000058.1_pt1 | contig 26171 bp, 25 predicted proteins | sample 5114581 | NCBI WGS metagenome assembly VYKN01 (sample SAMN12291810, study PRJNA351875) | freshwater metagenome | isolation source: freshwater lake | place: USA: Michigan, Baker Lake | collected 2011-08-08
GTCGCCAACCGAAATCCTTTGGTCTTGCGGCCATAGCCCCGGCTGAGGATGGCCACTGAATACCGATCTTTCAGCAAGCGCACCAGGTATTCTATCATCGGGGTTTTGCCCGAGCCGCCCACATTGAGGTTGCCCACGCTAATGATCACACTCTCGAACGAAAACGAAGGCTTGTGCCCAATGTCATACAAATGATTGCGTAGACGAGTTGCCAAATTATAAAGCCCTGCCAACGGCCAGAGTAATACTTTTAGAATAGACATAAGCAGTGCCGCATTCTTTCGCTAATTTTAAACCCAAATTACGAATTAAGAAACAAGTTGATCAAATGACTGACGAATCCTTCGGATTGCCAGGGCTTAACCTTGACAAAACTGACGGTACTATCAGATTCGTCAAACGTTAAAATTCAAAAATAAGCAAACAATGGCAACGACCACGATAAAAGAAGTAGCCAACTTTTTAGAATCCATCGCCCCCAAAGCCTATCAGGAAAGTTATGACAACAGCGGCTTGCTGACCGGCGAACCCACCGCTGTGGTGAAGGGCGTTTTGGTGAGTCTTGACTGTATCGAAGCTGTAGTGGATGAAGCCATCACTAAAAATTGCAACCTGATTGTGGCGCATCATCCGATCATCTTCAAAGGACTGAAGAAGTTAACCGGCCAAAATTACATTGAGCGCACCATCATCAAAGCCATCAAAAATGATATTGCCATCTATGCCATACATACGAACTTGGATAATGTACATACAGGCGTGAACAAACGAATTGCTGAAAAGATCGGGTTGACCCAATGCCGCATTTTGCAACCCAAAGCCAATACCTTAATGAAGTTGACGACTTTCGTTCCACCGGAAGCCAAAGATCAAGTGCTGAGTGCGTTACACAACAGTGGTGCCGGTCAAATCGGCGAATACAAGAATTGCAGTTTTGAAGTGATGGGCGAAGGCACCTTTCAACCCAGCGAAAATGCCAACCCTACCATTGGCACACAAGGCAAGAAAGAAACGGTGCGCGAAGCCCGCATCGAAGTGCTTTTTCCGGAGCATCTTAAAAGTAAAATCGTAACCGCATTGCAGGCGGCACATCCATATGAGGAAGTGGCTTACTACCTCCACCGTCTCGAGAACGAAAATCAGGAGGTGGGAGCAGGTATGGTGGGGCTGCTGCCCGAGCCCATGGGACTAATCGACTTCTTACAGGGTTTGAAAGTACGCATGAACATTTCTACGATCCGATACACCGCACCCATTGGCAGAAAAATTCAACGCGTAGCGGTCTGTGGCGGCTCTGGAAGTTTTCTATTGCAGACAGCCATTGCAGCACATGCCGATGTGTACGTATCGGCCGACTTCAAATACCACGAATTCTTTGATGCCGAAGGTAAAATTGTGATCGCTGACATAGGCCATTTTGAAAGCGAACAATTCACAAAAGACCTGCTTTCGGAGGTTTTAAAGGAAAAATTTACTACGTTTGCAACCACTTTTTCAACGACTAACACAAATCCAATAAGCTATTTATAAGTAATGGAAAACCAAACAGTTACACAAAAACTTGAAGCGCTTGTAAAACTTCAATCCATCGATTCAAAATTAGACGAACTTAAAAAGCTGAGAGGCGATCTTCCCGATGAGGTTCAGGATTTGGAAGATGAAATGGAAGGCTACAAAACCCGCTTGGGTCGCTTTGAGGGTGAAATGAAGGAGTTGGAGGAGAACATCAAGAAGAACAAAGAAGGCATTAAAGAAGCTGAAAAGCTGATCAAAAAATACAACGAACAACAAAAGAACGTAAAGAACAACCGCGAGTTTGACGCCATCACCAAAGAGGTAGAACTGCAAGAGTTGGAAGTTCAGATTTGCGAAAAGAAAATTAAAGAAGCCAAAGAAAAGATCGAAGCGAAGAAAGCCGAAATCAATTCCATCGAAGCTATCATCAAAGACCGCAATCAAGATTTAGACAACAAGAAGGGCGAATTGCAGGATATTTTGACTGAGAGTCAGGAAGAAGAAAAGCGCCTGTTGAGCGAACGCGAAAAGGCGGTGAAGAAAATTGATGACAAGATGTTGAAGCACTACGATCGCTTGCGTAAGAGCTTGAGCAACGGATTGGCCGTAGTGCGTGTGGTACGCGGTGCAGCAGAAGGTTGTAACATCATCATCCCTCCGCAAAAAATTGCTGAGATCAGAGAGAAAAAGAAAATTGTTATTGACGAACACTCGGGCCGTATTTTGGCAGATGTAGACTTAGGCTCTATGGAAGAAGAACCAAAAGCTAAGAAAGCAGCACCTGTTAAACGAGCCACTAAAAAAGTTGCGTAGTCAGTTGTCAATATTCCCCATCAAAAAAGCAGGCCTTCTAGCCTGTTTTTTTTTCGTGTTTCATAGCGTTGTTGCCATAGATAAAATCTGGCAATTCAGCCCTGAAATGCAGAAAGCCTATCAATTGGTCTTAAACCTTCAGCCCGAGTTGGCTTTGGCGCAATTGAATAAAATCACTGCCAAGAGCGATGAGTTGCACAAGATGTATGTGCTGAGTCTCAACGAAACCATCGACATTCTGGTAACAGAAGACCCCAAACGACTGGAACAGTTTGAAGCGAATTACAAAATCCGTCAGGATTATTTAGATGATCTTCCTACCAGCCCGGAAGTATTGTTTTTGCAAGCCGAATTGAATTTGCAGCGCGGATTTAATCTATTGAACACCGGGCAAGAGTTCAACGCCGTGTTCGCTATTCGCAGAGCATATAACATTGTGCAGGAGTGTCAGAAAAAGTATCCTGATTTTGTTCCTATTAAAAAGACTGCCGGAGTCATTCAGGTGATGGTTGGATCTGTCCCCGAAAAATTTGCATGGTTTATGGGACTGCTCGGCATGAAAGGACAAGTGGCAGCTGGGCAAAAATTACTTTCAGAGCTGCGCCTATCGAAGTCATCGCTGAGTTTAGAAGCCACCATTCTTTTTTTCACGGTAAAGGGATTTATCAACCAGCATTTTGCGGAAGCCGCTCAAGGCATGAAAGATTGTTTGAAAGAGCAACCCAACAATCGATTGGTGTTGTTTATCGCCATCAACATGCTGATGAAAGATTCGCAAGCTGAAAATGCATTGGAGTTATTCGCCATTCTCGATAAACAAAATCAGGGCCTCCCCTTGTACTATGTTGAATACCTCCACGGAGATGCGCTCCTACAAAAAGGTGAATACCAAAAAGCCATTCCTTATTATCAAAAATTTCAGAAAGGCTATCGCAGCATTAGTTACTTGAAAGATTCTTATTATAAAATTTCATTATGCTATTGGCTGATGAACGATCAAGTGCAGGCCAAAGCCAACTTCGATAAAGCCAAAGTGATGGGCAAAGACAATGCTGAGCCGGACAAGCATGCGGCCAAGCAATTGGAAGAGGGAAAACTGCCCAATGCCAAGATTTTAAAAGTACGTCTGTTGACGGATGGTGGTTATTATCAGGAGGCAACCACTGCTTTTCAAGCCATTACACTGGCTGAATTGAAGAACCCAAAAGATCAGGCAGAGTTTTATTACCGTAAAGCACGACTCGCCCACAAACTAAAGGATATGACTGCTGCGAAAGGTTTCTACCTTCAAACTATTCAGTTAACGAAAGATAATCCGTGGTACTTTGGAGCTAGTTCTGCCTTGCAATTAGGGTACTTGGCGCAAGAGCAAAAAGATTTCGTCAATGCACGGAAGTATTTTGAGATGGCGATGAGCTATAAAAAACACGAATATAAGTCCAGCATTGATACGAAGGCGAAGGCTGGGTTAGAGCAAATCAAATCCGTTAAGAGCTAGTTGCCACCTTCGAAAGTTTCTCTTTCTTGCTAGCAACTTCATATAACAGGCCAAGGTGCTCAATATCATTGTGCTTTTTGATGGTAAACATCGAACCCGTGAAGTCAAGTTGATAAAGGCACAAATTCTGATGCTCAAACATATCCATACTCTTGAGCGGGTAGTTTAACAACACACAGAGAATGATGCGAAGAGCACGACCATGCATGCAAATCAATACATTTTTTTCATCCGTCTTGGATAGAATATAGTCCAGCGCCACGCGCTGACGAGCTACCACATCTTCAGGACTTTCGCCACCTTGAATGCGCTCGGCTGTATTGCCGGATTGCCATTGGTTTAACATCCAATGATAATAGGCATCTTCCTCCGGTGTGATCTTTTGCCCCTCATTCGTTCCCCAACTGATCTCGTTGAGGCCTTCCATCTTTTCAAATGGAATTCCCATCGAGATAAAATCGTGTACCGACTCAGCCGTACGCTTTAACTTTGAGATGTAGATTTTGTCGAATGGCACTGAGCGATAGGTTTCGAAGAAAGCCTTTGCTTGCAATTGACCGATGTCATTCAGCGATGAATCTACGCCACTTCCCTGCACAATGCCTTTCAGGTTGAAATCCGTTTGGCCATGACGAATGATATATATTTTTTTGGTGGTCAATTTCTATTAATTTGCCTGCTTGTAATCGGGCGCAAAAATAAGGAAATACTTCTATCCACCATCATTATGAAATTGTTCCCTCCGGGCCTTACGCTCGATTTAATCAACAAAATGTCGGGCAACACCATGGTGTCGCATCTGGGCATTGAATTCACCCAGATCGGCGATGATTTTATAGAAGCAAAAATGCCGGTCGATCATCGAACCCATCAGCCAGCTGGTTTGTTACATGGAGGAGCTTCGGTTGCGCTGGCCGAAACAATGGGTAGCGTGGGTGCCACCTGTTGCATTGACAGCACCAAACAACATTGTGTGGGGCTGGAAATCAACGCTAATCACATCAAATCCGTCCGTAGCGGGCATGTGATCGGTGTTGCCAGACCGATTCACATTGGCAAGAAAACGCAGGTGTGGGAAATTAAGATTACGAACGAACAACTTGAGCTGGTTTGTGTTAGCCGAATAACGATAGCCGTATTAGATAAAAAATAGATGGAGATAGCGGAAGGCAGGCGATTTGTGAATGAGGCAGAAGCCATTCAAAGTATATTGGCCGATTGCCTGACCGAAGGTGGTGCTTTTTCGCTTTGGCGTATGCCGAATGCTACCGAGAGTGTTCTTTTCATCAATCAGCAGGGTGTAAACGAAGTAGATGAGGTTTCGCTGGAAGAATCGGAGCCGGGCTTTGTGTTTTCACCCTTTCTTCCGAATCAGAAAAAGATCTTTCTCAAAGCTGATCTGATTTTCAAATTCAAAAATGGAGAAGTAGTGCAAGATGTCGTTCATGGCAGCAGCGCGTCGTACTCCATTCCCGATCACACCACTGAAAAGAAAGTTCGCTATCAGATCAAGTCAGCCGAAGCTGGCACTGCTCACTCGTATCAGGATATTGTAGCCAACTGCATTGAGGAAATTGAAAAAGGAACGTTTGAAAAAATTGTTCCTTCACGATACAAAGAAGTGAAGCTGCACACACCACTGGATTGTGTGAACACCTTTCTGACACTTAGCGCGAAACATCCTTCCGCTTTTGTCTCTGTTTTCTCTTCGGGACAAACCGGAACGTGGTGTGGAGCTACACCTGAATTGCTGGTGAGTGTAGATCGTGAATCCAAATTCAGAACGCATGCACTTGCGGGAACTCTCCCCTACTCACCTGAAATAAATCTGAAGTCGGTAGCGTGGACGCAAAAAGAAATTGAAGAGCAAGCACTGGTATGTCGCTACATCATCAACTGCTTTAAAAAAATTCGCGTGCGCGAATACCAGGAGTACGGACCAAAAACCATCGTAGCGGGAAATGTGATGCATTTGAAAACCGATTACATGGTGGACATGAAGGAAGTGAACTTTCCGCAACTCGGATCGGTGATGTTGAAGTTGTTGCACCCTACCTCTGCCGTGTGTGGTATGCCATTGGATGCAGCCATCGCTTTTCTACAGGCAAATGAAGGATATGCTCGTGAGTTTTACAGTGGCTACCTGGGGCCGGTTAACTTTCAACAAGAGAGTTTTCTGTTTGTAAACCTACGCTGCATGCAAGTGTTGGAAAATGCTGTGCGCTTGTATGCAGGTGCCGGTGTCACCATCGACTCCATCCCTGAAAAGGAATGGGAAGAGACCGAAATGAAAATGAAAAATATGATGGGTGTAATCGAATCTGCATGACACGCCTGCAACCCATTTACGATATTGCTCCGCTTTGCGCCGAGCACGGACTGACTGAAGTAATTCTTTGCCCCGGCTCACGTTGTGCGCCACTCACCGTAGCCTTCGCACGCCATCCTGCCATCACTACCCGTACGATCAGTGATGAGCGTAGTGCTGCTTTCATCGCAATAGGTATTGCGCAGCAAAAGCAACAACCGACTGTTTTGGTTTGCACTTCTGGTTCTGCTGCTTACAATTTTGCTCCCGCTGTGGCTGAAGCATTTTATCAGGAAGTGCCACTTCTGATTTTAACGGCTGATCGTCCGAAAGAATGGATTGATCAATGGGACGGGCAAACCATTCAGCAAAACGGACTCTTCGGATCGCACGTAAAAAAATCATTTACGCTTCCCGAAGATTACGATCATCCCGATTCGGTGTGGTTCATTCAGCGGGTGGTGAACGAAGCCATTCATTTGTCGCGCAGCTTTCCACAAGGACCGGTACACATCAACGTTCCGTTGCGTGAACCACTCTATCCGACAAAAGGAGAGCAGATCAATTATTCCACTCCACACATCATTACTGAGAAAGAAACCATTCCCTCATTATCTCCAACCGAAAAGGAAGAGATACTAACATCCTTAAAAAAATACACCAAGGTGTTGGTGGTAGCGGGTCATCAAGAATACAATGACGGTTTGCACAAAGTGGCCGATCGCTTTTCAAAAAAGTTTCATGCACCCATCATTGGAGATGTCATCTCCAACTTCCACGGATTAGAAAATACTATCCGCTACAGCGAATTAATTGTAGGCAAAGCCAATGCGTCTGTGCTTTCATCTTTGCAACCGGAATTACTAATCACGTTTGGCAAATCAGTGATTTCAAAAAGTTTGAAGCTCTACTTGCGCAAACACAAAGCCGTTGAGCATTGGCACATACAACCTGCCTCACGAGTGCCCGATCCATTCCAGTCGGTGAGTAGAATCATTCGCACCACTCCCAAGCAGTTTTTTGAAGAGCTAGTTATAGATAAGTTGGAATCTGATTTTCCTTCTCAAAAGAAAGAAAACTACTACAGCCTTTGGCAAGCCGAAGAACATCGGGTGCAGCGGGTACATGAAAACTATTTCAAGCAAGTCGATTTTCATGAGCTTAGTGTTATTCAGCAATTGATACACGCCTTGCCCATGCGTTGCAATTTGCATGTGTCGAATAGCATGGCCGTGCGCTACGCGAATCTGATTGGCCTAACAGCTCAACAAAAAGGCGTACACGTTTTCGCGAATCGCGGTACCAGTGGTATTGATGGATGTACCAGTACAGCCGTTGGAAATGCACTCGTATCAGATATTCCTACGATATTGATTACGGGTGATATGGCGTTCTTCTACGATCGCAATGCATTCTGGCACAACTATCCCATTCCGAATCTGCATGTGGTGATAGTGAACAACCATGGAGGCATCATCTTTGGAATGATTGATGGCCCAAGCCATATTGCGGAAGCTGAAGAATACTTCATCACACAACAACAGTTAACGGCCAAAAATCTGTCGGAGGAATTTGGTTTTGAGTTTACCTTACTGGATTCCGGCAAGAAGACAAAAAATGCATTGAAAGATTTTTTTGAGTTCGGCAGCAAAACAAAAATTCTTGAATTGCACAGCGACAAGAAATCAGCACAGGAAGCATACACACAATTTAATTCACAAATCAAAAAAGGATATGACGCTTAAGTACGATTGGAAACCTGTTAAAGAATACAAGGAAATTCTATTTCACAAATACAACGGCATTGCTCGCATCAGCATCAACCGTCCGCGTGTACACAACGCGTTCACGCCACTCACGGTGACAGAAATGATTGATGCCATGTATCACTGCCGTGAAGATCAGGAAGTGGGTGTGATCATCCTGACCGGTGAAGGTGGCAAAGCATTTTGCAGCGGCGGTGATCAAAGCGTACGTGGTCATGGCGGCTATGTAGGTCAGGACACCGTTCCCCGTTTGAACGTGCTTGATTTGCAAAAAATAATTCGGTCAATCTCAAAGCCTGTAATTGCCGCTGTAGCGGGATGGGCCATCGGGGGTGGTCATGTGTTGCACGTGGTGTGCGACTTAACGATTGCCGCGGATAATGCGCGCTTCGGACAAACCGGACCGATCGTAGGTAGTTTCGATGGTGGCTTTGGTGCTTCGTATCTGGCGCGCATCGTCGGACAAAAGAAAGCACGTGAGATCTGGTATCTCTGCGATCAATACGATGCGGCTGAAGCATTGGAAATGGGCTTGGTGAACAAAGTGGTGCCCCTCGATCAGTTGGAAGAAACCTATGTGGCGTGGGCTAACAAAATCTTGAAGAAGAGTTCGCTGGCGATACGTATGTTGAAGTGTGCGTTCAATGCCGAGTTGGATGGCCAAGCGGGTATTCAGGAATTGGCAGGCAATGCTACATTACTTTACTATTTGAGTGATGAAGCGAAAGAAGGCAAGAATGCGTTTCTCGAAAAGCGTGAACCGGATTTTTCGAAGTTCCCGAAGTTTCCTTAGGCTAATTTGCTAATTCGTTAATTCGGTGATTCGGTGATTCGGTGATTCGGTAATTTGAAAATTAGTCAATTTGAAAATGTGTTAATTTGAAAATTTGAAAATGAGTTGATTCGGTGATTCGGCAATTACGTAATTCGAAAATGATGCGTCTGGGAATAAAATGGAGTGTCACATTTACAATTTTATACTTCACCTTGTTTTCTACAATCAATAATATGGCGCAGGAAGTAAGCAGTAAGGCTTCGTTTATTACGATCCGGTTGAAGCCTCATCAGGACTTGAAAAAGGAGGTGATGGCGTTGGCGGTGAAGGAGAAAATAAAAGCCGGATTTATTGCTACCTGTGTGGGTAGTCTGGAGCAGGTGAACTTGCGCTATGCGAATCAGTCAACTGGTACATCAAGGCAAGGTCATTTTGAAATTGTATCGTTGGTGGGCACATTTAACGAAACTGCGGCTCATCTGCACTTATCCGTTTCCGATAGTTTGGGTGTAACCACCGGTGGCCATTTACTTGACGACAATCGAATCTATACCACCGCAGAAATCGTGATTGGTATCTTAACCGATGTGGAATTCGATCGGGAAAAAGATTCCACCTACGGATACATGGAATTAGCTGTAAAGAAAAGGAAGAAGAAATAATTCTACTTCATTTTTATCTGAGCAAAATAGGGATGCTCCGGATTAACAACCAGCTCCTGCCGTAATGGATGTATGAGCACATCCATATCTTCCATGGGAATAGCCCCCAGAAGAGGCTCGTTATCTCCTGGCAATACCATCGCACGACAAGTGCATTGTCTGTTTTTAAATCGCACTTCTACCGGTCCGACTACATCGTATTCCTCTAACGATCCATTCGCCATTTGTGCCTTTCTTTTTTCGATGACCGGAAATTTTAATTGTTCCTGAATCGACTCGTTGATGGCAAGCATGTAAGCACCTGAATCGACCAGCATATTCACCGTCATTTGCTTAACTTCCTCCTGACCAATGATGTGTCGATTGGCTAAGACTAAATCTTCTCCATTGATTAATAAAATGGGGGCATACAAACGACCCATAGCTGAACTGATTTAAAACACTTTGCTTTGTTACCAAGTCCTGTGAAAATACTACACAAATTGAAATTCTTCAACATCTCATTTACACCAGCTACTCCTTCGTCCAAATGCGGTTGTTGAGGTTGAGTTCTTCTACGATGCCTGTAAAGAATTGAAGCTGTGCAAAATACTTTTCCATTTCACTTTGTTCTGTCAAAGGGCGGAAGATGTTGGTTTCGAACAGGTCATTCTTCGTAGGGATGGAAATGAACACCACTGAATTGTAAAAGGCAAACTGCACGTTCCCTAACTTAGAACGAAGATTCAACATGCGTTCCATCAATGCGGGTGTCAGAATGTAATGAGCCTCTACGGCATCGGAAGCGTACACTACAAATGCTTTCTCAAAATCCGGATTTTCCATTTTCACGAGCGGATCGCGTTGAGCATTCATCTTTTGAAAGAAGGTACCCAAACCGCCCAATGACTTTTCAGCCTGATCCGTCAGCACCATCGTACGCCCTTTGAAATGCTTGTTGAAATCGGCAATAAATATTATCCCTTTAAAAAGTGTGACCCATCGCTTAAAGCCAGGTGCCCCATCATCGCCTTTCAACTCTTTCTTGCGCTGTGTGTGCACATCCGAAAAACGAATGGTGGTGCTGCCGATTTTTCCACTTACTAAATCCTCACACAAGTAGCGGTCGCCCGCCGTATCAAAAATAGTACTTTGAATAAAGTCCGTCACCGAAATACCTGCCTGAGGATTATATTCTAAATTTTCGTCCGCATGTTGGATGATGCTGCGTATGATTTCATTTTTAAACCGGCTCCGAAATTTCTTAGCGCGTGGTCGATACCAAAAGAAATAGCCCAACGCTCCGGCAATCGCGATGTAAAAGATCGCACCTGAGTATCCACCGGAATATGTGTACTGGGTAGGTCCGTTCGGTTCGAGTTGCGTTTCGCGAACGGTCGATTTATTGATGGTGCCGTAGAGAATCATAAAGATCACCGCGGCTCCTCCTGCCATGTAGATCTTTTTTACGATCTCCTTGCGTTCCACTTCCAAAGTGTTCGCCAGCGGTGCAAGCGTAGATTGATAAAAAGCTTGAAACGATTCTGTCGTCTTCATACTGATCAATTTCCAAATAAGTTTTTCGCACTGATGTTTTCGCGCTCGGCTTGCGGAATTTCAAACACCGCCTTGCGTGTATGATTAAACATGCCTGCCAAAATATTGGATGGAAACTTTTCGATGGCGTTGTTGTATTGGGTAACGGCTGAATTGTAGGCTCTGCGTGCTGCTGCAATTTGCTCTTCGGCTTCGTTCCAACTGCGTTGCAGCATGGTAAATTGCTCGCTGGATTTTAAATCGGGATAGCTTTCTACCGATACCATTACTTTTCGCATCATAGAGGAAAGTTGATTGTCAATCGCTATTTTTTCTTCGGTTGTAACTGAACCTGACACCGCTTTGGTGCGCAGCTCTGTTACCTGCATCAGTGTATCTTTCTCGTGTTTCATGTACACCTTCACAGACTCTACCAGATTGGGGATAAGGTCATAACGTTTTTTGAGCATGGCATCAATACTTCCAAAAGCACTTTCAACTGCATTGCGCGAAGTAACGAGGCCGTTGTAGATAAAAATCGGAATCAGAATGACAATGCCGATGATGATAAGAATTGCAATCATAGATTTATTTGGGGTTAGTGTTGATTAGAAATTATCTGATTTTATTTTTTTACAGATGAAGGTTTAGAATCGATCTTTTTTAAATAAACATTTTCCGCACGGAATGCCCCATCAATCCATTTGAAATCCGTCAGCAACTCTTGCCCCATCCCCTCTTCGCCTGTACTAAAATTCAATTGAATCAATCCCTCGCTTGCCTTCCAGGTGCCTTTCGTTACCACCGCGGTACCATCTTCTTTAAAATACGTCCACGTACCTTTTCCATCGCGTGTTAATACATACTTATCTGACTTAGGTGTTGGTGATTGACCATTGACCAACATGTAATAGCTGCCGGCATACTTGGGCAAAGAATTAACTGGAGCCGATGCACGAACTGGCTTCTTCAAATAGTTGCCTCCACGATCCACAAATTTTCCATCGCTGGAAACGAATTCTTTCATGCGCTCCTGCCTTTCTTCGGGAAAAGTAATTTGAATGATGCGTTCATTCGCTTTCCATGTACCCTGAACAATGAGCGGAGTTTTAGTTACAACTCCGTTGTCATCGACAGCAGGAGTTGAACGAACACATCTTCCATCTGCCTTGAGCGTAATAGTTTCGGTAAAGTCCGTTGGCTTTTCTTCATCTGCACCCAGCAAATGAAAAGTGCCTGCATACTTGGCTAGATAAACCGGATTGGATACAAAAATCTTTTGCAGATACGAACTACCTCCCAAAAAAATGCCCGCATCCCACTTAAATTCAGTGGCAGTCGGAGATCCAATTTCCATTAATTGAATGGTTCCTTCTGCTGCCTTCCACGTACCTGCTTTCTTTACCGGCACTTTCGAAACTTTTCCATTTTCATCCACTGCAAAACTTACACTCGTCCATTTTCCATCGGCAGTAAAACTAATTTTTTCAGTTGCCGCGTTGGGTGTTTCTTCACCAAAGTTGAGTAAGTGATAAGCACCTGCATATTTTTTAAGGAGCGGATTTACTTGTGCCTGCAAGACAGTAGCAAAGCAACAGAACAAAATCCATGCGATTGATTTTTTCATGTTCGATTGGGGTAACGATCTGTTTACTTCAATAACTCGCGTGCAAAGGCTTCCACGGTGGCTTGCGGACTGGGCAGGTTGATGGTCAAGGATTGATCGAGCGGCTCACCTGCGTAGGTGCCTCTCACTTTCATCGTTACCATGCCGCCATCGGCTACACTCAGTTTACTTTCAAAATAGGCATACGTGATTGTCACCACGCCCGTGCTTCCCTTTTCAACAATGTACTTTGTTGCTTTGAGCGAACCACCCGTAATGGCACCTGTGCCCTGCACAATTACTTTCGCGGCTTGTAAACTCTTGTCGGCTGTTTCGCGTGCGGTGATCAATCCGGCAATTCGCGGATCGAGATCAATAGGTGTTTGATCGCAGCCCTTGCCTAAAGCCTCCAATACTTTTTCTGAAGCCTTCAACACACCTTTGGCTGTTGCTAAGCCTGCCTCCAGGCCAACAACCTCCGCTTTTAGCTTGGTGATCTTAGCACCATTTTCGATGGCTTTAGTAGCGTCTTTCTCGATTTCTTTCGCCAACTTTTTGATCTTCGCTTCTTTGTCATCAATATCATCTTTTAGTCCGTTTACTTTCTTGCGATCTTTCTTTACGTCGGCCTCTGCATCGTTGAACTTCTTACAATCTTTATCTCGCTCGGCTTGTACGATAGCGCGTTGCTTATCAATCTCCACATTGAGTGTTGAAACTTCTTGTTGCTTTTGGGTAAGTGTAGTCTGCGCCTCTTTAAATGCCTTCTGAGAATTTTTCGTAGCCTTATCGATTTCTGCGGAAGCGATATCGCCAATGTACTTTTGCAAGTCCGAGTCCATAGTGGCCATTACATTATATCCGGCGCCGTCTTTCGTGCTGCCAGCAGCAATGCGCAACTTGGCCTGGAACTTATCAAAGATCTTTCCATTCATGTACAAGTCAAAACCTTTATCACTCAACATCATGTCCGACTCAGCAGTCAGTTTGAGCACAGTGGCTTTTCCGCTATAAGCAATTTTAGATGACTTGGGATCGGTCGTGCTGAGCACCATGTTGAAAAAAGGATCGGGTTTATCAAGCGCACCGGTGAATGAAAAGTAAGGAGGAAATACAATGGAAGAAATTCCGGCTCCCGCTTTGATTCCGGCTGACGAAATGCCTACCAGCAAGTTGGTGTTGTAGCCATCGATGGCCGCACTTCCTTTGATCAAAAACCCCGGATCATAATTTTTTTCCAACACCGCGACTGTGGTGAGTCCCGGCACAATAGTAAGGCGTGCATCGGTTACACCCATGGAGTTGATCAGATTTCGCGAATCGTCCGGCACACGAAAAGACGGATTGGAATATTGAACTACACGCACCAAATCTTTCATCAAAATCTGATTGAAGCCTGCATCGATCATACACTGTGTAGGATTAGATGGATCGAGTGCGAAGGTAACATCGCCTGCAAAAGCCGGATTGCGCGGGTCGCCTACTTTAATTTTTCCTTTGAATTGCATCGTGGGCATGGGCAGCGGAGTAGTTTTAAAACTAACACCCACTCCAATTCCTAAATCGATCAACTGTACGCCATTGGTTTCGAAGGGGCGATCCCAGGTGCCCTTCATAATTCCTTCGATGCTCAGTTCTGCATTGGTGATGTTGACGGCCACACGCGTTGTGAAACTCAATGTTCTGTTTTTCTCCGCCTTCACATCTAATGTTCCACCCAGGCTCACCTCAAAGTTGGCAGGATTGGGTGCAATGGTGAAATTGACATTCTTTAAAATGGTAGTCTGCTTTGCATCAAACGGAATATTGGTGTCCAGCGAGGCCATCAACTTCATTTCACCGGGGTTGTTGCTGACGGTAGCACGTAACAGCAACTGACTTTTGCCAATCAGCTTTTCAACTTCTTTGGACATGGCCGAGATATCGTATAGTGAAAGTAACGTGAGCCCACGTGTGACTTCAGTTTCTTGTCCCAGTTTTTTAAACAAGGCGAGTCTTGTTTTTTGTGTAGACGATGCCAACACGATAGCCGTATTCCTTAAGCCTACATTGTCAAGAACACCGAGATTGGGGTCGATGCGTTTGAACGAAAAATCGGAAGGCGGTGAAACACCCACCATAAACTCAGCGGGTGCTTTGGACGCGTTGATAAAAAATTCTACCTGACCGAAATCGGAAGTAGTGTTGAGGGACAATGTTTTGGCGAATGGTGCCATCGATAACATTCCCTTCGACATGGAGAGATTCCAGAAGGCATCGGGCCACTCGGGAGCTTTATTTATGCCGATGGAACTGAGTACATTGCCCAAGCTGAGATTATTAATATCTCCCGTCAACACGCAATCATTGGGATTGCTAGAAAGAGTTGCTCCTACTTTGATCGAGGCATCGCCAATTTTGAAATCACTCTTGAGGGTAGATGAAACCGAAACGGCTCCGATGGGATTGTTCAGGTTAAAATCAACCACGATATTTTTAGCTGCAATACCGGCTACGGGGTTCCAGTCTTGTCGTGCGGCAAAATGAATGCCCACTGTGCTGATGGTGTTTTGTGCAAACTCTAGATAGAGTGATTGAAGGCTGACTGCCTTTTGAATCTCCGATGGCATCCAGTTGACAATGTTTTGTTTGGCTAATTTTTGTTGCGCATCGTTTGGGAGTTTGCTGCCTTCGGGAAACTGCAATTCGAAACGAGCCACGACATCCGCGGAAGCGAACGTCGCCACCAACGTGACGCTATTCATTTGAAAAAATGTAGCATTGCCGCTGATGCGAAAGCCGCTGCCGTTGGCTTCACTCTTTAAATCAGAGAATACGTAATCCTGATTTTCTTGAAAGAGCGGAGCGATAGCTGTTTTCATTTTTGTGATTGCTTCTTCTGAGGCGGGCGTTCCGTTTTGCGCCTGAAGAACAATTGGAATGATTAGTGCTATCCAAAGAAGGAGCACCATTTTACAGATGTTCATGAGGGGTAGGTTAGGTGTTTGGGTATGAACAAGATACGGTTTTTCGCTAATTCTGCAGCAATCATGCCAAAGAATCGTGGGTGTCAAACCTCACTCCTTCAAAAATTTATAAGATAGCTTTCGCGTTTTTGTTTTGCTTTCCTCAGGAGTTCCTCCAGGAATGGGGAAATGATACACCTCTACCGAGCTGTCGTTTAGGTGGAGTGCATGCATAAAAACAACTTCTGACTAAAATAAAAAAACCGGGTGGTTAGACCCGGTTTTCTGATAATAACTTGTTATACTTTCTTTAAGCTGCCTTGCGCACACGCTCAATGCTTACATGCTTCTGAGCTACTAAGCGGATCACGCCTACTTTATCCAAGATGCGAATGACCAAATAGGTTGGATCTAATTCATGCCAGCGCACGCCACCAAAGTTGGCACGTGAGCCATGCTTGTGGTGATTGTTGTGATAGCTCTCGCCCATCATCAAAACGTCCACTGGCAAGAAGTTTCTGGAGGTATCTCCTACTTCAAAATTGCGATAGCCGTATTTGTGTGCAAACCAGTTGATAATCGCGCCGTGAATGGGGCTCATCAGGAACTGCACCGGCAACAATATCCATAAATACCACACCGTGGCAAATTTCAGGTAGAACAAGAAATAAAGCGTTCCCCAGAATAAGCGTGACGGCCATGAGCGGGCGAACTTATCGAAGGAATCCCAGCGAGCAACGCCTTCGGTAAAGCGTGATTCTGGCACCACGCGACCGCTGGCGATGTCTGAATAGATGGTTTTTGTCTTCCACATCATCTTCCAGATAGTTTCATCATACTTGGGAGAGTGTGGATCATTCTCGGTATCTGCATAAGCATGGTGCATGCGGTGCATAACGCCATAGCCAAACGGGCTTAAGTAGTTGGAGCCTTGGAATATCCAGGTAAGAACAAAGAACACCTTTTCGGTGAATTTATTCATCGTAAATGCCTTATGAGCTGCGTAGCGGTGGAGAAAAAATGTTTGAAAGAACAGGGACAAGTACCAGTGAGCTACAAAAAAAATGAGGATTTCTTTCATTTGCGTTAGTTAGGTAAAGGTTAAAAAAAGTCTATTTATGGCCTTTTTTGGCCGATTTAACTGTAAGACAACCTCACCTTCGATTTGTGACAGAATGAGGGGAAAAGTTTTGGATTTTTTTGAGATTCGGGATGGAGGGGGTTGGATACGGGTTGCTAGTTACGGGATACTGGATGCTGGTTTTTATGGGGTGAAGGATATGACCAAGCTCAGTTTAAAGTCAATGGTCTTGGAATTAGCTCCGGAGCAACCTGTTTATAGAAAATCAACCTCACTGAATTTGGCTCCGCAGGAGCCACCTGACAAATAGATCGTTTTCAGGAGACTCCTCTGGAGTCCTACCCGTATCGTTAAACATATTCTATATACAGGCAGCCCCGATGGGGCTAGCGTGTTCAACCGTCATCAAGTATTTCATCTTCTTTTTTTTGGCGTTGAACTTGTCCAATTATGCAGGTTTAATTCTCCTCCTTGTAATAAATCTTATAATACTTTCTACCGTCTTTCTCCACACCTTGCTCAATGAGTTCCCGGTTGCCATGAATGTAAATGTGAAAGTTCTTATCCAGTTTTAAAATGGACTTAAACAACTTTGCTTGCTTCTTTACCGCATACGATGAAATCTCGAACTCATCAGCCAATTCAATTTGATTTTTATTCTGGTAGTCGGAATCGAAATCGCGAAAGGATTTGATGATGCCTTTGTCTTGCAACACTTCGCGCTCAAATTCTTTCTTATTAAAATTTTCATGCTCTTTAAAGTAGCTGACGGAGCGATTCAACAACTCAATCTGATCTGTTTTGTTCGACTCGAACTCAGCCGGGTATTGCTCGGTGACAAACGATTTCGCCATGGAGAGAAACTGGCTTGTGCTGTTGATGTTATCGTTCCGCAAAGCAACCTTGATGAATTCGTTTTGCCAATAATCTGTCTCTTTGCTGTTGTTATCGATTATAAAAACGGTGTACGCAATATCTGTAAAGAGAATCAGACAAGCTTTGTCTAGTTTCTTACCAATACCCTTTTTGAACTTCAGTCCCATGACACCTTTGCCGGAAGCGGACGTTTCAATAAAGCTTTCTTTGTTTTCAATTTTGTAAATACCCAGCGCCTCGTAATACCGATTGTTAAATTGAATGGCATCAAATTTCACTACGAATAAGTCCCCATCTTTGATGTGAGGGTGTTTAGAGACGGATTGTAAGTGCTGATGGATGTTGATGGACTTCATGACAAAGTTCTCATTGTTATGAATGTCCGTGGCTATTTTCAAGAGTGTGTTGAGCGAAACATCTACCTCGTGATGAAACTGGTAGGTAACCGAACTAGAGGCAAACGCTTTGAGGAAAATACCTTTTAGTATTTCTTCCTCTTCTTTGTTCGAAGTTTCAAACAGCGTATTGCTGATGATGGATTGGTCGGTTTCGATGCTGATCCGGTGGAAGATTAGTTTATCTATTGAGGTGTCGTTGAATTCAATCATTACTTCTTTCTGATGGATTTAATAGTTTATTCGAAAGATAATAAATACTTAGATTGAAATTCAGGCGATTAATAAGGAGTTGTGAGATGGGCGAATGTCTTACTGATCGTTCAACATCAAAATGTGCTTTATCTCCGAATTGGTTCCAATTTCTTGGGTCGCCTGTTCGTATGCCTTCTGCTTTGACCCTGTAGCGATCCATGCTTGATAAAACTTTGTTACAAATTTTTTCTTGGTGTTGTTATCCTGTCTGGCAACTATTATTAGAACAGACTTCTTAGCGTATTTCAGCTTTAAACTGTCAGCATTCCATTTATCAAACATATCTGGAGAAACCAAAGAAAGTACAGTAAAAGTGTTGTGCAAAAAAACTGAGTCAACATTTCCATTTGTACTCAAATGAAAGAGCTTTGGTATGCCAAGCTCTGTTGAATCCGATTGACACCATGAGATTCCAACGTTACAACAGATATACAAAATCGTAAAAGTAACTTTCATTAGTTTGTCAGTGTAAGTATTGCTAGGAATAAATCTATTCTACTCGACTTAAATCTCGATGCTCCAACTAATTTATTCACTCACTCTCAAGATACCACCTCGCTCCTCTTGAATCTTGTTATCATCGCTACGCCAAGCCAGTATAATAATAAAAATGGTATTCCCGGAATGAAGAAGAGAAACAGAAACTCAAAACCCTTGGGCAAGTTCATCTCCGTCATGTAGATCATTGTCGCTGAGGCAATTCCTGCCAAGCTAAAGACAATGGTTACAATCGGACTCCAAATTCTTACTTGTTGCAATTTGTACAGGCAGATCGCTAACCAACTAATCAGTGAAAACTGAATCAGTCGACCCAACACTCCAATATTTATAATCGAAATGCTATCATAGCTCTTCCCAAATTCTTCTGCTTTTTTGCCTTGATCCACCCATTCCTTCATCGCTTCCGGATATAAATAATGATGTGAAAACTCCCATACTAATTCAGCGAAGGCAAGTATGAATAACAGCGTCATGATCCACTTTGCCGGATTCTTCATTTGCAGTGAATTGTTCCACATCAGTATGAGGAAAAAGAATCCAAAAAGAAACGCGGCAATGAAAAGGAAGAGGTATCTGATATGCTCCCTCTCCGGATGCTCCAACATTGTAACGCTGAGGTCCGGAGGTGCTACTAAACCAATGATACCAATGATGGGGCTGACTAATAAAAAAAGTAAAGCACCCGCCACGATGATTTTTTCGAACGATTGCAATAAATATTTTAAGGCTACTACTATGATCAAAACAAAAGCTATGGAGATACCCGCCCAGATAAGCACATACGTTGAAAAGCTATTTGTTTCTACATAGGGTGTGAATCCTCCAATCTGCGTCCCTACAACAAATGGAAGAATCATCAGAATAAATGCGGCCAACGTAACAGCTATTTTCTTTATCATAGGTAATGGCTTTTAGAGGTCTTCGTAGTAAGGGCATCGTATTATCTATCAATATGCCATTTCCAGAGCATAAAAGCAAACACATCGCCGGTGTCAGACGGCTATAGGGTTACGCAACAAGCCGTCCGACACCTATGCATATATGCTCGTAATAGAATTCAGAAGTCAGAAGTCAGAAGTCAGAATGAAGGAGACAATAGTTAGTAGTCAGTAGGTATCACGTTTCGAAGTAGTGAGCCGGTGTCAGACGGCTATATAGCTAAGCAACAAGCCGTCCGACACCTATAAACACTGGTAAAAGAATTCAGAAGTCAGAATGATGGAGACAGTAGTTAGTAGGTTTTGAGTTTAAAGCCGATAATTTCAAATCCGCTCTAGCTTTAATATTTTATTGACTGGAGAATGTTTGTCCATTCGCTGCTCACTGAACTCTATTATTTTAAATTGTTCAACTACCCCCTCCCATCTAACCAACTCAATAATTTTCTTTCGCCTTACTTTCTTTAGGTTTAGCTGAGGTTTTGAAAATGAAGAGGTGAGACGAACATTTCCATCAGGAAGGCACTTGGTCACACGAGTAATAGAAATCCCTTCTTCCTCAATATTCCAGGTGACAAATTCGCACTGATTACTTTTATTCGTAAAAGTGGAGTCGCTGTAAAACACAATATACTTGCCCGTGTAATAGGCACTGTCCTTGTTTTCGCAAAACCACCTACCCAACAATGCTGTTTTATTTACCTGTCCGGAAACTGTGAAAGTTGTAGTCAGGAATAATAGTGCTACCCAATTCTTCATGTGATCGCAAATTTAGTTCTCTATTTTGTTATTGAGAAGTCAGGTTATTCAGGCTTCAAAACAATAAGCCGGTGTCAGACGGCTATAGGGCTAAGCAACAAGCCGTCCGACACCTATACATATACGCTTGTAAAATAATTCGGAATTCAGAATTCAGCAGTCAGAATGAAGTTGAATGTAGTTTAGAGATGTCGCGTTTCGAAACACGGCATGTTGTCAATTGCCCATTCGTCAATTGTCAACTTATTCTTTTATTCTACTAAATTTTCTTCAGCGAAGCAGCGATATCCTGCTTAAGGTGGTCGATGAAGCCAGCGGCATTGTCCATGGTGCAGGCATTCTTGAAGCTTTCGAATAAGTGCGTAGCATCCGGCAGATCTACCTTCATCGTCGGACTCGCATCGCTCAATTTTTTCTTCGCGCGGCTCAGCAACTGGCGGCAGTGGTCTGACTTCTTATCCAACACTTTTTGGATGGACTCATAATCAAAATCAAATACCTCCTTCAACAAGTAAGTAGCCCGCTCTAATGGCTCTAGCTTGCTTTGAATTACTTTAAAAGCAGACGCCAGTTCCTTCTCAAAGTCGATGTGTGCAAAATCGGTCTCTTTCCACTTCACCACCAGACTCGAGAGCATGATGGAATCCCAATATTCTTCCTTCTTGCGCTTAAGAGAGTTGAGGTGATTGAGGCAATTATTAGTGACGGACTTGATGAGATAGGCCTTCGTATTTTGAATTTTTGTCTGATCGACACTCAACCATTTCACGAAAGTGTCTTGCACAATATCTTCCGCATCGGCTTTGCAACGCAACAAATTGTAAGCAATGTTGTGCAGCAAGGGTTGATAGAGTGTAATGGCTTGGGTCGGGTTCAAAATTCAGTATTAAAACTGGTGTAAAGATAGGTCATTTTCATGGAAAAGAAGAATATTTTTTTTGCTGACGAGTCCAGCGGACTGTCAGCACTTTGCATGACGAGTCCAGCGGACTGTCAGTATCTCTGACTGACGAATCGTTTGGATTGTGAGCATTCCGCCCTCACGAACCCTACCGATTGTTAGTGTTCAGTATGAAAAACCCTTTGGCTTTTCAGCGATTAATTCTTCTTCGGAAAAAGCTTGAGATAGGTGAGCTTGAAGGTGATCACGGTGCTGCCACTTGTTTCGGTGCGAATGCCCTCGAGCATGTTCTTCTCCGCATCGTAGGTAAAGGTGTAGTTGAGTACTTTGTTGCGTGGCTCAAAATGTTTGTACACCAAAATATTTCCTTCTGCTACTTTATTGAACTCGCCCCGAATAGAATACGAAGGCAAGCCCTCTTTGTCCAGGGAAACTTCGAAATATTCGCGGTCGGATTTCTGCTGATCGCGGAAGATGGCCACCTTCGAGTAGTTGTCTTTTTGCTCAACAATTTTCTCTTTTTCTTCGCCGGTCAAAAATGCTTTGCTCTTTTTGATGATGATACCGGAGACTGAATAAATTCCTTCTACTTCATCTACATTCTGCTTTTCGACATACAGCCGTGCCAGGTCATCAAACCCCACTTGCTCAAAGGCACTTGCCTTCCGCTTTTGGCTGGACTGATACAGTTTGTCAATCGAACAAGAACTGACCAGCAGCGCACCCAACAACACAACAATTCTCATGAAAAAATTCGATCGGTTACTAATTAAAAAATAATGTCTTCATACATTCCGCTGTTGAACCGGCGGCACGATATGCGTTCGCGCAAAGCGGTGGGCTTAAACAACGACTTGCCCATCAGCATGCGCACACACTCCTGAATGCCCTCGGTAATACTAGGGTGCGGATGTACACACTCTGCCAACTCTTCAATGCCCTTGTCCATCGAGATCAACACCGCCACCGCCTGAATGGCGCTGCTGGCATGGTTGCCCACTACCTTCATTCCTAAAATTTTCATATGCTCGTCGTCTGTCACCAGCAGTTTGATGAAGCCTTGTGTGTTGCGTTTGGCGATGGCACGTGGAATGGTGCTGTACTCCAGCGTCACCACTTTGTAGTTGATGCCTTTCTCTTTGGCCTGCGTTTCGTTAAGCCCCACTCCTGCTACCTCGGGACTCAAAAACATAATCGTGCTGATGTTTTCATACACCAGCTTGCGGTCGGGCTTACCGAAGATGCGCTCAACCGCATAGCGTCCTTCTAGTTCGCCCACGTTCACCAACGAGATATCCGCGGTTAAATCGCCAACGGCAAAAATGTTGGGCACATTGGTTTGTGTATCGTTGTTGTGAATGCCGCGCTTGGTAATATCAATTCCTACTTTATCATCCCACAGGTCTTCGAGGTTGGCCACACGACCCACAGACACCAGTGCTTTCTCGACATTGAAGGTCTCGCGGCTACCATCGGTGTATTCCAATTCGTATTCCACTCTGCCATTCAAAATGCGCATGTGTACAAGTCGGGAATTGCGGTGGATGAGCACGCCGTTGTTCTCCATATTGCGTTCGATAATATCCACCACATCTTTGTCTTCAAACGGAAGAATGCGGTCTCCTTTGTCGATCAGGTTTACTTTGGTTTTGCCAAAGCCACTGAAGATAGTAGCATACTCGCAACCGATTACCCCCGCTCCTACAATCACCATGCTCTCGGGGAAGTCGGTCATGTTTTCGATGCCCTCGCTGGTCATCACCAACTTTTCGTCGATGGGCAACTCGGGCAGGTAGCGTGGACGACTGCCCGTAGCCAAAATCACATAATCGGCGTGCACTATTTCTTTGTGCGCACCTGTTAAGATTTCGATTTGGTTGGGCGTGATCAGGCGTGCTTCGCCCTCTTTGAAACGCAATAAGTTGGCGTAGGGCGAATGCGCCAGCTGTGTCATGTGATCTTCCAGCATCGATTTGCGCTCGTTCACGGCCTTACGCACCTCTGTTTGTATTTCGCTGTAGCTAATAGTCGGCGCTTGTATGTTGTACCGCTTCAGTGATTTGCGGAAAGCAGAAGCCTCGCGCGACAGCTCCCACCACGTTTTGGAAGAGAGCGCCCCATTGGTGACACCGGCACCGCCCACTTTATTTTTTTCGATCAGCAATACTTTCTTTTTGAAATCGAGGGCGCGCATGGCAGCGGCATAGCCTGATGGGCCTGCTCCAATTACGACCAAATCATACTTATCCATAACTTAAGGGAGATTAAAAACCATTCTAAACAGTTTTAAATATAGTTTATCTTTACATTTTTGATGTACTCCCTGCTTAAAAAAATAGCTTCAACCGGAACGGATGCCCGTCAGTCCATGGCGCAACGGCAGAGTGTTCTTGTTTCCAACTACTACGCGCTGTCTGTTTTTATCTTTACGATCGTATTGGGTACAACACTTCTCATTTTCTTTAATCAAACCATCCTCACCATTTGCATTTATCTGACAGGTATCATTTCGTTACTCCCTATCCTATTCAATAAAGCGGGGATGCATGTCTTTAGTCGGTTTTTCTTGTGTGCAGAGGCTACACTGTGCACCCTTGGTATTTCCATATTAAGTAAAACCACGTTCAGCAAATTTGTAGAGCCTTCCAATTTCTTTGATGTTCGGTTTATTCTGCTAGGTTCGGTTATCCTTCCGCTCACCATGTTTCGGCTCACCGAAAGACTTTACCTGATCACTGGTGTATCTTTTTCTTTGCTTAGCTTATGCTTCATGGATCCTTTGCTGAATGCCTGGAACATCGGTTATTTTGATTTGGGACAGATTGGCAATGGGTATTATTTTTCGGCCAACTTTTACCCATTGATGGCCTACGCTTTTCTGGTGGCCGGGTTTGTGTTTATAAAATACCAGCAAGAAAAAACTCACTATCAAAATGAAGCGTTAATTGCACAACTCAGTGAATCGAATCACCTGTTGCAAGAGAAAAACAATGAGATTGAAGCACAGAATCAAGAGATACAAACGCAAAGCGAAGAACTGATCACCAACCAAGAGCAACTGGTGGAGGCGATGAATATCATTGAGCTGCAAAAGACGCAACTGCACGGCATCAACCAGGATTTGGAAACGGAGTTGCTAAACAAAAATCATCAGTTGGTCAACACGAATCAGGAACTCACTAAATACAATAACGAGTTACGCCAGTTTTCATACACCATTTCTCATAACCTGCGCGGGCCTATTGCTCGGCTGCTCGGCCTTACCGACTTGATGACGAAAGAAGAACAACACCTTACCGAATCGCAGGTGCAACTGGTGATGATGATCCGTCAGTCGGCGATAGAGTTTGATGGCATCATCCGCGACCTGAACAAGATCATCGACATCCGCAATGAGATTTACAAAATACGCGAGAAGGTGTACTTTCAAGATGAGTGGAACATCGTAAAAACATCGGTGCTCAGTTCGGTAACACCGGACATGAAAATTCAATCGGACTTCCAACAAGCACCCATTGTGTATACGGTGAAACCCATCGTGCAAAGTATTTTATACAACCTCACCAACAATGCCATCAAGTATCGGTCACCCGACCGCCCATTGGTATTATCGGTTACTTCAACGGTGGTGGATAACGAAATTGTATTGCAGGTGGCTGATAACGGACTGGGCATCAATCTGGAGTTGTTTGAAAATGACCTCTTCAAATTGTATCGGCGCTTTCATACGCACACCGAAGGCAAAGGCATGGGACTTTATCTGGTGAAGTCGCAGATCGAAGCTATCGGCGGATCGATACGCGTAGAGAGTGCGTTGGACAAAGGCACTACGTTTTATGTGCACGTGCCTATGCCCACGCAAATTGAAGAGCAGTTGATTTATGATGCTGAATACGGATCTATTTTTTACAATGCAAAAATCAATTGCGCAGGCATTGCGTGGAAGAAACAAGTGACCAGCGAGCAATACCGCACGCTGTTCAACAAATGCCTGAACATCGTGAAGATGTACCACACTCCCTACTGGATTTCGGATTTGCGGCAGCAAGGCGTGGTGTCTGTCGACGACCAGCGGTGGATGCTGCAAACGATTTTTCCGGAGGCTAACAAAAATGGATTGATACAAACCGCCGTCATCTATAATCCCCAAGATCACTCCACAGAATACCCTACGCGCATTCGCGTTGCAGCAGAAAGTATGGGCATCGCCATTGAATTTTTTGATAACCGGAAAAGTGCCGATGAGTGGATTCAGTTATCTTTCGAAAATTCTTCTTCACGCTGATGGAAAAATTGCTTGAACTGGATCGCGAACTATTTTTATTTTTGAATGGACTGCATTCCGCATTCATGGATCCGATCATGTATTTTTTGACGGACGGCAGAGCTTGGTTGCCCTTGTATATTTTCACCGGTTACGTGGTGTACAAGCAATACAAGAAAGAATCGCTATGGATTTTGGCGGGAATCATTTTGTCGATTGTGATTACGGATCAGATCACGACTACGTTTATGAAGCCGTTCTTCGCGCGGCTGCGGCCCTCTCATGAGCCTTCGCTGCATGGGTTGGTACACAACGTAAATAATTATTTTGGAGGATTGCATGGTTTCGCGTCGAGCCATGCGGCCAACACGTTTGGCGTGACGATGTTTTTGTGGTTGATCTTACGACAACATTACCGCTGGGCTGTATTGCTTTTTATTTGGCCTGCGGTGATGAGTTACTCGCGCATCTACTTAGGTGTACACTATCCCGGAGATATTTTAGTCGGGACATTGATCGGACTGCTGACAGGTTGGTTGGTGTTTCGGTTGTACCAGCGCATCACAAGGCATCACGACACCTCCAAGGTGTCAGACGCGTAAACCCACTCTGTCATTCCGAGGAACGAGGAATCTTCTGAAAACAACACTTAACAAAGTTGCCTAGTGCCTCGGCAAGACAAACAGCGGTTGAAGGCCTTTCTTAAAATCTTTTTTGACACCTCATCCTAGCCTTCTCCACAAGAGAAGGAATTATCGGAATTTTAAGAAATGCCTTTGCGGGCTTCGTCACAACATT
>VYKN01000191.1_pt1 | contig 25621 bp, 25 predicted proteins | sample 5114581 | NCBI WGS metagenome assembly VYKN01 (sample SAMN12291810, study PRJNA351875) | freshwater metagenome | isolation source: freshwater lake | place: USA: Michigan, Baker Lake | collected 2011-08-08
GTTCTGAGATGGAGTGCCTTATTGTAAACCAATCTTACACAGCCCAAAGTGCGCCGCAATAGCGACTCTTGTTCTGGTGTGGGGTAAAATCGAAACCAATAGGCTTTTTCCATGCCTCACATTTTAGCATATATTTGGTAAATGCGCTAGTATTTAACGGTAAAGCCAACCTAGAACGACGGGGTTTCAGACCCAAAATTTTCGATGAGGGAAAATCTAGGCTAATCTGGCCGCCGTGCGTAAAATTTGGCCAGCTAACATGGCGGCCCCAAAACCATTATCGATATTAACCACACCCACACCGACCGCGCAGGAATTGAGCATAGTTAACAAAGGAGCAATACCACCGAAACTGGTTCCGTAACCGATACTGGTGGGAACGGCGATCACCGGGCGATCGACTAATCCCGCTACCACACTTGGTAAGGCTCCTTCCATTCCCGCAACAACAATTAACACATCGGCGGCATCCAGTAGATGGCGATGATTCAAGAGGCGATGAATTCCCGCTACTCCCACATCCCAGAGACGCTGCACGGAAAAACCGCACAATTGAGCAGTAACCGCCGCCTCCTCGGCTACGGGAATATCGGCAGTTCCCGCCGTTAGGATGGAAATTATCCCTTTTGGGGGATTTTCTGGGGCAGCTGCGGCAATGGCACAGATGCGGGCTAAGGGATAATAAACTAAGTCCGTTACCTGTTCCTGTAGCTGGGCTGCTATCTCTGCTTCAATGCGGGTGGCCATAACCACGGGACTATTTTGACGCAATACACCGATAATTTGGGCGATTTGAGCGGTGGTTTTACCCGGCCCCCAGATAACCTCCGGAAATCCCGTTCTTAATTGACGATGATGGTCAATTTTAGCGAAGTCTTCCACCGGTTCAAAGGCCAGATGTTTAAGTTTATCTAAGGCTGTCTCCGGGTTAATTTCTCCCCTGGCAACGGCGGTCAGCAGCGATCGCAAATCGGCAGCATGCAACATGATCAGTTATCAGTTATCAGTTATCAGTTATCAGTGGGTAAGTTAACAGTTATCAGATTTGAGTTTTAAGTGAGCAGTATGTGTTAAGTGAGCAGTATTAAATAGCAGTTTCTTGCCATCTTTTCACTGATTACTGCTCACTGCTCAATGATTACTGCTCACTGCTCACTGATTACTGCTCACTGCTATTAGGAGGCCATGGTAGCTGCGGGACGACGGCGGCGATAAGTACGATTGTTCGCTGGTTCCGTTGCCGCCGCTTGCAGGAGGAAAATCACTAGGGGTTGACTCTGTAACTCCCGTTTGATTAAACGTTGCAAAGTCGTCTCGATTTCGGCCCGCAAACCGGCCCAATCCGTGGCCCCCGTCGCGGTTTTAAATTCCCCGATGCGATCGCTTAAACAGCGTTCGATCGCCCGAATAATTAACTGATTCAGCAGCGAGATTTCCACTTTTGTCACCACACCGCGCAAATTAATCTCTGGGGGTGCGCTTAATTGTCCCTCAGCGTTAACGAAGGATGCGATCGTAATCACACCATCTTCGGCTAATTGTTGTCTTTCCTGCATAATGTGTTCGTGGACTACACCCGCTTGATCGACTAACTCGATTCCCGAAGGCACTGGCGCGCCGATCGCAATGCGATCGCCAGTTAACTCGATCGTGTCACCATTTTTGACAATCACCATATTTTCGGCGGGAATCCCCATACTTTGGGCCATCTGAGCGTGTTTAACCAGCATTCGGTGTTCTCCATGCACTGGCACAAAAAACTTCGGCCGCGTCAAAGATAACATCAATTTATGGTCTTCTTGGGAACCATGGCCGGAAACGTGAATTCTCTTATCCCGTCCGTAAACCACGTTAGCACCCTGCATCATCAGGCGATCAATTGTATTGACCACAGCGATCGTATTACCCGGAATCGGATTAGCGGAAAAGACAATTGTATCCCCCTGACGCACGCGAATATGAGGATGTTCACCCTTAGAAATCCGCGTCATGGCCGCTAAAGGTTCCCCCTGGGAGCCTGTGGTTAAAATGACGATTTTATCATCGGCTAAATTGCGGGTCGCTTTCAAGGGTTCAAATAGATCATCGAGACATTTTATATACCCCAAATTGCGCGCATGAGCGATGACATTTAACATCGATCGACCCACTACCACCACTTTCCGGTTAAATTTCTGGGCCAATTTCAACACCAGATTAATCCGATGCACCGAGGAAGCAAAGGTAGTAATCATAATCCGTCCCGTTGCTTGGTTAAAAACCCGCTCTAAACCGGGATAAACAGCAGCTTCCGAAGGAGTATAACCGGGTACTTCCGCATTAGTGGAATCACTCAATAAACATAGCACCCCTTTCTCGCCATGTTCGGCAATTTTTTGTAGATCAAAGAATTCGCCATCCACGGGAGTATGGTCAATTTTAAAATCTCCTGTGTGAATAACTACCCCTAAAGGAGTGTGAATTGCTACACAAAAACTATCGGCGATCGAGTGGGTATTGCGGATATATTCCACCATGAAAGATTTGCCTAAACGCACCATTTGCCGGGGAACAACGGTTTCTAATTTGGTACGATTTGCTAATCCTGCTTCTTCCAATTTATCCCGCAATAAAGCCATCGCTAGACGCGGACCGTAGATAATTGGTACATCAAATTGTTTGAGATGGTAGGGAATGCCACCGATATGATCTTCGTGACCGTGGGTGACGATCATTCCCTTAATTTTATGGCGATTTTCTCTTAGATAAGTCATATCGGGAAGCACTACATTGACCCCGTGCATATCATCGGAAGGAAAAGCTAAACCAGCATCCAGGAGAATAATCTCATCATCGTACTCAAAAACACAGGTGTTTTTGCCGATTTCGTGTAATCCTCCTAGAGGAATGATCTTTAGTTTTGCTTGGGTTTTATCTTGATTCATTAGGTATCCTTTGATGGTAAGTTATGGTGATTTTTCAGGTCGGTTTTGTGGACGGGAAATCTCAAAAAATGAATAGTTAGAATAAGTCTAACTAGGGGAACAAACCCTAGCTAAATTAACTTATATCAATACTTTCTAGCCGTTATAAACTATATTTATTTTCTAGTTAAGCTATTAATATTATAACCTATTTCTCGAAAAAATCCTAGTTTAGTTAGCCAAATTTTCTAGTATTTTTCTAAATTAAAGACAATTCTTGCATAATTTTTGCTAATCCTTCCTCTAGTTCGGGACTTAAGGAACATAAAGGAGATCGCAATCCCCCCACTTCCCAACCGACTAGATTTAAGGCCGCTTTAATTGGAATTGGATTAGTGGCACAGAATAAACCTTTAAACAGGGGAAATAATTTCAAGTTAATCTCGATCGCTTTGGCCGCATCTCCAGTTAATAAAGCTTGAATCATCCCTTGGATTTCTTCTCCCACCAGATGACTAGCAACACTGACCACCCCCACCGCACCACAGGTCATCAGGGGTAAGGTGAGAAAATCATCGCCGGAATAAATAGCGAAATTTTCAGGGGTATGACAGTAAATCTTACAGGTTTGTTCTAAATTACCACTAGCTTCTTTTACCGCCACAATATTATCAACTGCTGCCAGTTTAATAATCGTTTCTGGGGTCATATTTTGACCCGTACGACCGGGGATATTATAAAGCATCACCGGCAGATCGGGACAAGCTTCGGCAATGGTGCGAAAATGCTCGTATAAACCCTCTTGGGGAGGTTTATTGTAGTAGGGAACCACTTGTAAAGAACCATCTAAACCCAGTTTAGCAGCCTGTTGGGTAGCTTCGATCGCTTCGGAAGTGGAATTAGAACCCGTCCCCGCGATCACTTTTCCCCGACCATTAACCGCTTTTTTGACAATACTAAATAGTTCGTATTCTTCCTGCCAACTTAGGGTGGGTGATTCTCCCGTCGTCCCACAGACCACTATACCATCGCTACCGTGAGTAACTAGATAATCGGCCAATTTTTCCACCATCCCATAATTAACTTGACCCTCGACGGTGAAGGGTGTCACCATCGCCGTAATTACTCGTCCAAAATATGTTGTTTCACTCATTGATCAGTTATCAGTTATCAGTTATCAGTTATCAGCTTCTGAAGGCAAGAGGCACTCTTGCAAGAGGCAAAAGAAAGAATCTGGCAATCCTCCTAAGTAGGGAGGCACAATTAATTATTTGTAGGATGGGTTAGCGCACTTCGTAACCCATGCAGGCGTTGGGTTTCATGCTTCAACCCAACCTACGTTCATCTTATATTTAATTCCACCCACTCACTTACCTAAAAAGAAGGTTATCAACTAAGTACATCGAAGCTTTTAGCCTAACAAATCGAGTTATCAGTTTTTGAGCCATCAACAACCAGACTTTACTTATTCGATTAATTAGCTATTTTTCTAATTATCATCGCCTTGCTCTAGCTGATGGCTGATAGCTTAATTATCAAACTGTTGCTAATCTTGAACCGACGAGATTTTTCTTGACTAAAAGTTCGGCAATTTGTACAGCATTTAAAGCCGCACCCTTGCGAATTTGATCGCCGCATAGCCACAATTCTAGACCGTTAGGATGGGAGATATCTTGACGAATGCGTCCCACTAATACTTCATCGCGACCGGTGGCATCAATTGGCATGGGAAAATAATTAGCGTCCCAATCTTCCACTAATTTTACCCCCGGAGCGGACTGAAGAATTTCTCTGGCTTTCACTACAGAAAAAGGCCGACTAAATTCTAGGTTAACCGATTCCGAATGGGCCCGCAGGACGGGAACCCGTACACAGGTGGCGCTAACCCGCAACCCCGGACAAGCAAAAATCTTGCGTGTCTCATTCACCATTTTCATTTCTTCCTCGCAGTACCCTTGACCATTAATCGGGGTATTGTGGGGAAAAAGATTAAAAGCGAGGGGATAGGGGAAAGAATTGGTCGGAGGTTGCCGATTGTCAAGAATTGCTTGTGCTTGCTCTTTTACCTCCTCCATCGCTCGCGCTCCAGCACCACTAGCGGACTGATAAGTAGAAACTACTACTCGCTCGAGCGCCTGTACTTGGTGAAGAGGCCAGATCGCCACTCCTAAAAGAATTGTCGTACAGTTGGGATTAGCGATAATGCCCCGGTGATTGTCCACACTGTCGGGATTAATTTCCGGGACAACCAGAGGCACTTCGGGATTCATGCGAAAAGCGCTGGAGTTATCGATAATCGTCGCACCGGACTCGACAATAGTTTTCGCCCAAGCTTTTGAGGTGGAACCCCCCGCAGAAGCGAGAACGATATCCACGTCCTGAAAAGAGCGCTCGTTTACCGCTTCGATTAGGAGACTTTTGCCCCGAAAATTGAGGGTTTTTCCAGCAGAACGCTCGGAAGCGAGTAATTTTAGACTAGCGAGAGGAAATTGACGACTAGCTAATAATTCTAGTAATTCCGTTCCCACGGCCCCGGTGGCTCCTAAAATAGCGACCCGTACTTTTTGACTCAAATTGTGTGACCTCCTGACGAGTTGGGTGATGATATTGATCCGAAGAAATCGTTACAGTAAAAAATCTTTTTTGTCCACCGAGTTATTCTAAAACTTGGATTGATCGGCTTTTGATCAGCAAAATTTTCTGATTGGGCTTAACTGCCCCAAGGACGGAATAAATTAAATATACCCCATTGACCGCTAAAATAAAAAGATTGTGAGAGCTTGGGGAGCAACTGCAGCTATTCCCCTAGAATATCATGAGCGGGACGTATTCACCGCAGGCGCAAACGCCGCTCACCCCATTATAAACGTTCCTTGTCGTAAGAGCTAGAAAAATCAATGAAAGTTATTCAGGAAAAGCTTCCTGCCAGTCAGATAGGTTTAGAAATTGAAATTCCCGCCGAAACCACGAAAAACACCCACGAGAAAGTGGTAAAGAATTTAGCGAAGTCGGCCAATATACCCGGTTTTCGCCCCGGGAAAGTTCCCCGTCAGATTCTTCTGCAAAGATTGGGAACTAAAGCGGTAAAAGCGGCAGTAATTGAGGAATTAATTGAAAATTGCCTCGAATCTGCCCTAAAACAGGAGGGTATCGAGTCCCTGGGCAATCCGCAGCTATTGTCTAAGTTTGAGGATTTGATCGCTGCCTATGAACCGGGTAAAGTTTTGACTTTTTCAGCTTCCGTGGATGTGGCTCCGACAATTGTTCTCGGAGATTACGAAAATCTGAGCGTTACTGCCGAAGAAACCGTTTATGATCCCGAATCCGTGGAAAATTGGTTTAAAGAGCGTCAAGAACAATTAGCGACATTGGTTCCCGTGGAAGATCGCGGGGCGCAGCTGGGAGATGTGGCGATCGTTGATTATCGAGGAAAATCCGCCGAAACCGGCGAAGCTATCCCGGATATTGACGGCGAAGATCTGCGGGTGGATATGGAAGCAGGACGCTTTATCGAGGGGATGGTGGAAGGAATTATCGGCATGAAACCGGAAGAAGTCAAAGAGATGACTTTAACTTTCCCAGAAGATTATCCCAAAGAAGATGTGGCAGGAAAAGCGGTAATTTTTACAATTACGATGAAAGAGTTAAAAGCAAAGGAATTACCGGAGCTTGACGACGATTTTGCCCAAGAAGTCAGCGATCAGGAGACAATCGCCGAATTAAGAGCAAGTTTAGAGAAACGCTTCCAAGAACAAGCGGAAAAGGAAACCAAAGACAGCATTTATGAAGCTTTAACCAAGGAATTTGTCAAAGGTGCGACCTTAGATTTACCGGAGACGCTGATCGAAAAAGAAGTGACGCAAATTTTGACCCAAAGCTTCATGGAATTTCAACAAATGGGTCTAGATGTCAACCAGTTGTTTACAAAAGATAATATTCCCAAACTGCGGGAAAACGCCCGTCCCGATGCGATCGAAAGTCTGAAACAGACTCTCGTGGTGCAGGAATTGGCTAAAGTCGCGGGCATTGAAGTCAGTCCCGAAGCGGTAGCCGAAAAAATCGCTAAAATCATGGCGCAATTGTCCGATCGCGACATAGATATGCAGCGTCTAGAGGCGGTAATTACCGAAGAAATGCTGGCGGAAAACACCCTAGAATGGCTGAAAGAAAAAGCTACTATCACCCTTGTCCCCAAAGGTTCCCTAGAGGAAGAAACAAGGGAGGATGAGGAAACAGAAGAAGCCTTGGCAGCCGCCGAGGTGGAAGTGTTGGCAGCAGAGGAAGAATAACCGTAAGGAGTTAGCAGTCGTGTTGGGGTTTTAGGGTATTAGTTGAATTCCCCCATCCCCCATCCCCCATCCCCCATCCCCTGATTGCTGCCAACAAAGGAAAACTTAGGGCATAATGGATGGACAGAAGTGCTAAAGATGCTTAACATTTGCCAGTAAAAGCTCCACAGCCAAGCAAAACCCCTAAGATTGTGATAGCGGAACCGAAAAAATTATGCTCGAATCGAGATCACCTGACTACCCAATTACCAGTAATTGTCGCCCGGCTATCTACGCTAACACCGGGAGAAACTCCCTAGCTAACGTTTTACCCGTGGTAATCGAACAGTCTGGCATGGGTGAACGGGCTTTTGATATCTATTCTCGACTCTTGCGCGAGAGAATTGTCTTTTTGGGAACTCCCGTCGATGATCAGGTCGCTGATTCGATCGTTGCCCAACTTCTCTACTTGGAAGCAGAAGATCCCGAAAAAGATATCCAACTCTATATCAACTCCCCCGGCGGTTCCGTTTATGCCGGACTAGCTATCTACGACACCATGCAACAAATTCGCCCCGACGTGGCGACAATTTGTTTCGGTTTAGCCGCTAGTATGGGAGCATTCCTGCTTTGTGGTGGCGCGGCAGGTAAACGGATGTCCCTACCCAGTAGCCGGATCATGATTCACCAACCCCTCGGTGGTGCCCAAGGTCAAGCTAGTGATATCGCCATCCAAGCCAAAGAGATCCTCTATATTAAACAGAGACTCAACACCATGCTGGCTCACCACACCGGTCAACCCTACGATCGCATCGCCAACGACACCGAACGGGACTTTTTCATGTCCGCTGTCGAAGCCAAAGAATATGGGTTAATCGATCTGGTGATTTCCCGTCCTGAACTGCCCGATCCTACCGTTCCCGTTACTTCCCTGTAAATAAACTATGTCTAAATACGACTCCCACCTCAAGTGTTCATTTTGCGGCAAATCCCAGGAACAAGTGCGAAAATTAATCGCCGGGCCGGGGGTCTATATTTGTGACGAGTGTGTGGAACTGTGTAACGAAATTCTCGATGAGGAATTGATGGAACCTCCTAGTCCGATCGCCCCAGTGGAGGAACGTCCCAACAAACGGCGATCGGGCCAAAATAAAACCACTTGGGAACAAATTCCCAAACCAAGAGAGATTAAAAAATACCTCGATGACTACGTTATTGGTCAAAATGAGGCGAAAAAAGTGCTTTCTGTGGCCGTTTATAACCATTACAAACGCCTCAAAGATATCCAAACCCAAAAAGCCAGTGGCGGCAATCCGGAAGATAGCATCGAACTGCAAAAATCTAATATTCTGTTAATTGGTCCCACAGGATCGGGAAAAACCCTTCTAGCTCAAACTCTGGCTAAAATACTCGATGTACCTTTTGCTGTCGCCGATGCCACCACTTTAACCGAGGCCGGTTATGTGGGGGAAGATGTGGAAAATATTCTCTTGCGTCTGTTACAAGTGGCAGATTTGGACGTGGAAGAAGCGCAGCGGGGCATTATCTACATCGATGAAATCGATAAAATTGCCCGTAAGAGCGAAAATACCTCGATTACCCGGGATGTGTCCGGAGAAGGGGTACAGCAAGCTTTACTGAAAATGTTAGAGGGAACGATCGCCAATGTTCCCCCCCAAGGCGGCCGCAAACACCCCTATCAGGATTGTATTCAGATTGACACCAGCAATATCCTGTTTATCTGCGGTGGGGCGTTTGTCGGTTTAGATAAGGTGATCGATCAGCGTCTCGGTAAAAAATCCATGGGCTTTATTCAACCGGGAGATAGCCAAGCTAGTAAGGATAAGGTAGCGGCAGGGTTATTAAAACAAATGACTCCCGATGATTTAGTCAAATTTGGCATGATTCCAGAGTTTGTCGGTCGGATTCCCGTCTTGGCGGCTCTTTCACCCCTGGATGAGGAAGCTTTAATCGCTATCCTGACGCAACCCCGCAACGCTTTGGTAAAACAGTATCAAAAACTGTTGAAGATGGACAATGTACAGTTAGAGTTTAAATCTGATGCCGTCCTAGCGATCGCCCAAGAGGCCTTTCGTCGCAAAACCGGCGCCCGGGCCCTGCGGGGTATTGTGGAAGAATTAATGCTCGATGTCATGTACGAATTGCCCTCGCGCAAAGACGTGAAACGATGTTTAATCACCCGCGAAATGGTGGAAAAACGTTCCACGGCAGAGCTATTGGTTCATCCTTCCTCTCTACCCAGTCAAGAATCCGCTTAAGGGGAAAAATCGAGGTTAACCATGCTGAATACCGTTCCCGCGATCGTCAAAGAAGGCAGGATCGAACTCCTCGAATCCGTGCCGATTCCAGAGGGTACTAGAGTTCTAGTCACCCTCATCCCGGAGGAGACAAACTCGGATTTCTGGCAAAAAGTCAGCGAAACTGCACTGGCTAAGATTTGGGATAATCTGGAAGACGACATCTATCATGAAAACTCAAATAATCGATAAAACAATCACTGTTCGCGGTGTTCCTCACTATTACGAGTGGATTCGACAGTCGGAATCTGCCCAAAAAAAGCCGGTGATGGTGTTTATTCATGGTTGGGGAGGATCGGGACGCTATTGGCGATCAACGGCTGCGGCAATTTGCGATCGCTTTGATTGTTTATTGTACGATATGCGGGGTTTTGGTCGGTCTAAATTGCCGGAAAAATCCCCCGATCTTTCCTACGATTTAGAAGAATATGCCCTTGATTTGGCCTTGTTTTTAGATAGTTTGGAAATTGAAAAAGTCTATCTCAATAGTCACTCTATGGGGGCATCGGTGGCGACTTTTTTTATTACTATGTACCCCGAAAGAGTGGTGAAAGCAGTTTTAACCTGTAATGGCATTTTTGAGTATAATAAAGCGGCTTTTGCTGCCTTTCATAAATTCGGTAAGTATGTGGTACAGTTTCGTTATGATTGGTTTTTAAAAGTACCTTTTGCCGATCGATTATTTATGGCGAGATTTTTGCATCGATCAATCCCAAAATCAGAAAGAATTGCTTTTTTAGAAGATTTTTTAGCGGCGGATTATGAGGCCGCCCTAGGCACAATTTATACATCTGTGAGTAAAAAGGCAGTGGAAATTATGCCGGGTAAATTTGCAGAGATTAAGGTACCAACTCTTTTAGTATCCGGGGAAAAAGATATTATCATCCCCGCCAAAATGGGCAAAATGGCGGCGGATTTGAATAATAATATCCAGTATGTGGAGATGGCTAATACCGCTCACTTTCCCATGTTAGAAGATGCCCCTACTTATCTAAAAAAATTGCGAAATTTTTTGGAAATTAATTAGGGTTTGCTAGGGGAAATGAGTTTCCATGATGTGACTCGCAAGTATATTGAGGATAAAGAGTTACGCCGTCAGGGTGGATATTTGGGGGTACAGCGTCGCCAGGATTTAAAACCAGAAATATCTGCTGCTGTGTTTGCTACGAAACCTCCTCAGTTGCTTAAACCTATTGTGAAAGCTAAAGGGATAAGCTTGATTTTAGTGGAGGAAATTATACAGCGGAATTGGATGATCAGTTACGCTATCAAATTGGGTCAGAGTTGTTTGGCGAGTGGCTTAAGGACAAGGTTGGAGTAGTTCAACTCATCAATAAAAGTAAATAGAAGCTATTTTAAGTAGATTTTTTATCTAAAAATAGCTTCCTATTTAGAGACAGAAAAGTCAGGTTTACCTAGATAAATCCTAGTCTTTTGTCTCAAAATAGAATTTACACTGTAAATTCTATGCTAAAATTTTCTTTACACCCCATACAATGGCACCCGATATAGCCACCCCAACTGCCACACCTCCTGCGAAACACCAAGCAGTACTAGCAAGTGTAGGTGTAGCTCCACCATTGATTCTCTGGTATTCAGATTCATGTACTTCATCTAAAAAGCTTTCAGAATCAAGGAATAAATCATATCCAGCAGGGCGCAACTCAGAAATAGTAATATTAGCCATTTTTGTTTCTTTTTGGAATAAGTTCTACTTTGAGGTAATCAGATTTATGTTCTTCCTTTACCTATGACTATTATTATTGCCTAACTCTCCAACAATGACAATAGGTTAAGCAACTTTAAAATTAATATAAATGACACAAATGTCTTTTTTATATCTCTCCCCAGGGTTCGGGTGGTGGCAGAGCAAAAAAATAGCCCCATGACCTAATGAGGCTAAAATCTACCGATGGGCCGATCGCTCTTTGATTCCCAGATAGGCGACTAATATCAGCCTGCCAACTCTAATCCCTGATAAACATCCACAGAAAAATCAGGTTTACCTAGGTAAATCCTAGTATTTTGAGACAAAATACTAGGATTTACACTGTAAATTCTATGCTAAAATTTTCTTTACACCCCATACAATGCCAGCCGATATAGCCGCCCCAACTACCACACCTCCTGCGAAACACCAAGCACTACTAGCAATTGTAGGTGAAACTCCACCATTGATTCTCTGGTATTCAGATTCATGTACTTCATCTAAAAAGCTTTCAGAATCAAGGAATAAATCCTATCCAGCAGGACACTCTAAGTTGTCAATCCTGATTTTAGCGTCCAAGCAATAACAGCAACTGCGGCGATACCAACAAGCACTCCACAAGCAAAAGTGGTCGTAACAACTGTCTTTATCGTTGTCGTTATCGTCTGTACGGCTCCACCAGAAACACTGTAAAGCTCGTTATCATTTAGATAATCTAAAAAGCTTTCAGAATCAAAGAGTAAATCCGCACCAGCAGGGCGTAACTCAGAAATAGTAATATTAACCATTTTTACTTCCTCTTGGAATAAGTTTTACTGTTTTACTTTGAGGTAATCAGATTTATGTTCTTCCTTTTCCTCTGACTCTTATTATTGCCTAACTCTCCAATAATGACAATATCTTGAGCAACTTTAAAATTAATCTAACTGACACAATTATGTCTCAATTTTACCGACTAAACACCGTAACTTCATGTAGATTATGACCGCAAATGCCCATAATCTCGTATCAACGAGCTTTGTTTTTCAAGACATAACTAACACAATTATGTCTTTTTTAGATCTCTCCCCAGGGTTTGGGTGGTGGCAGAGCAAAAAATAGCCCCATGACCTAATGAGGCTAAAATCTACCGATGGGCTGATCGCCCTTTGATTCCCAGATAGGCGACTAATATCAGCCTGCCAACTCTAATCCCTGATAAACATTCTCAGAAAAATCAGGTTTACCTAGGTAAATTCTATTTTCCCATAATTTTGTTTACACCCCATGCAATGCCAGCCGATATAGCCGCCCCAACTGCCACACCTCCTGCGAAACACCAAACACTACTAAGCAGTCGGACATAAATCAACAACACTATGTTAAGGAATGTAAAATAGGCGGTTTTCGCTGCTGCATACAGCTTTCTACCCTATTTACAGAACTTTATACACCAGCGAAAACTTATGTCCGAATACTTAGCAATTGTAGGTGCAACTCCACCATTGATTCTCTGGTATTCAGATTCATGTACTTCATCTAAAAAGCTTTCAGAATCAAGGAATAAATCCTATCCAGCAGGACACTCTAAGTTGTCAATCCTGATTTTGCAATCCTTGCTATCAAAGTAATTTGAGTTCCAAGCTGATTCGGATCATCTTTCAATTTGACAACGCCTGATTTTTTGCATAATACTCATCCTTTATTTTGAGATCGCCCAAGCAATAGCACCAACTGCGGCGATACCAACAAGCACTCCACAAGCAAAAGTGGTCGAAACAATCGATGGCGTCGTTGGCGTTAAGCCTCCACCAGAAACACTGTAAAGCTCGTCATCATTTAGATAATCTAAAAAGCTTTCAGAATCAAAGAGTAAATCCGCACCAGCAGGGCGTAACTCAGAAATAGTAATATTAGCCATTTTTACTTCCTCTTGGAATAAGTTTTACTTTGAGGTAATCAGATTTATGTTCTTCCTTTACCTATGACTATTATTATTGCCTAACTCTCCAACAATGACAATAGGTTAAGCAACTTTAAAATTAATATAAATGACACAAAAATAACACAATTATGTTTTTTTTTATAACTCTCTGCCCAGGGTTCGGGTGGTGGCAGAGGAAAAAAATAGCCCCATGACCTAATGAGGCTAAAATCTACCGACGGGCCAATCACTCTTTGATTAGACATCTCCAAAAATTTGTAAGTCAGTCACAGCAAGGAAGACAGGCAGATTAGACCAAGAGTCAAAATTAGCTCTAAAAACCGATTAATCAGGGTTTTAAGAGACAAAATCGAATTTTGACGGAAAACTATGGCTAATTATAACGTCAATTACTTCCCCTGATTGCTCCCATTCTATTACTTCTAAAATTAGCGCACTAATTCTCAACCTTACTAAGCCACAAACGGTAAGTAAAACCGATTTATATCGACTTTTATTTAATCTAAATCTTTCTTGAACTACCTTAAATACTTTGACAACTCGAATTAAATGCTCAACAAAAATTCGCCGAGATGATAAAACTTTATTTTCTTTAATTTGATTCTCGGTTAATTCTCCATTCTTAGGTTTTTTATCAGGAGTTCTGATTTGATTTTCTCCCAGGTAAGCTTTATCTCCAATAAAAGTTTGTTGAGAATCGAATTTGCTTAAAGTTTCCCGACAGATTTTTATGTCGCTCGTCGGACCAGGTTGACCAATAACTACATCAACAATATCTTCAGCTTTTGGCAAAACAATAAATTGACTTTTTAAAGTATGTCTTCTTTGCTTTCCCGAATAATATATTTTTTGTTCTTGATAATCGGTCGGCCTCTCCACGGGCTGTTCTGCGCTATCGACAATCAACTCATAATCCCTTAATTGTTCAATTATTATTTCCTCTTCTTGGCACTTCTTTATTTGTTCTAACAAACTTGGCGGTAACTCTCCTTCAAAAAGTTTTTGCCAATAGGTAAAGATATTATGAGCCGTTGATTCACTCACTTGAAACATTAGTCCTAAGATTTGAAAGCTTAGATGATGTCTTAAATAAACCAACATTAGAACAATTTGTTCCTCTTCTGATAATTTAGGAGGTGTTCCGCTTCCTGGTTGATTAATCCTAATTTTGGTTTTTTCGATTTCTGATTGGTTTTTCCGATGTATAAGTTTTCCAAGTGCCATCAGTTGTTCTAGTTGTTGGTAGTCAATTCCTAATAGTCTTTTAGTTTGTTTCGGATATTTTTGAATGTATTCCCAAGTGTAGTTTTTCATGGCTTTTTTTGATTTACTATTTGTTTTATTATATCCTATTATTGTGATTTAATTAAATTATGGAGAGGTCTATTCCCAGATAGGCGACTAATATCAGCCTGCCAACTCTAATCCCTGATAAACATCCTCAGAATCAGCATTCAAATAAGGACGCTGCCAATCAATCCCCAACCCAGAAAACTGCTCAGAAATAGCAGTAATCCGACCCGCCGCAGAATTGTCCTCCTGTTGCCAAGCCATCAACAACCCATTGGCTATAATCTGACAGCGATTCATCCCAAAACTCTCCTCACTGCCAAACTTTTTGTCCGGTTCTTCCGCCAACCCCAAACCCGGTGCTAACTCCAGAGTAAACAAAGGTATTTCTGGCTTAAAAACAGACTGATTTTCTTGATAAACATGAGCCACAACCTGCCTGACCAACTCATAATCTGTTTTGCCAAAATAAAGCACCCCAGCATCATATCGTTGATAATCAACCGGATTATATAAAGCCTTAAAACTAAAAGGAATCCCCCTCTGATTTAACTTTTCAGTCAACCCAGTCATCACAGCCACCGCGCCTTCAGGAGTAACATTAAAATAGAGCCGCACCATAGCTTCCTCTCTCTGTAAACCAGCATTACCCACCGCCATATAAAAGCCATTTTGTACAAAATTCTTAGGCATCAAAATTGACACAACAGCCCCCACTGCCGCCGCTTGCTCAGACTCTTGAAGATGCTTTTCCCGTTGGATATGCAGTCGCAAACCGCCCTTAGTCACAGCCAAACTGCCATCGGTTTCCTCTCTCAAAATCGACCAACCTGAATCAAAATATCCCTCCCCCTTGTTCGCTGCTTCCAACTGTAAAAAAAAGTCCATAGCTACGCCAGCAAAACTATTATTCTCCAAATCTAATTGCTGACCCTTATTCTCAGAACCTAATGCTTGCGATGCTTGCATCGACCCATTATAATAAATGCCATAAAGAAAACTCCTCAACTGTAAGCTCATATATTTATCCTGTATTTCCTTCGGTAAAGCCTGAATCCTAGACAACATCTCAGCAGGCATTTCCCAGGGTTGATAGTTAGGATGACGAATCGAAAAATCAGCAGAAATTTCGAGATTTTCAACAATATCTAACAAAGCTTCCTTTAACCGACCTCTAACCTCAGGGGCTAAATGATGAAATTGAGAATTAAGTAATGACATAATTTTTCAAGATACTCAACGATATTAAACTTGGCCAACAACAGAAGAATTCATCTGATTTAACTGAGTAGCAGTAGCCCCAAAAATCGTGGGTATTGATGATTCAGGACGACATAACAAAGCCTTGGCTACCTGAAGCATAGCAATTCCGGTATTATTAAAGATTTTTTGATACTGAACCATTGCCAAAATTGCAATAATTAAAGAAAAACCGGCCAACTGGACTACTTGCTTTAAGAAATCAGGACGATATTCTAAGATTTCTGGGAAAGTTTCTAAATAAGCTAAAGTTAACCCACCGATAGATGGCTGCAGTAATTCTAGGGGAGTAGTGGCTAGTCGCAGAGACTCTTCAATACTGAGAGAATTACTAATCACCAAGCTACCCAACCAAATTTGTAGATAACTAGAGATCGCCATTCCCAAATCAAATGCTGGATCCCCCCAATCAGACCTTTCCCAATCAATCAACCGGATCCCATTTCCATTAATATCTTCCCAGTTTCGATTCAGAAGAATATTATTCAGCTTGATGTCATTGTGAGTCAGACAAACAGGAGAAATAGTTTCACTGGCTCGATGAACTGCTTCTCCTAAGCTATCATATCGTTGATAAAGTGCAAAAAATTTCAATCCATCCATCGGAGCCATGCCAAAAATTTCAGGACCGATCCTTTCCAAACTCTCTAATAATAGCGGAGATACTTTCGGTTTTCCAGCAAACTCTTCTTTGACAAAAAACTCCCGATAAATACTCTGATTCCAGGTATCACGGTGAATTGTCGCCAAACAACTGCCGATTTGAGTAGCAACCTGAGCCGGAAAGAGATTCTCTTTAGAATAAAACTCTGCTAAATCCTGATAATTATCCAGATAAGTAGAAACTAAAATTGAGTTATCAGCATCATGGAGCAGTAATTCTGGCAGAAAACTACGCCAATGGTCAATTTCAGGAAAGTTCTCTAGAAATTTGGGGATTCGCCATTCCCCAAAAAACTCGCCCACCGTTTCCTTTTCTAAATTGATAAATTGTTCTTGTTTAACCAGTAACTTTCGACCCTCTGGTAAAGTCACTAATAAGTTAAAATTTTTAGCTTGAATCTGCTCTACTCCGGGATTTTCTAGAAAGCGATCGCAGATTTTTTGGTCGATTAAATAGTCATAAACATTTTGAGAACTTAACACAAATTTCATAATTACAATTATTCTCAAATATTGCTGATCTGTTTTTAAGTGGGTAGGTGGAATTAAATATAAGATGAACGTAGGTTGGGTTGAAGCATGAAACCCAACGCCCGCTCATGTTACGCTACCGCCAACCTATCCTTCAAATAATTGTGCCTACCTACTTATTGATTTTAATCATAATTGATGATAGCCTTATTGACAAGCTATTCATCTGCATTAAAAAGACATAATTAACACAATTATGTCTAAACTTCAGCTAATCTCGCCAGTCAAGCTACCTGTTAGATTGGTTTAGGGCTAATTGCGATCGCTCCAGAGACAAAGAAACCCGGTTTCTCCGGGTTTCTCCACAGGAGACAAGGCGGCTTTTGCTGCCTTTAATAAATTCGGTAAGTATGTGGTACAGTTTCGTTATGATTGGTTTTTAAAAGTACCTTTTGCCGATCGATTATTTATGGCGAGATTTTTGCATCGATCGATCCCAAAATCAGAAAGAATTGCTTTTTTAGAAGATTTTTTAGCTGCAGATTACGAGGCCGCCCTAGGCACAATTTATACATCTGTGAGTGAAAAAGCAGTGGAAATTATGCTGGGTAAATTTGCTGAGATTAAGGTACCAACTCTTTTAGTATCAGGGGAAAAAGACATTATTATCCCCGCCAAAATGGGCAAAATAGCGGCGGATTTGAATAATAATATCCAGTATGTGGAGATGGCTAATACTGCTCACTTTCCCATGTTAGAAGATGCCCCTACTTATCTAAAAAAATTGCAAGATTTTTTAGAAATTAATTAGGGTTTGCTGAATAAATATAAAACCCTTCAAAAAGTGCCATATCTGGGAGTGATCTAGGGGAAAATTCCGGGACTTTTTTCCTGAAAATTAGGTAGTTGACCACCTGAAAATCGGTAAAACCCATCCCCCATCCCCCATCCCCCAACCCCCAACCCCCACCGAAAAACTTTTTCAGCAGACCCTAATTAATTTTGCTTAAGTCCTTAATATTCCTATTTTCCGGTTAAAAATTCCCTCAATCTCTGCCAAAGCAATTCAGTATAAATTCTTAATTTTCTAGATATAATTACATTTTTTCCCTAAAATGTTAGCTGGAATACTGAATAAATCGAGAAAATCTGGATAAAGCCAGTATTTTTAGCGCCTTAACCCTATCAATCAAGCTAAAATCAATGATTACTCGTCAAGAACTTAAGAAACTACAATCCCTAACTCAAATACCCGCCCTTTCCATTCTCTTACCCACCCATCGCACCTCACCGGATAACAAACAAGACCCTATTCTCGTTAAAAATTTGGTCGATGAAGCAAAGCGCCGATTATCGGAAGAATTCTCTAAACGTGAAATCGAACCTTTGTTCGATCGCCTCGATAGTCTAGTGGCTGAAATAGATTATCCTTATACTCTAGATGGATTAGCTCTCTATATTGGTCCGGATATTGCCAAGCTTTATAACTTGCCTTTTTCTGTCCAGGCAAGAGTTGTCATCGATAAAACCTTTGCCACACGGGATTTAGTTTATGGATTACATCGAGAACAACCCTATTGGCTGTTACTATTAAGTCAGGGTTCTACTCGTTTAATCTCAGCTACAGGAGAAACTCTCGAAGAAATTTGCGATCAGAATTTTCCCTTAGAAATGACCGGACCGGGGGCTACCGCACCACTGCCCTTTGATGCCGATACCAGTTATCTAGATGATAGAATCCGGCGATTTTTCCAACAGGTAGATAAAGCTCTGGGTGAATACATTGATGATTCTTCCCCTTTGATTGTGGGTGGAGTGGTTCGTCAAATTTCCTTCTTTCAAGAAGTTTCACAGTACACATCAGCAATTGTTGGCACTTTAACCGGCAATTTTGATAAAACCTCACTGCCAGAATTAATTCCGCAAGTATTGCCGATTATGCATTCAGTGCGTCAGACTCAAAAAACTGAAGCCCTGCAAGCTTTGGATGCGGCAGTCAGCGCTCAAAAAGTTATCTCTACCCTGGGAGAAGTGTGGCGTTTAGCGCAGGAAGGTCGAGGACAATTGTTATTAGTGGAGAAAAATTACCATGTACCCGCGGTTTTAAGCGAAAAGGGTGATTTGATACTGGTGGAAAACGTCGGTGGTACGGAGGTAATCGATGATGCAGTGGATGAAATTATCGAAGCGGTATTGGCCAAGGGAGGACGTGTAGCTTTAGTCGATGAAGATTCCTTGAACGATTACCAAAAAATTGCCTTAATTTTGCGTTATTAGAGCTAAGGCGCTGTTTCACAAGCGCCAATACTAACCCATTGACTAGAACCATCAGACCAGTATTCTTTTTTCCAGATGGGGGCATTATGCTTGAGAGTATCAATAGCATAACGACAGGCTGCGAAAGCTTCCCCCCGATGGGGACAACCCACCGCTACTAGGACGCTAATTTCACCGATTTGTAGCTTACCGGTGCGATGGTGCATGACAACTCGATTGGTATCGGGCCAGGTTTGCCGAATTTGCCCGGCAATTTGCCGGAAAACCTCGATTGCCATGGGTTCGTAGGCCTGATAATCAAGATAAATAACCGGTTTACCGTCGGTTTGCTCCCGTACAGTGCCACTCATTAGTACAATAGCACCATTAGCCCCATCATCGGCTAATTGATATACTTCCTGCAAAGATAAGGGAGCAAAACTGATGCGAAAACTATCTTGAGTCATGGATGAGGCGATCGGGGAGTGGGGAGAAGGGTGTAGGGAGTGGGGTGTAGGGTGTGGGAATTAGGAATTATGAATTAGGAAGTGGGGGGAATAAATAAAATAATCTCCTGACTACTGCCTTCCTTAACAACATAGCTATCGCTTTTTTGGAGTCAAGAGATGTTTCTATTTTTTCATCTTCATAAAGACAATTGCTGTCAAACCAGTGAGCCGAGTATTTTGGATGTATTCGTACTTCCTTGATATGTTTGTCTTTGAGTCTTTCAGTCAATGGGAATTTTAAGGAACCCATCCTTAACTTTAATCCTCGCAATAATCAGGGGGAAATGTCCGTCCGATCCAAAGCAGTCAGGGAGTTAAAAGTTTTCACTGTATCTTTAGTGTATAGTGAAATATTCTCAACGTCAAGCCGTCCTAAAAGGCCGGGGTTTCCAACCGATTATTTTCGATGAAAAAATTAATTCTAGCCACGAGTAACCCGGGTAAATTAGCAGAGATAGGCGAATACTTAACTGATATCGACCTAGAATTGCAGTTAAAACCCGATTATTTAGAAATAGAGGAAACAGGGGCGACTTTTGCTGAAAATGCCTATTTAAAAGCTGCTCAAATTGCCCTAACATTGGGAGAATGGTCGATCGCTGATGATTCGGGATTGGAAGTAACTGGGTTAGGAAATGCACCGGGGATTTACTCGGCCCGCTACGGTCAAAATGATCGAGAAAGAATCGATCGCCTCGTCAGAGAATTAGGAGATAATCAGGATCGTTCGGCCCGTTTTGTCTGTGTAATTGCGATCGCCCGTCCCGATGGTGAGATTGCCTTGACTGCCACAGGAATCTGCACGGGAGAAATTCTCACCAGTCCTAGGGGTGAAGGTGGTTTTGGTTACGATCCGATTTTTTATGTCCCGGAATACGCTTTAACCTTTGCGGAAATGTTTCCCGAATTAAAAAGAAAAATTAGCCACCGAGGACGAGCTTTTCAGCAATTGCTGCCCCATCTCAAGACTCTCGCGGGTACAAATTCATTAAGGCTCTGACTTGTTCAGCATGATAAGAGCTTCTTGTCAAGGGACTCGCAACAATTTGTAAAAATCCCAGAGACTCCCCGTATTCGCGCCAAAGGTTGAACTGTTCGGGGGTGACAAATTCCTGCACACCGAGATGTTTTGGCGATGGTTGCAGATACTGCCCGATGGTGAGAATATCACAATCGACGGCCCGTAAATCGCGCATCACTTGGCGCACTTCCTCGTCGGTTTCCCCCAATCCCACCATAATGCCCGATTTTGTGTAGGTAGCGGGAACAATGGCGCGGGCGCGCTGCAATAATTCTAGAGAACGCTGGTAATCACCCTGGGGACGCACGCGACGATAGAGACGGGGAACGGTTTCGGTATTGTGGTTTAAAACTTCAGGTTTAGCGGCAAGAATTGAAGCTAAAGCCTGCCAATTGCCACAAAGGTCGGGAATCAGCACTTCGATGGTGGTTTTTGGGGAAATGCGGCGAATTTCCTCGATACAACCGACAAATTGACTAGCGCCACCATCAGCCAAATCATCGCGATTGACAGAAGTGATCACTACATGATTAAGATCGAGACGTTGCACGGCTGCCGCTAGTCGCTGGGGTTCCGTGGAGTCTAAAGGTTGGGGTTTTTTCTCAAAATCTATATCACAGTAAGGACAGGCGCGAGTGCAAGCAGGACCCATAATTAAAAAGGTAGCCGTCCCTGCGTGGAAACATTCGCCGATATTGGGGCAGGAAGCCTCCTCACAAACGGTATTTAAGCCTAAATCGCGTAAAACCTCCTTAACACTGCCGACTCGTTGCCATTGCGGTGCTTTTACCCGTAACCACTCTGGTTTGACCGTCACGCCTGAACTACTCCGATAATTTTTGCCTATATCTGTAATATCCTAGCAAGTCTCGACCCACTCAAGGCCGAATATGCTATGATAATTTAGCTGAAAATTTTCGGGATGTAGCGCAGCTTGGTAGCGCACTTCGTTCGGGACGAAGGGGCCGCAGGTTCGAATCCTGTCATCCCGATTAAAGACAATCAAGGGTAGATCCCCCCGCCTATCGGCACCCCCCTTGATAAGGGTAGATCCCCCCGCCTATCGGCACCCCCCTTGATAAGGGTAGATCCCCCCGCCTATCGGCACCCCCCTTGATAAGGGGGGCAGGGGATCAGAGTCCAAAATCTATCTTCTATTTGATTATTTACCTCCTCTAAGCCCATGTCTAGATTATTAATCAGCCAGTATCAGACGGAAGTTGAAAAGATTGTCCAATATGGCGGCAGTCGCAAGGAAACTTCGATTAGAGTCGCTTTTCAGAATTTGTTAAATGACTATTGCAAGGCGCGGGATTTTTTGTTAATTCCTGAGTTGGATTATCGCACCAAGTCGGGTAAAGTTGTCTATCCTGACGGGACGGTAAAGGATGCTTTACGGTTAGATTGGGGATATTGGGAAAGTAAGGATCAATACGATAATTTAGACGAAGAAATTGAGAAGAAGTTGGCGAAAGGCTATCCTAATGACAATATTTTATTTGAAGATTCCCAGACGGCGGTTTTAATTCAAGGAGGAGAGGAAAGACTGCGCGTCTCGATGCGCGATGATGAGGCTTTGGATGGGATTATTAATGCTTTTATTAATTATGTACGTCCGGAAGTTGAGGATTTTCGAGAGGCGATTGATAGTTTTAAGGAAGATTTACCAACAATTTTAGAAGCGTTGCGGGGTTTAATTGCGCGGCAGTCGGAGACGAATCGGAATTTTGTGACAATGCGGGACAATTTTTTAGAGATTTGTCGTAAGTCAATCAATCCAGAAATTAGCCTAGAAGATGTGCGAGAGATGATTATTCAGCACATCCTGACAGAGGATATTTTTATCAATATTTTTAATGAGTCCCAGTTTCACCGAGAAAATAATATCGCTAGGGAATTGCAGGGAGTGATTCAAACTTTTTTTACCGGTAATACAAAGCGCAATACTTTAGGAACAATTGAACGTTATTATGCAGTAATTCGGCGGACAGCGGCGAATATTTACAACCACCACGAGAAGCAGAAGTTTCTCAAGGCGATTTATGAGAATTTTTATAAAGCGTACAATCCGAAAGCGGCAGACCGGTTGGGAATTGTCTATACACCCAATGAAATTGTCCGTTTTATGATTGAAAGTGTCGATTATTTAGTTCATAAACATTTTGGTAAGTTGTTGGCGGATTCGGGTGTAGAAATTTTAGATCCGGCGACGGGGACAGGAACTTTTGTGACGGAGTTGATTGAGTATTTACCGAAGGATAAGTTACGGTACAAGTATAAGTATGAGATGCACTGTAATGAGGTGGCAATTCTGCCTTATTATATTGCTAATTTGAATATTGAGTTCACCTATAAGCAGAAGATGGGTGAGTATGAAGAGTTTGAGCATATCTGTTTTGTCGATACCCTGGACCATGCTGCTTTTCATCTCAAGCAGATGGATTTGTTTGCCATGTCGGTGGAGAATACCCAACGGATTCAAAATCAAAATGACCGCAATATTTCTGTAATTATTGGCAATCCTCCTTATAATGCTAATCAGCAAAATGAGAATGATAATAATAAAAATCGCAAGTATCCAGCGATAGATAAGCGTATTAAGGATACCTATATTGAAGAAAGTACAGCGCAGAAGACAAAGCTATATGATATGTATTCTCGCTTCTTTCGTTGGGCTACTGATAGGTTAGGTGAAAATGGTATAATAGCTTTTATTACTAATTCATCATTTATTGATGCAAGGACTTTTGATGGATTTAGAAAAGTTGTTGCTGAAGAATTTAGCGAGATTTATATTGTTGATTTAGGTGGTAATATTCGCGCTGGAGATAAAACAGGTAATGTTTTTAATATAATGGTGGGAGTTTCTATTACTTTTTTAGTTAAAAAAGTAACGGGAAATAGCCTTCAAACAGCTTGCAATATTTTTTATACTCATCTGCCACAATTTGAAACAGTGGAATCAAAACTCAGTTTTTTATCTCAAACAAGACTTGAAAAATTATCTTTTGACCATATTATACCTGACGATAAATATAATTGGGTTAATATTTCTGACAATGACTTTAAATATTTACTTTTACTAGCAGACAAGGATACTAAAATTGCCAAAATTTTAACTAATGATAAGTCTATTTTTAAGCTTTTCTCTCTGGGAGTGTCCACTAATCGAGATGAATGGATAATAGATTACTCTTTAGATAACTTATGCCAAAAAATGTTATTCTTTATTGATTTTTATGAAAACCATCAGGTTCGAGATGACAATGAATACAATTCTCGTATAAAATGGTCAGAATCATTAAAAAAGCACCGCCGTAAAAATTCCAAAGAATTATTTGACAAGGAAAGAATAATTCAAATATTTTATAGGCCATATACAAAATTTTTCTGTTACAATTCCGACATTTTTATTGATAGAATTGGCTCTTCAAGAGAAATTTTCTTTGGAAAATCAGAAAATCAAGTAATAATTTATTCGTTTGGTCAAAGATCAACATTTTCAGTCTTGGTAACGAAGTATTTATTTAGCTTAGATATATTTTTGCCCAATGCTACTCAATGTCTCCCTCTTTATCGCTACGACAAAGAAGGAAACCGCATCGATAATATCACCGATTGGGGATTGCAACAATTCCAAAACCATTACAACGATAAAAACCTGACCAAACTCGACATCTTCCACTACACTTATGCAGTCCTTCACCACCCAGAATATCGCAGTAAATACGAATTAAACCTGAAGCGAGAATTTCCCCGAATTCCCTTCTATGATAACTTTTATCAATGGGTAGAATGGGGAAGCAAACTAATGGAATTACATATCAACTATGAAACCGTTGAACCCTACCCACTTACTCGTATTGATACTAATAATAATCTCAAACCAAAAACTAAACTAAAAGCCGACCGAGAAAAAAATTCTATCAACCTCGACGATATCACTTTCCTACAAGATATTCCCAAAATTGCCTGGGAATATAAACTCGGTAATCGTTCAGCCTTAGAATGGATTTTAGATCAATATAAGGAAAAGAAACCCAAAGATCAAACCATCGCCGAAAGATTCAATACCTACCGCTTCGCCGATTATAAAGAAACAGTAATTGACTTACTGCAACGAGTCTGTACTGTTAGCGTCGAAACCATGAAAATAATAGAAGCCATGAAACATTAAAAAGATTGCTTCCGGGGAATCTTATCCTACACCCTGCCTCCAGTAAAAACTTTTTCAGCAGACCCTAAATAAATTAGTTTGGCTCCTTTTTCTTCCAGAGCTTTATTGATGTCTTCACTAAAATTAATGGGACGGTTATCGCCTACATCCCGAACTTTATCCTTTGTATTCTTGTCTAAGTTTTTGTACTCTTTCTGTCTCTTTTGCGGGTGGGTGTAGAGTTTTTTTTGCGGGTTATTCTCAAGCGTTCGGCTATTCTGCCCACTGTCGCCACACTTAAAACTATACCAGTTCTTTCCAGGAATAGTTTCGATAGTTCAGCCAGAGTTGCGTCATTATTTTCCTCAATTAACTTACCGAGGACGATCATTTGTTCTGGCGTGAGTTTTAAATGACGTCCACATCGATAAGTCTTCGGTCGAACATCTCCCGTTTCTCGATATTGCTTCAAAAGCTTTTGTACGAAACTTAGGGTGACGCAGAATCTTTTCGCTAATTGTCTTTGAGAGATGGGTTCGTTATAATAACAGTCGAGGATTTTCTGACGGAACTCTACCGGATAGGATTTCATTTTTTGTGCGGTTTAGCTATCGATGACATTATACTTCATATTTGTGAGAAAGAAAGAAAAATGTTATCGAAAATTTGGGTTAAAACCCCGTCCTTTTAGGACGGCTTTAAGCTACAATGGAAAAAGCGATAACCAAGCTAAAAACTGAACCTTGACCACAGATAGTAAGGGGTTTCGTTCAGAAAAGACTTCAAATTCGGCCTTGAACGAGTAAAACTTTCTAGGAAATAAGGTTGAACATTGGATTTTTTCGACTTGTTCAAAGTGGCCGGAGGGCATTCG